>RRZU011570632.1_pt1 | contig 10370 bp, 10 predicted proteins | sample 2165561 | NCBI WGS metagenome assembly RRZU01 (sample SAMN10456909, study PRJNA506462) | wastewater metagenome | isolation source: wastewater sludge | place: USA: Moscow, Idaho | reverse complement strand
CAAATTCATATTTGGAAATATTTGACATTATTTGAGCAAATACGGTTTTGCCTTGATTCATAAACCTGAATTTTAATTTCAGGTGAAGTTCAAGAAAAATTTCAAATCGAAAAATAAAAAAAACCTCTAAAACCCTTTACAATTAAGGCATGTAGAGAAAACTCTAGTTCAATAACCGGACACTAGTGTTTTGACACCATCTACTTCAATAATCTTTCCTCCATTTGCAAGAATAACTCTTTCGCCCTGCGCCGAGATTCTCTTGCCAGTATTTGTCAACGAATCGTCGCTCAAACCTTCACGTGTGATCATTTTGTAAGAATTATTAAATGGCTTCGTCCAACTCATTTCTTTCAATGGGAACAACAAATCATTTGGAATAGATTCAATCCCATTTGCAACACCTAACAATCCACACATCGTTGCCGCCTGATTATCACAATCCATTCCTAATGCACAACACAATTCTAAAGTCTTTTGAAAATTGCCCTGTCCATAAAGAAGAGCCATAACACCTAAAGCTCCGTTTAAATTTGCATCAACAACAACCCACGAATACTCATTCTTTTTGCCTTTATCGTAGTATTTCTCCTTTACAATTTGACGAGCTTTTTGCCAGTCATTTGGATACTCTTTATAGAGCTCTTTCACATGATTCACAATTTGCGCAAAGTGGCTTGAAGGCTTTAAGGCACTATTTCCAATATCAACAAGCTTATTTACATCGCTTTCAAAAAAAGCGGCACTAAACATGGCTGCATAATGCAATGTTGGCTCAAGACCAATACTATCAGAGGTGATTCGAGCCGCGAACTCCGATTTCTCAACGGCATAGTTCTGCATTCCTGGTGCTGTAATTGCCCATATCTCGTTAACCAATTGAGGATCAATCTGACACCATTGCACATTATATTTAGCCATACCCGTAACTGGGGGAAAGTGATTGGCATGCATCAAAGTAACAGCAGCTCTATTAGCACACCACACACGTGTTTTTACTGAGTTCTTCCATGCTTCGGCCAGCTGGTAATAACTAGGTTCTATCCCATGCTTCTCCATCTGATTTAAATACATATACTCGATGTCTGTATCATCGTCCGAAAATGCACCATTATTCTTCTTAAGCTCTACCAAATTCCACCCATATCCATAAGGGAACATATCTGGCCCAGGATTATCAATATACTTAAACTCATAGCTCAACCCGTAGGTATTTCCAATTATTTGGCCAATCCATGAGGCATAAACCTTATCTTGGTAGGTTTGAACCGATAAAGTTTTAAAACGATCACTTTTCTTTTCAGTCAATGAACATCCAAATAAGAGGAATAAAAGAGAGGCAAAGAGAATTATTCTCATATCAATTAATTAGTAGTTGAGTAAATAGATTTAATTTTCCACAAAGATAACGGAGAGCATCACACAACCCGTATTAAGCACCTATACTACAACTCTATTTCACCACGAAATAAACAACATTACCTATCACAAATACCTAATAGTAATAAAAAAGCCTCGTCAAATAAATAACGAGGCTTTTATTCAATATCGAAAAATATAACTAATCTTTTATCAACTTCTTATAACGAATACGCTGAGGTCCCACATCGCCCAAACGACGCTTTTTATTCTCTTCATACTCAGAATAAGATCCTTCGAAGAAGTAGACATTTGAATCGCCCTCAAAAGCTAAAATATGGGTAGCAATACGATCTAAGAACCAACGGTCGTGAGTAATTACAACAGCACATCCCGCAAAATCCTCTAAGCCCTCTTCTAAGGCTCTAAGCGTATTTACGTCAATGTCGTTAGTTGGCTCATCGAGAAGCAGCACGTTAGCCTCTTCGCGTAAAGTCATAGCCAAATGCAAACGGTTACGTTCACCACCCGAAAGCATACTTACCTTCTTCTCCTGATCCGCACCCGCAAAGTTAAATCGCGAGATATAAGCACGCGCATTGAGTTCGCGACCACCCATTTTAATGAAATCGGTTCCTCCAGAAATGGTTTGATAAACCGTTTTTTCTGGATCGATACCTGAGTGAGACTGATCAACATAGGCCACTTTAACGGTTTCACCAACCGAGAATGAACCTCCATCAACCTGCTCTTGCCCCATAATCATACGGAAGAGCGTTGTTTTACCAGCACCGTTAGGCCCAATGATTCCCACAATACCACTTCGCGGAAGTGTAAACTCAAGGTTATCAAACAATACCTTATCGCCGTAAGCTTTAGATACTCCGTGAGATTCAATCACCTTCTCTCCCAAACGAGGACCATTAGGAATAAAAATCTCTAACTTTTCCTCTTTATCTTTTAACTCCTCTGACATCAAATTATCATAAGCCGAAAGACGAGCTTTTGACTTAGCGTGACGAGCTTTTGGAGCCATACGCACCCACTCAAGCTCACGTTCAAGCGTTTTACGACGTTTTGAAGCGGTTTTCTCTTCACTAGCCATGCGTTTCGACTTCTGATCAAGCCACTCGGTATAGTTACCCTTCCATGGAATACCCTCGCCACGGTCAAGTTCAAGAATCCAACCAGCCACATTATCAAGGAAGTAACGGTCGTGGGTAATTGCAATAACAGTACCCTTATATTGTTGTAAAAAGATCTCTAACCACTGAATAGACTCGGCATCTAAATGGTTAGTAGGCTCATCTAATAACAAGATATCAGGCTCCTTTAATAACAAGCGACAAAGAGCAACTCGACGACGCTCCCCTCCAGAAAGATGTTTAACCAACTGATCTTCAGGTGGACAACGAAGTGCATCCATAGCACGTTCGAGCTTTGTATCCAAATTCCAGGCATCAAACTGATCGATCTTGTCAGATAATTTTGCTTGCTGCGTAATGAGCGCATCCATTTTGTCAGGATCTTCCAAAACCTCAGGATCACCAAACTTAAGGTTCACCTCTTCGTAAGCTTTTAGTACATCCACAATCTCCTGAACGCCCTCTTCAACAACCTGCTTAACAGTCTTGTTTTCATCAAGTTTAGGCTCTTGCTCCAAGTAACCAACCGAGTAACCTGGCGAAAAAACCACTTCACCTTGAAAGTTCTTATCTTCGCCAGCAATAATGCGCATAAGCGATGATTTACCAGATCCGTTAAGACCAATAATACCAATCTTTGCCCCATAAAAGAATGAGAGGTAGATATTATTTAAAACTTTTTTTTGTGGAGGATGGATTTTACTCACCCCCACCATCGAGAAAATAACTTTCTTATCGTCTGCCATATATAATTTAATTTCAATTATTTAACAACAAAAATGGTTACTCAAAACCGATGAGTAACCATTTTTTGAGAAGCACAAAGTTAATAATTATTTTGAGCCCATGCGCTTAATATCCTTCTCCGAAATAGCATCTGGCTCAGAAGTTGTAACCATATGATAATCAAAGTAGTAAAATTGCGAATCAGCTGCACCCACTAAAATCTTATAGCAACGTGCCTTAAATTTAGTTCCCTCAGGCCCTACTTTATGTAAAAAAACAACATCTGGATCGCGTCGAGAAATAGCAGCTTCAATATCCTCCTTTGTTACAATTTCAACCTCATAAGGATATAGTTTCTTTAACTTAGCCTCATTTCTTAATGATGGCACTAAATCGCTCTCTACAAGCAACAACTTTTTACCTTTCAAATCTTTAATATTCTTATTATAATATTTAAAAGGCATTTTGGAGATCAAATCGGGGTTAGCATGCATTAACTTAGCGTGCTCTTGAGCAAATCGAACAAAAGCCTCTAATTTATATATATAACTCTCTTCATCAACCCTCACATAAGAGAGCGGAACAGAGCAAATATCGGGCATATCAGTCTCTTTATAAACATCCTTACCCATTAACAAACTCAAAAAGCTATAACGTGCTTTCGTGTCATCTTTATCAAAAGTAACGGTTGTTACTAACAAAAAAGAGTAACCCGGATCTCGTCGTTTTGCCTCATATTCACTCGATGGAATAAAATCAAACTTTGTAAGTTTCCATGTTGACTCCATTACCTCTTTAATCTTAAAATTAAAGTCGCTCATGGGGTTATTATCCATCACAACCAACGTTTTTGTATTAAAGAAATTGGTATAGTCTTGTGCGGTCGGAACACCATCTTGAGCCGAAGCAAACGATGAGTAGGCAAAAATTGCCAGAACAATAGCCCATTTGATAGCCTTAATGACTAAAATATAAGGCAATAACTTTTTAAAACGATCTTTTAACATAACTCTAATATTTTATTTATTTACACCATTTTTTGTAATACCAATATATGCAATAATTAGAAAAAAGCTATTTGTTTTATCAAAAATTCGCTTGCACTCGGATTTATTGAAAATAATCACTAATTTGCTCTGTTTTTAAACAGATTTGAAAAATATTAATTTTGAACGATGAATCAGTTAAAAAAGTTACTCCAACTATTTATTTGGGAGCAAGAAGAGAAGATCGACATTGAGGTGCAAAACAATATGCTCTTCTCTAACCTCATTAATTTCATTCTACTTATCATCGTTTTTTCAGAAGGTATTGTTGCCATTCTCGACGACAAACTCCTCTTCGCATTTCCAATGTTGCTGTTTAGCTGTTTTTTTGCTGTCAATGTACTTTTCCTAGGACGTAAGCCACAATCATTGCGCCAAAACTACATTGTTCTATCAGCTATATTAACAACATTCTCATTTTTTGTCATTTTTGATGGCCCGATAGAGCATAATGTTATTTGGGTTATCACGTTTCCGCTCATCGCATCCATGTTAATACGCTTAAATAGAGGATCTTGGCTTTCATTAGGCTTTCTTGCATTTATAATAATTGATTTTCAAGTTCTTTATAAATTTATTCCAGAGGCAAAGCCCTACTCTACGAGTGAGCAGATGCTAGTTTTGGGTCTCTATATCTTTGTTTTTATGCTTTCATTTACAATAAACCATGCATTTAATGAATTTAATGTAAACAACGAACGCATAATGATTAATACTCAAAATGTTACACAATCGCAAGAGCAACTCATTGCAAGTTTATCGCGCCAAATACGCACACCACTTAACAATATCACTGGATTAACCAATCTACTTCAAGAGACCACCTTAACTCCTGAGCAGACTAACTATCTGAACACCATTCGAAATAGTGCCGATGATTTGGTGGCCGTGGTGAACAGCATGGTTGACACCTCCAAATTAAATCAAGAAAAAGATATCTATGAAGAGACTAGCTTTAATGTCTCAACCATCATAAAAGACACCTTCACCATCTATTCCGAAGGGGCTGGAAAAACGCATTTCACCTATTCTGATTCGCCAGATGTTCCTAATTATGTAGTAGGGAATGTGCGCAAATTCAAACAGATATTCTTAAATATTCTCAACCGAATATCTAAGCACAAATCGGAAGATAACAGAATTGAGATTGATGTTAAACGCGTACTCAATTCGACCTCGGGTAAGATTGAACTCGAATTTCGTCTGACTCTCAAAACAGATCACCCAATAGTTGAAAAAAACTTAAACAATGACTCTGACTCCATTTATGGTCAAGACTTTGCAAAGATAAACTCCAACAAACTCATCAACTATTTGGAGCTTAATAGCACGCAAAATCTAATTGAACACGACGGAAATACCATTCACGCTCAGGTAGCTGGTGATTTTCTCAACATCGTATTTACGCTCTCTTTTGATGAGAGTGCTAAACCACAAGTGGCACCAACAAAGCCACAAAACACCACCGAGAAAAAAGCTCCAGTTAAAGAAAAAATTGAGGCAAAAGATGCAACTCTTCTACTTGTGGAAGATAATGCAAGCAACCAACAAATTATTATGCTCTACCTCAAGAATCAAGTTAAAAAGATAGAGGTCGCCAACCACGGCAAAGAGGCATTAGATAAATTTGGACAGATGAAGTTTGACATCATTTTAATGGATGTTCAAATGCCTGTAATGGATGGGTTAAAGGCAACTCAGAAAATAAGAGAATACGAACAAGGCACCGACACACGAACACCAATCATTGCGGTAACAGCCAACGCTTTCCCTGAGGATAAAGAGAAGTGTATGAGCGCCGGAATGGATGACTATATCAGTAAACCATTTCAACCACAAGATTTAATAGACAAAATCAAAAAATGGGTCGAATAAAAGAGCTCTCGCACTAAGTCAAAATTGATTTTGATTTGGTGCTATCAGAATAATGAACCATTTTTGCGTAAATAATCCACATTTATGATCCAATCAATGACTGGTTATGGAAAATCCGTTTGTGAATTTCCAACAAAAAAAATAACCATTGAAATTAAATCACTTAACAGCAAACAATTAGATTTAAGTGTAAGAGTTCCAAGCAGCTACCGCGAAAAAGAGATTGAGCTGAGAAACGAAATCTCAAAACACCTATTTAGAGGAAAAATTGAGTGCGGCATCTACATCGAAAGCCTCGGAAACGACAAAACAGTGTTGGTTAATCAAGCTGTAGCATCAAACTACTACCACCAACTCACCGACTTATGTGGTAAATTGCAAATCGAAGATCGAAGTCACATACTCAAGATAATTATGGGAATGCCCGATGTTATCTCCAAAAGCGAGACCATAGAAATCGATGAAAACGAGTGGAAAGAGATTGTAAAACAATTCAATGTTGCCCTCCAAAACATCAATGACTTTAGAAACAGCGAAGGTGCCGTTCTCGAACAAGAGATTAGAATGCGAATTGCCTTAATTTCTGAACTCCTTGAGCAAGTTACCCCTTTCGAACTAGCTAGAATTGAGAAAATCAAAAGTAAAATATCGGAATCATTAAAAGAGTTTGCCGAGAAACAACTTATCGATCAAAATCGCTTTGAACAAGAGCTTATATACTATCTTGAAAAAATTGATGTTACCGAAGAGAAGGTTCGCCTAAAAAGTCACATTGAGTACTTCCTCGAAACTATTGTAAATGAGCCACAACCAGGTAAAAAACTTGGCTTCATCGCTCAAGAGATGGGACGTGAAATCAACACCTTAGGTTCTAAAGCAAACGACAGCGACATGCAACACATTGTTATTCGCATGAAAGATGAGTTAGAGAAAATAAAGGAGCAAATTTTAAATATTCTTTAATACTCCAATGATAAAAAAAGGCAAATTAATCATACTCTCTGCGCCATCGGGCTCAGGAAAATCAACAATTGTTAAGCATCTGCTTGAGGAAGATTTGAATCTCGAATTCTCCATCTCAGCAACAAGTCGAGCGCCTCGTGGCGAAGAGAAGCATGGCGTGGAATACTACTTTTTCACTCCTGAAGAGTTCAAAAAACGAATTGAAAATCAAGAATTTGTTGAATGGGAAGAGGTGTATGCAGGCACCTACTACGGAACCCTTAAAAGTGAGGTAGAGCGAATAACCAATAATGGCAAAAATGTTATTTTCGACGTAGATGTGGTTGGTGGCGTGAACATAAAAAAGATGTACAAAAAAGAGGCGCTCTCAATCTTTATCATGCCTCCTTCGGTTGAAGAGTTACGCAACAGACTCAATGCTCGCGGCACCGACTCGCCCGAAGCCATAGAAAAGCGTCTAGCCAAAGCTGAAACCGAATTAACCTACGCCTCGCAATTTGACGAAGTGGTAGTGAACGACCTCTTGGAAGTAGCGCAAATTGAAGCTACCGAAATTATTGCAGGATTTTTAGAGTAATATAGAATTTAGTACATAAAAAAAGAGAGGTCGTAATGCCTCTCTTTTTTTTGTATTATTTCTGTGAACCAACCCAAGTTGCTCGATACCAAAGAGTTGCAAGAGGGCCTTGTTTGTGATTTTTCATCCACCACCAACTAAAAAGACCTTGCAAAACAGCAAGTGCAATTCCTATGAATAAGCAGTAGGTAGAACTTGTGTATTTATAAAGTGCCAATCCAAAACCATAGTAAATAAAAGAGCCTATAATAGATTGAATAATATAATTAGACAAGCTCATACGTCCAAATGGCGCTAAAATATTTAACGTTGATTTAAAGATAGTTGTATGAAAGAGTAGGTAAAACCCCGACACCAAGACCAACATAAAAGCCAAGTTTGACCACGAAGATATAATGGTTATCAATGGATTACGCAACGAAGCGTATGGGATTCATCCATTCTCGATGCCAGAGCGCAGGTAAAATAATGGAATAAAAAGTAGTACTGAGCCAACCAAAATTTTCGACCAAAACTCTCTATTTTCAGACGTAGATGCAAAAAGCGATCTGCGACCTGCTAATAATCCAAACATAAAAAGCGATGCCGTTTGAAACACTCTCCCACTCTCCCATGTCCAATGCATCACAGCCGTACGCCCATTCGTTAAATTACCTACAAGAGTATCCACAACCGAATTGCCCGTAATATACTCACCCATCTTCCCAAAATAACTCCACGAAACGGGATCGGCCATATTAATTTGGAGATTTTGCAATCCATTAACTACATTATACCACTCATAAGGTTGAAACATTAAAACAGAGGCAATAATCAAAATAGCTCTACTACTCAAATGCACAACGGGTATCAACGCAAAACCAATCAATGCATAAGTTGTAAGAATATCACCCTGATAAAATGCAGAATTCACAATTCCAAACCCCAACAAAAGAATCAAACGCCATGCAAAACGGGCTCTAAAATCCTTTCCCTGCCTCTGTTGATTATCCGACTGAATATAAAATGTCAATCCAAATAATAAGGCAAAAATAGCATACGATTTCCCCGAAAAGAGAAAAAAGAGAGTATCCCAAATCACTTTATCCAAAGCGGGCATCCAGGTTGGCAAATTCTCTGGCGTAAAATAGAAATCAAAATGCTCTAAATTGTGAAGTAACATAATTGAAACGATGGCAAATCCGCGCAGTGCATCTACCACATGGAGGCGTGAGGAGGGTGAACTCATAAGGTAATTTTTAAGTGAACTAAGCAGTTAACACGTTTAAAGACAGTTAAAAGTAGAAAAGCCCTCTCTAATATCGCAGAAAATCGCTTTTGTTTTAAAAATAAATTAAAATCACCAGCAAAGTTCACTTTTAACACTTTAAAAATTGCCTAATTAAAAATTATCCATATATTCGTTTCGTATTTTTACGAAACACGAAATAGAATGATTGCAGAAATAAAATATTACACCGATAATCAAGAAAAAATTGCCCGCTACGGAAAGGCTCTCTCCCATCCGGTTCGCGTTTTCATACTCGATTACTTAGCCAATAACCTTGAGAAATGTTGCTATAGTGGCGACATGGCCGAGGAGCTTCCAATTGCACGCTCAACCCTAAGCGAACATCTAAAAGAACTTAAAAAAGCTGGTTTAATTCAAGGTGAGATTAATCCACCCTACATTAAATACTGTATTAATCGCGAAAACTGGGAGGAAGCCAAATTAATGTTCTCAGCATTTTTTAAACGCTAAAAAATTTATCCAGTCATTTCGAAAAATAACGAAACACTAAACAAATAAAATATGGAAATTCAAATTTTAGGAACAGGATGTGCCAAATGCAAAACCTTAGAAAAACTAACCCGAGATGCTGTTGCCGAAGTTGGTGCAGATGCCAATATCTCTAAAGTAGAGGATATTGTAGAAATCATGAAATTCAACGTTATGGCTACTCCTGCATTAGTTGTAAATGGTAAGGTTGAAATTAAGGGGCGTGTGCCATCTAATGATGAGATAAAAGAGGTTTTAAAGAAATATTAGAGTACAAGGAAATCTATAGAAATAGTGTAGAAATAACAATTATATAATGCATTAATTATGAGAAAGATATTATTAATGAGTGTGACATTACTTATGATGCTGGGCTCAATCTCTTGCAATGCGCAAGAGAGTAAAAAGGCGGTAGAATCAACTGTTTCTAACACTAAAGTTGAGATCTACTATTTCCATTTTACACGTCGATGCAATACCTGCCAATCGGTTGAAGAGAATGCAAAATTAGCCGTTGAGCAACTATATGCAGACAAGGTTAAAACCGGCGAATACACCTTTAAAGGGTTAAATCTCGATGATGAAAGTACTAAAGCAATAGCCGAAAAACTAGGCGTAGGTGGACAATCACTTCTTGTTGTCTGTGGCAATAATAAAGTCGATATTACCGATAAAGGGTTTATGAATGCTCACAACCTTGATAAAATGGAAATTACAATAAAAACGGCTGTAGAAAAAGCATTAACGCTCTAAATATGGAACTCCTACAGAGTATTCTCGAAAACTCACAATACTCATTTGTAACGGCATTGGTGCTAGGGTTGATGACAGCCATCAGCCCCTGCCCACTTGCAACGAATATTTCGGCAATTGGGTTTATCAGTCGGAATATCGAAGACCGCAACCAAGTTTTTATAAGT
>RRZU011020846.1_pt1 | contig 10372 bp, 9 predicted proteins | sample 2165561 | NCBI WGS metagenome assembly RRZU01 (sample SAMN10456909, study PRJNA506462) | wastewater metagenome | isolation source: wastewater sludge | place: USA: Moscow, Idaho | reverse complement strand
GACGCAAGGCATGTGATTGGCGGACGCCTTCTGTGCGGCTGTGCTAACGGAAGCTGTATCTGCCCGGCTGATGATGTCTGCATTTATATACTGTGGCATCACGTTCCCCTTCCCTCACTTCAGCTTGCTTTTATCTGCACACTGCTTTGACCGCGATAAGGGCAATGCGGCCTCCGCAGTGGCAAAAAGCGCTGAAGCTCAGTCGTGTTCACTATCGATGTCGCAGTATATAAATGCAGCCATGCATGCAGCCGGGCAGATACAGCTGTTCGTGGTGGAAGGAGAAGAAATCATCAGTCGCGTCTAGCTATCGATTAGGTGGCGTGCATAAAAGTGGCAGGCGCATGCAAGGAAGGCTGGGCTGTGGAGATATTTATATATTGTAAAATCTTGGGCGAGTGTTCCGCTTCCTTCGCTCTATTTTCCTGCAAGGGTTATATGTGGGGGGAGTTACAATTTTATCCTACAGCAGCTATTTTGCTGGAGATAGGGAAAATATTCCAGATTACGGGAGGGCAAGATGTTCAGCCGGAAACAAGCTGGATCCTAAGCTGGAAACAGGCAAGGTTTCGAGTCACGGACAGGTGAGGAAAATTTCTTGACGGTATAGATGAAGAAATAATAATAAAAGTACAGATATTCTCTGCGGTATTTGATATAATTACACTGCTGGAAAAGACCGGTGAACCGGGTGGCATTTGATATATAGAAAGGATTTCTGTTAGATGGATAAATACAAGGTTATCCTTGTCGATGACGAGGAAGAGGTTATAGATGTTATAGAGAGAAAGATCCACTGGGATATGCTCGGATTTGATGTTGTGGGCAGTGCCAACAACGGTGTTAAGGCTCTTGAACTGGTGGAGAAGCTGCAGCCGGATGTGGTCATAACGGACATCAAGATGCCGTATATGGACGGTCTTGAGCTATCTAGACGGCTCAACAATGATTATCAGAATATACACATCATCATATTCACAGGATTTGATGAGTTTGAGTATGCCAAGGAGGCGGTGCACCTTGAGATAGAGGAGTACATGCTCAAGCCTATAAATGCCTTAGAACTCTCGGACTGTCTGAAGAGGGTCAAGAACTCTCTGGACAAGGAGAGGGAGGAAAAGCTGAATGTGGAAAAGCTTGCAAATTATTTCAATGCATCTCTGCCTGTTCTTCAGACAAATCTGTTTGTATCCCTGATAGAGGGCAGAGTGAGCGAGTCGGATTATGAGAAATTTCTTGCAGCATACCAGATTGATATGAAGGGACCGCTTTATTGCTGCGCGGTTTTTCATACATCGGAGCATCACGTTCCAGATGGAATGAACCCACTTCTGTTGTCAATGTCGGTGGAACAGCAGATCAAGGACAGAATTGCTGATACATGGAAATGCAAGGTATTTACATATCTGGGCAACTCAGTGCTCATCATCGAAATAGCCTCAGAGGATGCCATGGCAGAGCTGACGGATGCCTGCGACAGATTCTGCAGATGGGCTTACCGAGTCATGGGCGCCGTGGTGACTGCCGGTATTGGCAGAGTGTGTGACAGTCTCCTGAATATCAATAATTCATATGAGGGTGCCAGGGAAGCGGTATCATACAGGGTCTTATACGGAACCCAGAGGGCTATAAATATTGCTGAGATCGCACCGAAGGAGCAGAAGGCCGCAGTACAGTATGAAGATGCAAATATGCATGAACTTATCAAGTCAATATATCTTGGCAAAAGAGATGCCATTGAGGGAGCAGTACATGATGAGATAGAGAAGCTGCACAGATCTGCACAGACCATGAACAGGTACAAGCTGACGCTCATGGAGATGGTAGGAACATTCTACAGATTCTGCGCAAATAATTTTATAGATTTTGATAATTTTTCAGGTGGGATCAGCAACCCATACGAGAAGGTTCCTGAGATGGATGAAGTTACCCTCACAGCATGGCTCATAGACACATCGATGGCGATCGGCGAGGAATTGAAAAATGCCAGAAATAACACGTCCAGAAGAATGGTAACGGATGCCCAGAATATGGTAGTTGACAGGTATATGGAGCCCGATCTGTCGCTGGATACGGTGTGCTCAGAGCTTGGTGTGTCCAATTCGTATTTTTCATCAGTGTTCAAGAAGGAGACAGGCAAGTCATTTATCTCGTATCTGACGGATTACAGGATGGATCACGCAGCCAATCTCATACTTGAGACAAATGAGAAGAGCTATAAGATAGCAGAGCAGGTGGGATATCAGGATGCAAATTATTTCAGCTATGTGTTCAAGAAGAGATTTGGAATGTCGCCATCAAAGTACAGAACTGAACATACGGGGAATAAGTAGAGCAGAGAAAAAATAATGGGAGTAGAATTGTTTTGAAGATCAGAGAGAAAAAGAAGGGTGCTCAGGGCAAAAAGCAGAAAAATAAATATTCTCTGCGCACGAGGCTGCGAGGCTGGTTTCATCATGGCAGATTTATAGGATTTGACATACAGTCAATAATCATGGCGGTGCTCACAGGACTGACGATAACCACAACTGTTGTTATGGGATTTCTTATTTACAATAGATTCAAGCTTGCGATAAAGCAGACTGCCGTCTCGAATGCAGAAAGCATGATAGAGAGTACTGTGGATAAAGTGGATACAGACCTGGCAGGCATCAGACAGATATCTAATGGAGTGAATTATAACATTATCCAGGAATATGACATCTCCAGTCAGGAGTTCAGCAGACAGTTCAGCCTTTTATATGAGGTGAATGTTGACAAAGTGCAGAGTATGGCGTTGTACGACAATTCCGGGAAGCTTGTTGCTGCGGAGCCGGTTGCAGTGCAGAAGGATAAGGTTAATGTCGAGGAACAGGAATGGTACAAGAATGCATCTGAAGATATAGAGAATATGCACTTTTCTACACCTCATATACAAGATCTGTTTCAAGATGGCGCCAATAGGTATTATTGGGTCATATCCCTCAGCCGTTCTGTTGATATCAATGATGGAGATAAGCCGGTAAACGGCGTGCTTCTGATAGATATGAAGTATTCCGTGATCGAGGAGGCTCTTTCAAGGATCAATGATTCTTCAAGTGAGACTTATTATTATCTGTGCAACCGTGACGGAGATATCATATACCATCCGCGAAGAGCAGAGATAGACAGAGGCTTTTTCACAGAGGAAAGTACAGAGGCAGCGGTATACGATGACGGTACATATGAGATCAAGATGACGGGTGGCAAAGAAAATGTTGTTGTCAGCAGTATAGCCTACACTGGATGGAAGATCATAGGAGTTGTCCCGGAAAGTGTTCAGACTGCCAGCATCAATCAGTACAGATATTACATCATAACTACGGTTGTGATATTGCTTATGATGCTCTTGTGGGTGAACAGGATCATAACAAAGAAAATCTCAAAGCCTATACTTAAGCTGAATGAATCAGTAAAGTCATATGAGACAGGTGGAACCACGGATATATATATTGGAGGATCCTCCGAGATAAGACATCTGGGATATTCGGTCAAGAAATCCTATGAGCAGATAGAGATTCTGATGCAGGAGATAATCAGACAGCAGAATGAGCGGAGAAAGAGTGAGATGGATGCGCTCCAGAGTCAGATCAATCCGCATTTCCTGTATAATACACTGGAGTCCATAACATGGATGGTGGAGGCGAACAGAAATACAGATGCAGTATTTATGATATCTGAGCTTGCAAAGCTGCTGAGGATAAGTCTGTCAAAGGGCAGAACTGTCATAAGGATAGCGGACGAGATCCAGCACAGCACGAGTTACATGAACATACAGAAGGTAAGATATAAAGAAAGATTTGCTACAGAATTTATCATAGACGAAGAGATAAATGACTATTGTACAGTTAAGCTTATCGTGCAGCCAATCCTGGAAAATGCAATATACTACGGTGTGGGCAACATGGATGAGGACGATGGCGGCAAGATAACTGTCCGCGGTGAGAAGAAGGGCAATGACATCTACATTTCAGTTGAGGATAATGGCATGGGTATGTCAGAGGATGTTGTCCGGAACATCCTTGTGGACAACAATAAGGTGCCAAAGCATGGCTCCGGAGTGGGTGTTATCAATGTTCACTCCAGGATAAAGCTGATGTTTGGCAGCGAATATGGATTAAAGGTTTACAGTGAGCCGGACGAGGGAACAAAGGTTGTCATTCACATTCCAGCCATTCCTTACACGGAGGAGAACAGAGAGAGACTTGAGAGGCAGGATTTTGGAAGGGGGATGGTGACAGATGAAGAAGAGTAAGATAACCTTTCTGATCGCGGAGCTGTTTCTGGTGGTTATAGCCGGATTCTTTATACATCAGATATTCCGGGAAAATGTGCCTCAGAAAAGAGTAGCGGTCATACTTTCAAATTCCGGTGATAAGAGGTGGGATGGACTTATAAATGGACTAAAACAATCAGCAAATGTCAATGATGTCCATCTTATCATATGCAACACCGATGATATCGAGTCAGCCCAGGATGAGAAGGAGCTCATAGATGAACAGCTTGAAAATGATGTAGATGCATTCATAATTTGTCCTGCACCGGGCGAGGATACATCGGATATGCTGGGACAGCTTGGCGATGTACCATTTGTACTTATAACCCAGGATGCATACAGTGAAGATGGCGCCTCGGGGTTTGTCACAATAAAACCTGATAACTACAAGATAGGATATACCCTTGGAGAACAGATCAGGGCAAATGATGCGGACGGACTCCGTGGCAAAAGCATAGGCATTATAACCGGATATTCCCAGACAGAGGGAAGTGTGAGCGGAAAAGCAGGACTTATGGATGCGATAGAAGGAACCGGATGCGAGGTGAGCTGGGTGTACAGCCGATGTGGCAATCAGGACATATGTGGCATTGTGGATATTCTGGGAAAGGTGGACTACATGGTTGTGATGGACACATATGCGATCGATGAGATAGGAGAGAATGCGGATAACGGTATGTACAATGGCGCCCAGATATATGGAATGGGGACCAGCGTAAAATCTGTGGCGCTGCTTGATGCGGGCAAGATAAAGTGCCTTGTTATTCCGGATGGATACGGTGTTGGCTATGCCAGTGTGACAGAGGTAGTAAAGGGTCTGAACAGCAGATTGTATACGATGAAGAGTCGGGAGGAGGGCATAAAGATAATATACAGTGACGATTTGTTCTCCGAAGATGTAGAGAGGTTTTTATATTCATATGAGTAGACAGAAACTAAGAAAAATATATGTGCTTTTGCTGGCAGCTGCGATGATAGTCTCGCTTATGGGCTGCGGCAGCAGCAATAAAAAATCAAACAAAACCATGAGAGTCGGGGTGGTCACTTATACAGCAGATGATCCATTCATAAATGCCATGATTGAAAAGGTGAAATCTCAGCTTAAGACTATGGAGACCACAAACATGAATGTGATAGTATCGGTGAGAAGCGGTGATAATGATCAGCGTGAGCAGGACGAGATAGTTGATGAGATGATAGATGCAGGCTGCGATGTGCTGTGTGTGAATCTTGTAGACAGAACCGCACCGGCAAATATCATCAAGTCTGCAAGGCAGAGTGATATACCAGTGATCTTTTTCAACAGAGAGCCGGTGCGTGATGACCTGATGCAGTGGGAAAAGCTCTACTATGTTGGCTGTGACGCAAAAGAATCCGGTGATATGCAGGGTGAGATTGCGGCAAATTATATAAAGAAGCACAGCGAAGTGGATCGCAACGGTGATGGCAAGATACAGTATGTTCTTCTGGAGGGGGAGGCCGGACATCAGGATGCCATAAGCAGAACCGACTGTTCGGTGAAGACCATCATGGATAAGGGAGTGGATCTTGAGAAGCTCAGTTATCAGTTTGCAGACTGGAACAGAGGTCAGGCGGAGAACAGAATGACTCAGCTTATAAGTCAGTATGGCAGTCAGATAGAGCTTGTCATATCCAACAATGATGAGATGGCACTGGGCGCAGTTGAGGCGTACGATAACTCAAGTATAAGCCGGGACAAATGGCCTGTGATCTTTGGAATAGACGGACTTGATGATGCTCTCCAGGCGATAAAGCAGGGAAACATGCAGGGAACAGTTTACAATGACAAGGAGGCCCAGGCGGGAGAGATAGCGCGGTTGGCAGTTGATCTCTTCAAGGGAAACAGCCTTGATGGTCATAATCTTGACGAGGGCAAATATTACGTGTCGCCTTACTGGAAGGTCGATGTTGACAGCGTGGATGATTTCCTGCTCAGATAAGTACAGGAGCGTTAAAATAAGAGCCTGAAATAATGAACTAAAATAGCTGACTAAAGTTACAAACTGATACATGAGTAAACAATCGTGAATTAAAAGCATATATAATTGGAGAAGATCTGTCTGGAAAAATTATCAAGAATTGATGTAGAGATACAGATCCAATTATATATTCGGGAAGGATACATATGGAAAATAGCTGGATAGAAGAATTTTACAAAGAAACGGATGCAGATAAGAGACTTGAATTGCTGGAAAATAACAGCACGGATATGGATGGTGACAGCGCCGGTTCGTCTACTGTCTTCCGTCAGAGATTGTGGACGGCGAGATATGGCAAGAGAAAGCCGAAGAATGATGCATTTGTGGGCTGCCTTATGGAGCTCAAATACATATCGGAGGGCGGTTCTGTTGACATCGGAGGTCAGAAAAAGAAACAGGCTGTGGAGATTATAAGCAAGCTCTGCCTGTTCGACGCAGACAGAAGAAGTGTCGAGGAACAGGAGATACTGCTACATGAACTCAAGAATGTGTTCCTCAAGTGCAGCGAGGTGAGCAGAGGGGGCAGAGGCTTCACATCCATAGCATTTGGTATGGGGCAGCTCTCGGATGAGGGCGTGGCGAAGAAGATCGCAGATCAGATAAGCTCCATAGCATTTGACGCGCCGCACATGCTGCACATGGACAAGGAATTTGCCATACTTCAGAGTGCCGCACTGGCGGCATTCAGGCAGGAGTATCCGAACAGGGAGCATTTCTTAAGAAAATGATAGCATACGTATCTATTGTACCTGTTTTGGCGTTATCTCATGAATGTATGGATTCGAAGATAGAATAAGTATCATCAGAATCCTTGGTATTCATAAATATCACTTCATCCCTTGTCTTTATCATGATGATGGGATAACTGTCTGCGTATACATACAGCTCACATTTGCCGTAGGTGCTGCTCTTGAAATGGCCGATCAGGTATTCATCGGTGGCACCTCCGTTTGTGCGAACAAAATCATCGTCTGGCAGTTCATTCAGAAGCTGAACCTCCTCGATGGCATCAAAATATATCTCCGATGAGTATATGGCAGCAGACACTGTGAGTTTGTTGGAGTCAAGATGAGTGTCAATATGCACGTTTATGAATGGCACAAGCACGCCTATCGTCCAGACAATGCAGGCGGTGATAAGGATATATGTAAGTCCTGTAAAAATCTTTGCGCTCCTGGTGGCATAGTTAAATGTATAATTTCCACTTTGCAATCTGTTCTGAACCAGCACATGCGGGTCGGAAGGATTGTAGTAATATCCGGTTTTCCAGTATTCGTCGTCATCCACGTAGAGAGGCTGGGTGTCGGCGGCCAAGAGTTCACGTTTTCTGCTTTGTGCCATGAGGAGAGGTGCAAACAATCCGATGGCTGCGAGAGTCTGGATAAATATATAGACATAGAGTGCGGAGCTGCACAGCGAGACATCTACAAGCGCACCCTTGAAATTCAGAATATCAGAAAGCGAAATTTGCCGGGACTTATTGGCTGATGATATGCAATGAATCAGGGTGTCAATAGCGATATATACCCATGCGACAGCATTTGTTGCCGAAAGAATCAGCATTGCAAGTCCCTTGTATATCTTCATGGTTCTATTGACGGTCTGGTTGAGCTGGGTATCCGAGCTGTACACAGTTCGCTCGTGCCGGTTTACATATATGTGGAATATCATGGATGTAAGTGACATCAGGACGGAGCAGAGTCCTATTATTATCATTGTGGTTGATATGACCGCACTTTTTCCTATCGCAAATGGCAGCAGGCAAATGAGTTCTACAAGGATTATTATTCCATGATAATTGAAACTGATCTCACTTTTGCCGATCTGGGTTGACACATTTGTATCAATGTAACGTTTTCTTCTTTGATCAGGGACCACCCAATCATTTTTCATCTTTAGGGCATACATTTTCCTGTGCGCGGAGTTGTTTGCATATGTTATAAGGAAACAGAATGCGATCATCCAGACAGTGTATGCCAGTATGAATATAATGATCTCCCAGAACACGACAAAGCACAGGGCTGTTCCAAGTATGAGATTTATCCAGATAATCCGGTTCATCTTACGTCTGGCAGCAGCAACAATATTCAGGACGGTTTCGTCTTCAATGTGTTCCTTTGGAATGTGGACACCCAGGAGCATTCCTTCGGTATACGAATAATTACTTGTATATACGAACTTCATTATGAGCAGTATGAAGAAGTTCATAAACAGGAATATGATAAATAATGCTATGCTCATATGTTGCTCCTTTCTAGTAATTTAAGTGGATATTTGGATTGGAGAAGACTTCATTTTGGAATATACTTCATCGCATAACTTGAGAAAATCTTCCCGGTTCATCCCGGTTATGCTTGCCTCGGCGGACAGAAGTTCCAACTCTGACTCCAGCTTGTCACGGAACTCGGCGTCCATATTGATATTTTCTGATACAAATGCTCCAAGCCTTCTGTCAGTTCTGATATATCCCTCATTTTTTAGTATCTGGTATGTCTTATTCACAGTCATTGTGTTCACGCCGGCATCCGCCGCAAGCTGTCTTACAGTGGGAAGCTTTTCGCCTGGCTGTATCTCGCCTTTGCCGATTCCCTTTACTATCTGATTGCGCAGCTGTACGTATATGGGTGTGTCACTACTCATGTCAAGCTCTATGATCATGTGGTGGCCCTCCTTTTTGTATTATCTGTATTATAATATATAATACAGATTCCGCAATAAGTCAACTATGACAAACCGCCATATAAATAAAAGATCATCCGTGAGCAAGTTGATTACCCACAGATGATCCTTATATCTTGTTAAATTTTATTTTTGTGTAGCTGATTTTTGCAGTTCCAATAATCGTTGATTTGAAATGATTTTTTCGGAAAAAGACTTTCTGATCAATTCAAAATCTGCTCCATTTGAAAAAAGACTGAGTATATTTTTCTCATCTTCCAGTCTTTTGAGTTTTTGAGATGGGGTTTCTTCCACTGTACCACCCATGATACTCACCATCCTTTCCTCATATTCATTGCCATCCGCAATATGTTTAATGATCCTGTTTATATAATTCATTATATCCAAAAGTTCTTCCGGTGACAATTCGTTCTTCTGGTATGAAATTACGAGTTCAATACTTTTGAATAGTTTATAGTTATTTAATTGTATTTCTAAAATCAGCGTGTTATATTTCGTTTATCATGTTATGTGTAATTCCGAAATTGATCTTTGCAGTACTTCACTGCGATTATCACAAAATAATTCAAATTAATATGGAGACGGTAGAGGTGTGTTGCCGCTCAGGTTTTGCTATAGTATAATTATAAAAAATATGGCTATAAATTCATGCAACTATCCTCTATTGGTTTCTTTGCTTTTCATAGAAACAAGAGGAGGAAGGTTTGTATGGGAGAAAATGATATAACAGAAAAAATACTGGCAGATTATAATGATGTATTTGCAGATATAGTAAATGTATTGTTGTTCGGTGGAAAAACAATTGTTGACGAGGTGTTAAAGCTCATGAGCGTATTGACGCAGGACGAAAGATTTGAACAGGCGCAGGCTAACGGAAATAAAGGAGGTTTAAAAAATATGTGTGAAGTACTTGATAGGGCGGAAGAAAGAGGAATATCTATAGGCGAGGCGCGAGGAGAATTAAAGGGTGCAGTGAGAGCATATTTGGATGTGAAGGTTCCTATAGAAGAGATAGCGGAGAAGCTGAACATATCAGTGGAGGAAGTCCAGAAGATAGCCGACACATTATAGGAGATGAATATATATGCAGTTACACACACTTATATCTTCGGAAAATGGTCCGATCATCCTCTGGGTCATGTACCCACACAGGGGAGATGAACTGGAGCACACAGCGGATTCTATCAGAGAACTGGTGGGAGAAGAACAGTTTACACTTGTTGCGATACAGATAGATGACTGGAACAGGGATCTCTCACCGTGGAGATCGGATGAGGTCGATGGATCATTTGCCGGAGAGGCAGGACGGACACTGGATTATATAGAACAGCAGGTCGTACCGCAGTTGGATATTCAAAGCCAGGCGAACAAACCTCTTTATATCATGGGATATTCGCTT
>RRZU010153852.1_pt1 | contig 10372 bp, 6 predicted proteins | sample 2165561 | NCBI WGS metagenome assembly RRZU01 (sample SAMN10456909, study PRJNA506462) | wastewater metagenome | isolation source: wastewater sludge | place: USA: Moscow, Idaho | reverse complement strand
ACTTACCCCTGCCTTTGCCACTATTTGGGCTTCTTCTTCATTTTGTCTGGCATTTAACAAGTAGATGATAGGTTTATTGATTGGATTCGTATTGTCAAGCGCTAAGGCAGTTGATGGTTGTAGTCTTTGGGCAATCAACTGGTAAATCGTCTCTGATGCTTCAACACTGCGGGTGCCAATCAACACTGGTTGTCCAGCGAGCGATTTTGTGACCGCTTCGTTTGCCACCGCTTGCCATTTTTGTGCGGTATCATGGTAACACAATCGGCTCAACATTTGACGTCGATTTTTACGATTGGGCGGTATGACACAGATTTTTAAACCATATACATGCCACATTTCACGGCTAACCTCGGTTGCGGTACCTGTGAGTCCTGATAATAGGATATAGCGTTTAAAAAACCGCTGAAAGGTGATTTGGGCGATGGTGAGTCGGGTTTTTGATATCTCTACCCCTTCTTTGATTTCAATCAGCTGATGCAATCCTTGCTCCCAGCTTCTATCTGGCATGGGGCGTCCTGTGGATTCATCGACAATCACTACCTTGTCTTCGACCAAGATATAATGCTCATCTTTATGAAATAAATGCAATGCAGTAAGGGCTTTTTTAATAATGATTTCTTGCCACCCTCGAGTTTGCCACATCGGACGTACCTGACTGGGTGGTGGTATAATGGTTTGTAGTGCATTGGGGCCTAAATTGACATCGTTGTTGCTTTTATCAAGGATAAAGTGGTCGTTAGGAATGGTTTTTGCTTGCTGTATCGCCCAGTGCAATATATCCTCTTCCATAATCGATTCGCCTTCTTGCGAGATGATGAGTGGCGTACTGGCTTCATCAATGAGTACGCTGTCTGCCTCATCCACAATACAAAAATGCAGGGCAGGGACAATCAATTGGCTATCATTGCTTTGCTGTGAGATAAAGCGTTGTAATGTGGCCTTTTTACGACTGACTTTGTTGTCAGCATTCATCTCATCTTTTAACACATCAAACACCAGTTCACTGGCGCTAACATAGCAAATTTGTTGACGGTACTGGACAGTTCGCTCATCAATTTCCATCTCACCAATTACTGAGCCACTTGAAATGTTAAAAAAATCAAACACGGGCTGCATTTCTGCTTGGTCACGACTGGCTAAATACTCGTTGGTGCTTAATACATGTACAGCCGCCCCTGAAGCAGCAGCAATAGTGGCAGCGATTGAAGCCACAATGGTTTTACCCTCCCCTGTTTGCATCTCTGCCAAGCGACCTTGTAGTAATACCATCGCCCCTAAATACTGTACATCATGCGGATAAAATCCAAAACAGCGTTTGATGGCTTCACCGACACAAGCAAACACTAAGGGTAAATAGGTATCAAGACGTTGTTGTTTGATAAGGTGCTCGAGTGCCTGATAAAACTGCTGGGATAAAGCAGTATCATCTAGGCTTACAAGCTTAGGGTAGTATTTGATGATGGGCTTAGCAAACTTTTCTGCCTCCCGACGCTGATAGTGTTTGGCAGTAAAGAAGGATTGCAAACTGGTAAAGTTTCTCACCAGTTTGGTTTGTTCAGGCGAGCTCCCCTCATCACGCTGGCTATCAGAGACCACGAGGGGTTGTTCACGCAAGTATTTGATAAAGGTTGGGTTAAACATTAAAATTCTTTAAAAAAAGTTGTTTGATACGCAGTGACCATTGCCAACCAAGCGGTAACCAGCCTAAATCAAAGCGAACATACACCCTGTCATTAAAGCTTAAGGGCTGTTGGTGATGGATGAATGCGTTGTCTGTCAGTTGTAGCTGTAAATCAAACACCCGTTCCACCGCTTTTTTACCACTCCCATCGGTTGGATCCATGACAATATCACCACCAGCATTAACGCCCAGTGCGGCGGTTGGTAAGTCAAAGTTCGCTCGTGGGGTTTCTTGTATCAGTTTGGCAGTATAACCCTCGCTAAGACTACTGGCAGGCTTTATTTGGATACTCTTTAGACGATGATGGATTAAATCCATGTCGCTTTGTTGTACCACGGCTCTGACAAGGTTGGTTTGCTCGGGAATTACATAACCAACGATATCGCCCTTTTTTAGGTAATTGCCTTGGGCTTGGTTAATGGCTTTGGGATACCAACTGCCTGAGGTGGTTGCTTGAACTTGCAGGGATTTAGTATCTTGCTGTAATAATGCCATTTGTGATTCAAGGCTGGTAATTTGGCTTTGTAGTTCGTAGTATTTTTGGTTATCGGTCGCTTGTGCTTGGCGTTGTTTGATACGTAGCCCTTCAATCTGCTGTGCTAAGCTTAGATACTTTTGTTGTAGGGTGATATTTGACAGGGTGACAAGGGTGTCACCTTGATGAATCATCTGTCCAGTTTTGATGTCGGTTGATTGTAGTGTACCTGCGGCATGAGCGCGGATAATATTATTTTCAGGCAGCCAAGCAACCCCCTGCTGGACACTATAAAAAGGCACAGGGATGGCAAATAGCACGATGAATACCAAACCAATATAGATATACAGACGGCGGATGGCAAACGGACGGTTTTTCATAAGGCTTTGACTGGTATAGATATGTTTAAATCCTTTGTAAATAGGCATGGCAAATGAGAGCCAAGCGGAAACAATCGCCATCACAATACCCACAATAAAGTATTTTTTAGCAATCAGCCATATCATACCAAATACCACGATGGTACGGTATATTGGGCTTAACAGACCATAACCAAATAACCAAAACCGCTCTTTGGCATAACCCATGGGTGGTTTGGCATCGGCTGATTTAAACACATACTTGTCACTCAGATACACCCAGTATTGCTTGGCACGCTGGGCAAGATTGGGGATGCCAATCAGTTCGGTGAGTACATAATAGCCATCATAACGCATTAAGGGATTACCATTGACCAATAAGCTTGATACCCCAGCGATGATAATCACGTTATAGGCAAACGCACGTACCAATCCTGATTCGACGTTGAGCCAAACATATAAGGCAAGCGCCCCCAATAATAACTCTGCCATCACCCCTGTGGCAGCCACCAATGCCCTGACCCACTTTGAGGTAAAGCGATAGGCGGAGGTGGCATCGACATAAGGCACGGGCATAAACAGGACAAACATCAGCCCCACTTCTCTGACTACCCCACCCCAGGCTTTGACAGCCATACCATGCGCCCATTCATGAATGGCTTTGACAATTGGGTAGGTGCACCACAGAATAAATAGATTTGAGGTGGATAATACCCTGTCTGAAAGGTTCTCGGTAAGTGCTTGCCAATGCGACCCTGCTAAAAAAATAGCGGGAAATACAATTAGGCACCAAACAATCAGCCCAATGCCACTGTACATTAAGGTAGCTAACGACTGTTGACGGTTAAACCAGTTATCTGGGTAAAACAGGGGTATTTTAATGCTAATAGGGTTTAAAAAAGACTGCTTAATATCATTCCAACGCTGTTTTTTAAAGCGTTTGCCCATTTCTTTGGCATCGGCAGCATGCTGGGTCTGTAGCATGTCATTGCTGTACAGCTGACTTAATAGATTTACCAAGGCATTTTGGGTGATGACTTGATGTCCTGTATTATGATAAAAGCGATGTTGGTGTGGTAAACCTTGTTGGCTGATACTGGCTTTTTCCCATAGCTCATTAACTGAGTATTTGCCATCCATCATGGCAACCACTAGCCAAGCTTCTGGGGTGAGTCTGACAAACTTTTGGGTTTTTTGGTCATGCAGAAACACCCATGAGCGACCCCGTAGCCGTCTTGGAAATACGTCAATGGCTTCTCGCAATTTGGGTTTGACATCTTTGACTAGATGCCAGTGCTCTGAAAATAAGGCGGTCATGTCACAGGGTGTCCTTCAGTATGGCGACTATATGGCGACGGCTTGTCTGTTTACCAAATTGACCAAAGCTTGAGTCGTGACCATTCAATTAAGGATTTGGTCCAAGTGCTAATGAGGTTGGTTTTACCAACAATGATTTTACCCACGCCTTGCATTCCTGGGTTGATTTGTGGGGGGATGCTGTCAAGCTTGGCTTCGACGGTAAAGCCATTTTCGCCATCTTTGACCTCGGCAATGGCAGTCAAGCGGTTGACGGTAAAGTCAAAGGTTTGTTCAGGTAAGCTTGTGAGCTTCATTTTACCCAGTTGACCAATTTTTAAGCTATCCATGTCCTTATCTGGCACATGCAAAATCACACGGTACTTGTTGATGTCGGCAACTTGAAACAGTTCTGCCCCTTCTTCAACGGGGGTGCCAATTTTTTGTTGCCAATCACCACTAACAATGACGCCGTTTATGGGGGCAACAATTTGGGTGCGAGCAAGCTTGGTATTGACCAAGTCAAGCTTAGACTGGGCTTGCTGACGCTGATTGACCGCAAGTCCGCTATTAGCAGCATCCATATCCGCCATGGCTTGACGAAACTGCACCCGCGATTGCTCAAGCTGGCTGTTGATTTCGGCGGCTTCTAACTTTAGGTCTTTGTCTTCAAGTTTGGCTATCAGTTGCCCTTGTTTAACGCTATCCCCTGGTCTTGCTAATACTTCAATCAAATAACTTTGCTGGGGGGCGGTGACGGTATAGCGTTTATCCCCTTCGACGTATAAGGGGGCGGTGACCACGTCATCGACAGGAATCAAGGTAATGGCTAATAGCACGAGTATCAGTAATATACCCAAGATTTTATACACCAAGTAGCCTTTGCCAAAGGCTTTACTGGCAACATTGGATGATGAGTGATAACTGTGTAATAGCAGGTTTTGTTCAGAACGTCGCCATTGGCGCAGTATCGGCTCTAACAAGTCCGCACTGGCTTGTAGCATGAGTAGGATATCGTCGCTGGGTAAATCTTTGGATAAGTCATCATGCTGGCTGTCTAAGATAAGCACGCCAGATACCTGTCCTTGATACTGCATGGGATACGCCCACCACTGGCGACGCCGTTGTACTGTGCCTTCAAGAATCGCCATGGCTGCCAACTCTTTGGCAGTTTGCATCAAGGGAGAGCCTTTGACCGTCCATGCGACGTTGGCAGAGACCCACCATTTCGGGGTGTCTTTAATAACCTGAAATAGGCTGATACCAAGCTCACTATAGCCCATGTCATTTGCCCATCGCTTGGCTTGATTGACCCATTCTTGGGCAGCCGCTTTGGCATCGGGTTGACCTAAGATGTCACTGGTCATGTCAAGCAGGCGTTTGGCACGTTCTCCTGCGGGATGCTCAGTGGCGACAAAGCCATAAAACAGCCACCCTAAGCTTAGCTGAATGATATCTAGCATATGCTCTTTAAAGGGTGGTGCGACCACACAACCAAGTATTGCTTGATATTCACCTTGCTGGGTTGCCATTTGGGTGACAAGACAACTAATGAGTACAAAGTCGTCAATCCGTCCTACTTTGACGGGCTGTAGTTGGGAGATGTCAGATATATGCTGTTGCCACAGGCTATCAATCGGACTCGGCTCAAGTTCGTTGACGCTTTCGATAACTGTTTCGTTGTCATCGACCGACATGTCATCTGTGATGGGATTAGCCGTTGCTAGGTTGCTAGGCTGGTTAGTTGGTGATGTTAATAGTTGAGCAAGCTTGTCAGGCAACTGCTTGGCTCTGGTCTGGTTAAATTGACTGGGTAGCGTTGTTACATTGACAAAGCCAAGCGAGCCTATTTGGGGTATTTGGTGGGTGGCAACGGCAACGATGTCAATGCCTGCATGCTGGGTACGCTGTAACCACGCAAGGATAAGGTCTGGCAGGGCTGGTATTGAAGCGTCAGTCATACGTTGGGTGCCATTTTAGTCAGTTGCATGGATAATAGGGTTAGAGATATCAATAACAAAGATTATAACCGCAAAGTGACGGTGTTTGTCAATTGCCAGTATCAGGGATATCAGGTGTCGCTGGATTGGTAGGCTGCGTCATCGGTTCGGCTGTTTGAGGTTGTAATGATTGTTGATAGTGTCGAACCTGTTGTTTTAATTGGCTGGTTGAGGAGTTGGCTGGGTTGCTTTTTCTACCCTTTATGATAGTAGTGTTGGTGGGAATGATGTTGGTAGGGTTTGGTGTTGAGTCAACTTGGGTATGCTCAGGGGCTTGTCTTAAGAGTTCGTCGATTTGAGCAAGCTGGGCTTCGTCCAGTGTACCTGATAGTTGATATAGTTTGACATAGTTACGCCAACTGTCGTACCAAGCGGTTAGTTTGTCACGGTTGACTTCATAGACTTTATTTTGGGCTTCAAGCACGTCAGCATTGATACGCATGCCGACTTGGTAGCCTAGTCTATTGGCAGACAATGCGGTTTTAGCCGATTGTTCGGCAGCATGTAAACCTTGGTAGTTGGCGTTTGAGGCAAGGATTTGATACAGCGTTTGTTGTAATTCAGTGGCAATACGTTCGTGCAAGCCTTGCATTGTGTTGTAGCGTTGGTTTTGTTCAGCTTGGGCTTTGGTGTTTTGGGCAAGACTGGTGTCTGGGTTAAATAGGTTCATACTGGCTTGTAATCCGACACTCCACTCCCAAGTGTTACTGGCATAACCAGTATGCCCTTTTTGGGTCATGGGTTCAAAGTTGCGGTAGTTGTCGATGACCATCTGAACACGTGGATAGTGCTGATATTTGCGTTTGGCATCGCTTAAGGTGCTGATTTGATAATCAAGTTTGGCTTGTTGTAGTTGTGCGTTGTTGTCAGCAATGGTGTCCATGTAACTTTTAAGTTCGTTTTCATCCACACTGGGTAGCACTTTGGTACTTGCGACATAGTCTTGGGGATTGATGGTGAGTCCACCTGTCAAGATAGCTAGTTCTTGTTGTTTAGAACGGTATTGCCACTGTAGGGCTGCTTGCTGGGCAACGACTTTGTCATGCTTGGCTTCGGCTTCTCTGACGTCTGTGATGGAGACAGTGCCAACTTCAAAGTTTTTTTGGGCTTGGGCTTGTTGTTCTGCGACTAAGGCAAGTTGTACTTTTAGTAGGTCAAGTTGGGCTTGGGCGGCTAGGATGTCAAAGAATAAGCCAACGATGCGATTGGTAAGTTCGTCATAGCTTTGGGTGATGGCATAGCCATTTGACATGGCGGTGAGTTTGGATTGTTCAAGGTTGATTTTTAGGGTGGGGTCATAGAGGCTTTGGGTGATGTTAAAGCCTGCTTTGCCTGATTCTATGGTACGGGGGTCGCTGACGTTGGTATGGTCAAATCGCCCTGAGCCACGACCGTAGTTACGACTCATGTTGGCAGAGACGGTTGGTAGATAGCGAGATTGAGCCAGTTCAATGTCAGCATTGGCAATGTCTAAACTGGCTTGTTTGGCTTTGAGGTCTGGGTTGTGGTCAACGGCGGCTTGTTGGAGTTGGAGTAAGGTAGCTGATATGTTAGTTGGGGTTGGTGATAAAGTTTGATTGGTCGGCGGTATGGTAGAGGTGATAGGTATTATAGGGGTAGCTGGTGTGGTCTGTGGCTGTGCATGCGTCTGTGCGGTGGCTAGTACACCTAGTGACAATACAGTAAGTATGGCACGTTGAAGGTTCAATTTGATGTTAAAAGTTGAAGTTGCCAGTGCCACACGATGTCTCTGTTTGTTACTTTTTTAGTTGAGGTAACATAGCAAAACTTAGGATGTTTTGCTAGTAAAATATTCATTTATAGGATCTTTTATATTAAAAAGTGTTTAAAACGTTACTACATCATACGATACAATATAATGATTTGCTGATTGTCATGGGCATATTGAAAAGTATCACGCAATCCTAGCATCACATCGCGAATATCTTCATAATCATCAAAGTTTTCTAAATTACCAAAGTCTAACTTATTAAACTCTGCCAAAACGGTTTGTATGTCTTGTTCATCATACAGTCGAGGGAATTCTATCTTTAATTAGTCTTCACCAACTTCATCAACTTCTTCACCATAATCCAATACGGCTCGCATGGCATCATTGTAGTTGGCGAACTCTAGCATAATGTCAGGTATATCACCGAAGCTTGTGCCTTTAAGCTGGTTAAAATACGCATAGGCTTGGTCATAATCCATAGTTTTTGAAGCATATTCAAGTTGCTCTCTGGTAAGAGATGACAGACCGATTGACCATGACATAAATAGTATCCTTATCTCATTAAAAATTACGCAAGTGTGCCAACAACGTAAGTATCTAAAAATTCTTTAAGTTTTGTGATATCTGCATTGTATTCTTTTTGAATTCTTTCTTGATTAATTGCCACATATTCATCTGCAAGCTCAGCATAATAATCGTCACCAGCTAACTTCGCCATGATAAGCCAATAGCCTAATCTAGTACGTTCGGGAAAACTGAAATCAAAATCATGAAAATTAGGTCGCATGCGATAATATTCAAAAAGCTGTCTAGGTGTTGTTAGACTGATATATGTATCAAGATTGTTCTTAATGTCGTTTAAGGTTTTTTGATAAATTTCGCTATCTCTCATAACATGGGTATTTGAGACCAGATCAAGACTGATACCATCTACGCCCTCCTGCCACTGTAGTTGATTTGTACCTGATTTGATAGCTTGTTGAGCATAAACTCTTTTCTCAATATTAGCAACTTCAACAATAGCAGGATCATAGAAAGCATAAATAGTGAATTTTGACAATCTTCCTGTAGAACTAATTTTTAGATAAACTTTTCCGTATGGAAAGATTTTAAAAAATAGAAACGTATTTTATTTTATTTTTTTAGCTGACCAATCAGCTGACTCATAATAGTCATCCCTATCTTCATACTCAAAGCCATAAGGTAATAGGATATTTTCTATATCTTGACGATACATCTCAAGAAATTCAGAATTTTTGCGGGGTAAACTTGACATGATTGTCTCCAATATTCTTTAATAATTATTCATCAAACCAATATAACAAATGTTCTAGGTATTTGTAATACCTAGAACATGATTATTAAATATAAATTCCTACAACAGCCACTTCTCCTTCGCACGCTGTTCAAGCATCGCTAGCCACTTATCAATTACCAGCTCATCATCAACACGCACAGGTGCAACAGACGAGAAGCCAACCGTATTAGCATCTGCTATCACAGGTGACGTGGTACTCAACCCAGCTACAGTTAACCCAGATACAGTCAATTCAGACACTGTCAATACTGGACTACTCATCACTGATGTATTCAAGCTAGACGAAGTGTTCACTATTGTAGTTGAACCTGTAGCAAGCCCTGATGAAAGTGCTGTCACATTCCCCCCTTGTGGCATAGCCAACGTACCTGACACCACACTGACTGTCAGTCCATAGCTCGTCGTCGCTTGACTGTTATTACTTAACTCAACACTGCTTGCCATTAAGATTAACTTGATATCACCTGTATAACAAGCATCTGTCTTCATAGTCAGCTTAGTTAAGTCATACCCTGTCATATCCAATGATGCAGTCTCTAAGCAAGTATTGGTAAAGCTACGGGTACCATCACTAATCGTCACCCCAGATGGGATGCCTTTGATAGTCAGCATCTGACGCTCACTACCATCAGTATCAGCACTGGTTAATTTGATGATTGGCAATGGATTGATAGCCCCTGCAATGGCATAGACCCTGCCTTGCGTAGTAGCGAGGGTAGCTGGTAGATACTCTATCACGGATAGATTATCTAACATTACCATACGACCTTTGGCTGACTTATCACCGATAGCAACGCCATCTAGCATAAGCTTGATGGTGGTATTACTACCTGTTGCCACAAAGCTTGTGTTGATGTATTGCCAAGTGATAGCATCGCTTGCTTGAGTTGGGTTGGATAGCCCTTTATAGCTACCAATAAGTTTGTCATTGGCATAGACCTGTACACGGCTTAACTCATCGGATGACAAGCCACGTAGTACACCGTAGTCAAAGCTGACTTGATAGCTTAGTCCTGCTGTAGTAGCAATATTTTTAGTGATGCCCAGCATTTGATAAGCTTTTGATTGGTTATTGATACCGAGTCCATCATGGAGCATCATCCAGCTTTGTCCATTAGTCACTGGGTTCATGTTATATGACTGACCTGCAATGCTTATCACATCGCCTTGGCTATAAAACTCAAAGCCATTGACTTTGCCTAATACCGCAGGGACTGCTTGCCACGTGTCACCACCTGTTAAGCCTGTATCAAACCAGTATAGCTTGTCACTGCCTTTGTCTAGGTTACTGACTTTGTTAAAGTCAGTTAATACCACTTGACGTGCGACGTTATTTTGACTGGTGAGGCTGATGACTGGGGTATCTGCAATTGCAGTGACAGCGATGACCATCTGCTGACTTTGGCTCATGCGACTACCGTTACTCAGCTCTTTACTGGTTGCTGTGACAGTGAGTGCCATCTCACCACTAAAGTTGCTCGGTGGTACAAGGCTTAGGGTATCTAGTT
>RRZU012947848.1_pt1 | contig 10373 bp, 7 predicted proteins | sample 2165561 | NCBI WGS metagenome assembly RRZU01 (sample SAMN10456909, study PRJNA506462) | wastewater metagenome | isolation source: wastewater sludge | place: USA: Moscow, Idaho | reverse complement strand
AAGGCTTTTGGCATGCCTTCGTCCACTACCAAAGACAACCAAAAACGCAAACGGGCAATTTCTACTGCTCCTTCGTCTAAATCTACTCCATAAATAGAGTTTTGTATAATGTTTTGTTTTACGGTTGCAGGAGACCAAACATCAAAGCCTAATTTAAAATTTATCAGGGCTTTCAGATTAAAAATTTCCTGTAACATTCCCATAGGGAACGCACCAGAACCAATGGCGGGATCGCAAATTTTAACATTGTCCAACAATCCGTTTATTTTTTCTAATTCTTTATCGGTAAAAGAATTAGCAGATTGGTTTTTAACCAAGTTTTCTATTTCGGTTCTATCTTTTTCTAAATGCGTCTTGAGATATTCCACCAAACTTTCTTGTGTCATATACTGCACAATTTCTTTTGGGGTATAGAATGTTCCCGTGTCTTTGTTATAATCTATTAGGTTTTCAAAAATATGTCCGAGCATTTCGGGGTCAACAGCAACGGTGTGTTCTTCGGGAGAGTTTTCGTAAACCGTAAAATTATAGCCATTAAAGAAATTGAAGAGCATTTCAAAATAACTTGCCGGAAAACTAATTTCTCGGTGTTTTTTAGGTTCTTGCTCTTCCTCAAACAAACCACCATTCAGAAAAGGTATACAAACGGTTTTTCCGTTTTCCAATACAAATTCATCGTTTTTTCTATCAGGTGTGTTGAGTGCATTAAAGAAAATAGGACAAAGATACTTTTCGTAAAAATCGTTTTGATTGGTTTTGTCTTCAAAAAACAAATCGCTAAGGAAAGTAAAACTTCCGTCTTTGTATTCGGTATTACTTGCACCCAACCAATTTTTTTTCTGTAAAAAATACAGGAAAACCATTCTTCCCATTAAACGACTTACAAAATTTCGTATGTCTTTTGCTGTTTTTTCTTCCTGCTTTGTTTTATCTAAATCGGCATCAACAACTTCAAATATTTTTTTCAGTTGAGTTTCACTAAAAATATAATCTGAAAAATGTTCGTAAAGGTTTTTATATTCGTCAAAGAATTTTTTGGAAACAGGCTCTACATTGAAGGCTTCAAAGAAATCCTCTAAACGGAAACGAGATTGTTCCAGATTATACAATCTTTCAATGGCAGTTCTGTGTTCTTCCTTGTTCCCAAAAATATAGGTATATTTTTTCGGGTTGGTTTCTTCGGCTTCGGCTTCTGCAAAGAAATCGCTTGCAGAATTTTTGCTGATAAAAGAAAAACGCCATTCGGTTTTTTCGTGGTCGGTATCGTAAGAAAATGTAACCAATGCTCCTTTTATAGCATCTTTAATGATGTATTTTTTAATGAACTCATTAACTCCAACTCGGTTGTATTCAATCTTAATGGCATCTTCCAAAATAATTTCATAAATCGGAAGACTAACAGCATCAGAAGTTTTTACCGTTCCGATTTGGTTAAAAGTTTTTACAATTCGTTCGGCTTCCTGTGTATTGATATCAATGCTTATGGGAGAAAGATTTACTGAAAGTAAATTTCTTTTTCCGGAAAGAAACTGCAAAGTAGAAATCCACTGATTTCTATCATAAGCATTTTGCAAAATATTTTTTAAGTCTTGTCTGTTCATTATGCAAAGGTTTCTGTAATTACAATTTTAGGTTCTTCAAATGCTTTAGGTTTCTTTTCTTCTTCCGTTCTCATTGCATCTAATCTAGCAATATTGGCAATTGGATAATTGTTCATTATTTGGTTGAGTTCGGAAATTACTTTTTCCAATTTCATTTTTTTCTTTTTCTGTTTGGCTGCCAAAGTGGAAATTTCTAATCTAAACTTTCTGAAAACGCCCATATAAATAATTCTGAGAGAAGCATTTATCATTTCCACAAATTCATCAGAAAGTTCACCAGGAAAATTACGTTGCATATCCTTTAAACTATTGAGAAATAAGACTGAATTTCTTTCTTGAACAGAAAGATTAGACACATCAAATTCCTCTACTGAAAACACATTGTTATAGGCTTTTTTAAATTGTTCAATTGCACAATTAACGGCATCAAAATGGTTTTCAAAAACTTCGGTTGGTTTTTCTTTTTTAGTGGCTTCAAATAATTTAACCGCCTGATAAAAAGTAATTTCTACACTGTTTTTTGAATTAGCAACATAAAAACCTTCTTTAATAGAATTTTTAAGATAACACAAAATAGAATTTTCTAAATTTTGACCAATAATTTCCTGTGCTTCTTTTTCTTTTATTTTAAAGTTTCTACCAACACGGCTTTTCAAGGGTAAATTTTTAATTCGTTTGTATTCTTTTAAATTGTTTTCATACAATTCTCTAACAACTTCCAAATATTGTAATCTTTCATCCACTTCTTCCTGTGGTTGAAGATTTCCGAGTGTATTTTCAATGAGTTGTTCCTCTTCTGAATACACTTTACTGTCTTCACTAAAAGCAGAATGAAAACCTTGTAATTTTTTAAGTGCCTTTTCGTTCAGTTTTATTAAACTGTTGGATTGGGATGTTGGAAAAAAATTGTAAACATAAATTTTGTCTGCTTTTGTCCCAATACGATTAACACGACCAATACGTTGCATTAGTTTGGTGGCATTCCAAGGAATATCATAATTTAAAATTACATTGCTTCGGTGTAAGTTTATCCCTTCAGCCAAAACTTCAGTTGTAATGATGATGTTATAATTGTTCTCTTGTTTATCAGGATAATTGGCATCAAAGTTTTTACGAATCGTTGCAAAACGTTGTTTGTTATTTGCAGCACTAATTGCCAAAACATCTTTTCTGCCAATGTTTTCTAATTCTTTGGCGAGATAATCAACCGTTTCTTTACTTTCCGAGAAAATAACGAGTTTTTTCTCGGGATTTCTTTTATCAAAAAACACATTTTCAATGTCTTCTAAAAACTTTTTGGTTTTAGGGTCGTCACCTATATTTTGCCAATTTTCATATAGTTTTTCTAAAACCTCTTGGTCACGTTTTAGTCCTTCAAGTAATTCTTCAGAAAAATCAATGGCTTTAAAAATTCTATTATTTGGAGATTCCTCACTTATTTCCTCAATTTTTCTTTCTAAATCATCTTCTCTATTTTCATTAAGATATTTATTGACATCAATATCTGGAGCAACATAGATTTTATTATTGTCAAACATATCAATCATTCTTTGGTTGGATATGTAAAAACGATAAAGCGACTTTTTAAAGGCTTCAAAACTGCTTTCCAAACGTTTAACCAACTGCGTTTTCATAATAGTGGAAAGCCTTTCGGATATTAACTGAGCATTTTCGTAAAGTTCCTCATATTTAGGATCTAAGAATTCAATTGCACGATATCGGTAATAACCTAATTCATCAATAATTGAATCAACAGTTTCGTAAAAAGTTGTTTCTTGTATATCGGAAAAGTTATATTCTATTTTATTCGGACCTTCCACATCAGGAAAAGTCATCCCTTGTGAAACCACATCATCGTAATATCTATTTATTTTTTTGATATCGGCTCTTGTTCTACGGATTACCACTTCAGAAAATATTTTTTCACGGATTGGTTCATAAATTTCTTTGACCTTTGCCACCAATTGCTGATGGTCTTTCATCTGATTAAGTTTCTTGTAATCTTCAATTTTATCAGCAAAGAAACTTTGTAAATTAGGAACACCTTCCAATGTAGATTTTCTAGAATCTTGAAACAAATAAATTTGATTGGCAATATCCTCTGGTCTATTATTGAGTGGGGTTGCTGTGATTAGCATTACTTTTTTTCTGGCATCAACATCATTCCCAACAGTTGCACGAGGGGTTTTACAAATCAATTCCAACAAGCCATACATATTGGTGCTCGAAGTTCTAAATTTATGTGCTTCATCTACAATTATTAAATCGTAGTCTTCCGGTTTGTTATAATTTATATTATTCCCTTCTATAATTTTATGTAAACTTCCATTTGAAATAAAATGTACATAATTTGAAATGCCAAAATCTTTAATTGTAGATTTCCAGTTGGTTTCCAAAGCATTTGGATAAACAACCAAAACTTTGGTGTTATATCCGTTTTTATCAATATATTTTTTTATAATTCTTGTTGCAATTACGGTTTTACCCAAACCAACCACATCAGCCAATATAAATCCATTATGTTTCATTAGTTTATGGTAGCCATCCACAACTGCATCTGCTTGATATTGTAAATTTGTATATCCTTCAGGAAGTGTAATATTTCCGACTTTATCTCTTACAACTGAATCTCCAAAATATTCAACTAACATTTTGATAAACAACTCATAGGGAGTTATTTTGTCCTCTGTTAAATAAGTTTTATTCTTTAATTTTTGGATATCATCAGGAATTAATTCATTTGCATCATTCCATAATTCTTCAAATTCATCAGTAGCAAATTGAACGTCATCATAATCATTTAATTGAACATTAAATTCATAATTGGATTGGTCATAAGTTCCTAATCCTGAGTCTGTAAAATTAGAAGAACCTGTAATTACACTACCCCAAGTATGTTGGTTAAAAGGTTTTGGTCTGAAAATATAGATTTTAGCATGCAAATTTTTCTGCCCATAGGCTCTTACTTTTAATTTTCCAGTGATAATATCATCAATAAATTGTAAAATACTTTTCTCTGTTTCAGCAGTATAGTTTGCTTTGTTAATATCCTTCGCTACAAATTTTAAATATTCTTCTTTTGTATTTTCAGGATTTTCTAAATATAATTGTCCTTTTCTTTTTGCTTCAGCAATAAGTATATCGGCATCAATTCCTACCAAAACCCTAATTTCAGGAACATCTTCTAAAAATGGTCTTAATTTGAAATATCCAGAGGCTCTAAAATACCCTACCAAAGCATCAAAAAAGTGTACATTTTTTTGAAATTCAAAAACACCTTTAAACTTATCAAATAGGCTATTTTCCTTTTTATTTGTAAAAAACTTTGTACTCATTTACTTACTTGGATTCAATAATTCTCTAACATCTATATCTAACAATCTTGCAATTTCCAATAAAGTTTCCATTGAAGGTTGTACTTCATTGGTACACCATCTAGAAACTGTTGTTTCGGATTTACTCATCTGATTTGCAAGCCATTTTCCTGTTTTTTTCTTTTCAGCAAGTACGAATTTCAGCCTGTTTATAGGATTTTGATGCATAAAAATTTACATTTTGTGTAAAGATAATAAGAAATCAAATTTAAAAAAATTAATTTTTATCATAAATTACAAGCTATAAATTTAATCAAACCCAATTTCACCACCTTACGGAAAACCGTAAAATGGTGAAAAATAAATTATTTTGCTTCTTTCGCCTCATACCCATTTTTAAACTGCAGAAAATCTTCAGCTTTTTTGGGATTGGTTTTCATCCAAATTTGCATCAGTTTGGTGTTTTCTTTCAATTCATTTAAATCCTGATTATCATATATAATTTTGCCATCCTGTTTGATTTCGTTTAAGATTTCTTCCCTAAATTCGCTTTTGGATTTTATGCTTTCGTTGTACCAATTGGTAGCGAAATTGAAAGAAAAAATCAAAGTAAAAATCCCCAAAATAAACGTTCCTAATCCGCTCCAAATAATTTTTTCTTTCCTTTTCATTTTCCTTTCTAAATTTTCATAAAAATTAATGGTTTCTTGGGATAGAACAGTTTTTGTTTTGGTCGGAATTTTAGTCAAAAATTCGGTTCTTTTCTCTTCTTCAATTTCATAAAATTCCACTATTTCATCATACTTTAGTTTTACTTCTCGTAAATTTGTTTGCATATGTTTAAATGAACTCATAAGATCTTCTATATCAAATTGAACTTTTACATATTGTTCAATTTTTTCCATATTTGAAGCCACGGTTCTTTCATTCGATTTTATTACATTTTCTAACAATTCTATTCCGTTGCTTGTTGTTTCTTCGTTTTGTTGTTGATTTTCCATTTTTTGATTTTTTTTAAATAAAATTTCTGATTGTCCGTTTTGCAACCTAAATTGTTATTTTACCCATTTTTAGGACAAAATTAATTAAATTGATGAAATGTAACAGATTGACTTTGTGAATTTTAATATTTTTACAAATTCTAAATTTTATCAAAAAATAACCATTAGGCAAATAAACGGACAATCATATAAAATTTTATCGTTTTTTTCTTTTTTTATAGTATTCGTCTTCTGTTGGTGTTGCATAGCTGGGTTTTAGTAATTCTTCTAAGACCTCAAAGCCTGCATCTATCATATTTTTTTGATGGTTTCTGTTTTCCGGAAGCCTGTTGTTCTGAAAATCAAAATTTCCATTAAAATCAGCATCAATTTCCGACAATAAAAAACCTTTATTTTGTTGGTAGGAATAAGCATTTTTATCTACTTTCGCTCCAAAAGTCATCAATTTACTAATGCTAAATTCCTTGTTGAAATAATGTAGTCTAAAGCCTTTTGCTTCTAAATTTCTTCTGAATTCGTCGAGTTTAACAGCCTTTTGTTTGGCTTCCTCAACAGCTATTTTTATTTCAAAAATTTGTTTTATTTCTGCTATTTTCAGTTTTCTGGTAAGTTCGGAAAGTTTATAGCCAGATTTATACACTCTTTCGGTTTGGCTATTTTTGTCTTCCTGTTTGGTAATTCTCATTCCTGATATTCCGTCTTTTTCGTTTTGAGAAAGCACAACTTCGTAACCTTTAGCATTCATTCTTTTTATAAGTTCCTCAAAATTATGAGCCTGTTTTATGCTTTCTACGAGTTGTTTCAACATTTCAGTGCGTTTTTCAATGCCAATATCCACATCCGTTCTCAATCCTTTGGCAATACAGACTTCCCGAACTGCATCACCAAAACGTTTTCCAATATCGTGAGATTTTACGGTACATTTTCCCTGTGTATTGATTCGGTTAACCAAAAAGTGAATGTGTTTTTGTTTGGTTGAATGATGAATATCTAATCTGTATTGATTTTGATTGCTAACACCTACTTTTTTTAAGGCTTGCAACGCAATTTCAGTAAGAGCTTCATCCGAAAGATGGTCGCCGATTTCTTTGGGAGGAGAAATATAACCTGTAAAAGCCCATTTTTTAACATTCGGATTTCGGTTGGCAATATTTTTCATTTCCTGATATTGAAGTTCCGGCTGATCGTTTATCAGATTATTTTCTGCCATCAGTTTTGCTGTTCCTTTGTCATTAGCGTTGTATTCGATGGCTATTTTAGTGATTACTCTTGTTGTTGCGGAATTATTCATCTTTTTTATTATTAAAATTTGAAGATTGATTTTTAGTGTTCAGATATTCCAAAATTTTCATTAAAACCCAATCGATATTTTCCAGAATTTGCTTTTTGTTTTCAAAGACATTCCACTCAGCATTTCTCAACAGATTTTTAATTCTTTTAAAATGAGTAGCATAAGAAAGTAGGGTTTCATCTTGTTTAAATTCATTCACTTTTAAGGTAGAATTTGTACTCAGCAATCTGATATATTTTGAGATTTTCAGCTGATAATTTTCCGCCTCTTTTTGCAATTTTTCAAACTCTGTTTCGGTATATCGAACAGCCACTATTTTTTCTAATTTCGGAAGGTTTTTTTTCTTCAGTCCACCTTTTCTTCCGATTTCCTGAAAGTGTTTTTTTCTTTTTTTTTCAGCATCAAATTTTTCTTTTTCAAGCCTTGCTTTTTCGAAGAAATCTTTAAAAAATTGGTCTTGCATTTTTTTATAATTTAGTTCATTAAATGATGTTTGCGACGGCAGGAGAAAACCAAAAAGCTCGTTGTTTACATTCAGCGGACACGCTTAATGTAAACAATGGGTACTTTTTGCACTAATAGAAAAGCATATTCAGCGTTTCCTTCTGTACAACTGCGTAGTGTTGGTGGTTTCCTGTTCTTCCTGTTGATCTGTTTTTAGATTTTGCATCATATTTTCAGATTTTTTTGTATCACTTATAAAGGCATTCAGGTCTTTAAATCCGGAATAGATTTCAGCATTATTTTTTGCATGAGGAAAATCTTTTAAGATCGCATTTTTACAATTTTCTCCTGCATTGTCGTTATCCAAAAACAAGTGAACTTCCGCATATTTTTTTAAACATTCTTTGGTTTTATTCAACAAAGAAATGGAGTTCATCACGAGCAAATCTCCACTGAAATTTTTCTGCATTTCGATAAAGGATAAAGCATCCATAAATCCTTCAAAAACCGAAACACTTTTTTGTGGATTTTGGTTTTTATTTTCTTCCAGATTCAGAGGAATGATGGATATATCTTTTTTCAAAATCGAGCCTTTGTAAAAAGAATTTCTGAGCTCCCAACCTCCAGATAAATTTTCAAATCCAATGGCATAAAGTTGTTTTTCATTCATTTTAAAATGAATTTCTTTTACAAACGGAAATACTATTGGCGAAAGCCCTCTTTCCTGTAGATATTTTTTAAGATTAAAATTCTGCAATTCTTTAATAGTAGTTATTTCATAGTTGGGTTTTATATCAAAAGATTGAATTTTATCTTGATATTGAAAAGAAGAAAAATGTTGTTGTTCTGCCCATTCCAATATTTCACTGATGGAAACATTCAGATATTTTGTCATAAAGTTAATATTATTTCCTCCGATTCCTTCAGAGTGAAGAAACCAAAGGTTTAATCTTTTGTCGAGTTTAAAAGAGGCTTGGGTTTCTGTTCCGAAAGGATTAAGAAACCAAGCTTCTTTTTCATTTTGTTTTGTTGGATGGTGTCCGAGTATAAGGAGGACTTCATCTAACAGAATACTGTTAAATTGTTTACAGTTCATAGCGGTAAAGTTGTGGGTTTGGTAATTGTATGTTTTTTGTTGAATTGTTGAGAAAAGCTTATATCTTATTGTTATTCATTTATTTACTTTCTCAACAAACTCTCAACAATTCAACAAACTTGTTTTATTTTGCTCAACATAAGCTCAACAAAAATGAGGGCTTTTAAGTTTGTTGAGGATTTTGTTGAATGGTAACTAATTGTTTTTCTTTTCTTTAGCAATCAATTCAACAATTCAACAAATTTTTGAAGAATAAAATCTTTTTTTATCGTAAAAAATCTTCCTACAGCATTATTCTGATAAAAATTTCCGGAAAAATCTATATCATATCGAATGTAGGTAAGTCCGTTTTTTTGAGGTTCGAGTTTCCAGCTGTCTTTTAAAACATTTCTTACATCATTTCTTGTCCAGTAAGTTGGACGGAACATTCGGTTGACCATGCTTAAAATATCTTGTGGTACGACATGGATTTCTTGATCTTCATTACTTTCAAAGAATTCATACAATAGCTCGATAATTTTAAGTTCCAATTTATTGGCGTTTTTAAAGACTAATTTTTGTAAAGCTTTAGTTCTAATTTGTGCCGGAGTAAACCACATTCTGGTAAATTTTTGTGTACTGAATTTCCTGTCTTTTAGAAATTTTAGAAACGCTGGAATTTCTGCAATTAAATTTTTTAGAAACTCTGTATTTTCCTGTTTGATGGGATTTATCTTCCGAATCCAAAACCGAATTTCGTTTTCATCAATTTGAATAAAATTGTCTTCATTGTTTGAGCACAAAATAAATTTGGCGAAAAATTCTGCTTCCTCTCTGTCCTTTCCTTTAGCTTCAATTTTATCTTTATTGGTTGTTGATAAATATTTTAATCTTTCAGTAATTTCTTTCTTATCAAAAAACACTTCATCAATGGCAACCAATAACATGGATGCCCAATCCGAATTAAACTGACTACCAAATGAATCCCCTTTGATGTAGGTCATATTCAGTCCGAAAACTTCTTTCATCCATTTGATAAAAGTGGTTTTTCCGGTGCTTCGTTCTTTGGATACTAAACATAAAATGGGTAGAATTTGCGTTGGATAAAGTAAAAGGATTTTGATGTAATCTAATCCGAATTCTAATTGCTCGCCGAAAATATGGGACATAAAATTGATACTGAAAGGAATATTTTCTTTCTGTATTTCTCCTGATGCCGGCTGAAACGGGATTTCATTGTACAGGTTATAGAAACCGTCTATAAATTTCCGGTAGTTGATATGTTCCGGAATACAGCAGAATCCGTCGTATTTTGGGATTTTACTTAAATATTTCTTCTCATGGTCGTGTATAATGGTTTCTCTGGACCACTTAGTAAGTATCTGAAGTTTATCTCCTGATATCGTTGGCTTTTCTATGGTTTTATAGTAGGTAGTGCCTACGCGTAGGTAGGGAATGGAATCGGTCATTTTAAAAAATTATTAATTACAGGAAAACTGGGGAATCAATACAATCAAGAAAATTGTATTAATGAATTAATTTCTTCGGTTTCTTCCATAGTCAAGGAGTTCCTTTATGGAATAATAGTATCTTCCACTAAAATTGTAGTAAGGCAGATTTTTGTTTTTTCTCCAATCGATAATGGTT
>RRZU011849335.1_pt1 | contig 10373 bp, 7 predicted proteins | sample 2165561 | NCBI WGS metagenome assembly RRZU01 (sample SAMN10456909, study PRJNA506462) | wastewater metagenome | isolation source: wastewater sludge | place: USA: Moscow, Idaho | reverse complement strand
CAAAAGCAAAAACATAGTGCGCCAGCGCCCAGCCCAGCGCCAGTGCTACCGCGCCTGCCAGCAGGCCTGCCAATGCGCCTGTAGCGAGTAGCTCGGCGCTTTGCAGGCGGCGCAACAAGGCACTGCTGCTGCCCAAGGCGCGCATGATGGCAAATTCGCGGGAACGCTCGTCGCGGCTGGTATTGACGGTGGCAAACAGCACCAGCAGCCCTGCAGCCAGACCAAAGACAAACAGCAGCTCAACAGCGCGGATAACCTTATCGAGCACGGCTTGCAGTTGCAGCAAGGTGCTATCCATATCTACTTGCGTGATGTTGGGGAAGGTTTGCAGCAATTGGTAGTCCAGACTGGGCTGTGCAGCTTGTGCAGCCTTTGCCGCAGCCTTGTACGGCGGGTTGCGGTAAGAGGTGATATAGCTCACTGCCACTTCATCGCCCAAGCTGGCAACTGGGTACATGGCAAAGAAATTAACGTGCATGCTCGACCAATTGACTTTGCGTACCGATGTAATGGTGCTGGTGCGTTGCACGCCGCCCATGTCAAACACCACGCTGTCGCCCAGTTTCAAGCCCAACGTTTGCATGATGCCCGCCTCCATGCTGATGGCGTTTTGGTCTGTGGCCGCGTTGGCGTTTTCTTTGGCATTTGCTTCGGCATTTGTGCCTGCATTGCCGCTGCCTTTGCTGCTGTTACCACTGCTGCCACTGCGCCAGCGCCCTTGCTCTAACGGGTTCCACGCTGGGAGTATGGTGCTGTAGCTCAGGTTAAATTCACGCTCAACCAGCCGTTGCGCCTGTGCGTCGGCATAGTTGCTGGCGCTTACAGCGCGGCCGTTGATAGCCACCAGCCGCCCGCGTACCATGGGAAACCAGTCAAACTGCGCCACCCCTGCCGCACGCAGGGCTTGCTGCATGGGCATTTGCTGCTCGGGCAAGATGTTGATGATGTAGCGGTTGTGCGCGTCAGCAGGTGTAGCTTGCCGCCAGCTACGCACCAAATCGGTTCGCAACAGCACCAGCAGCACCAAAGCCAACATGCCTACACCCAAGCTGCTGATTTGCAGCACCGCAAAAACAGGCCGCGCACCCAGTTGCCGCAAAGCCAGCCGCAACCAATACGGCAAGCCCTGCGCGAGCGCTGCGCCCATACTGCGCCGCACCAGCCACACAGCCAGCGCACCGAGCAGCATAAACAGCAACACCGCAGCAGCAAAGCCACCCACTGCAATGCCGCCCAGTTTGATATCGCTGCTGGCAGTGAGCAACAAAGCCGCAAAGCCAGCCAGCCCCGCTGCCATAGCCAAGGCAGACGTGCCTTTGATGCGCCCCAACTCGCGGCGCATAACCCGCAATGGTGGCGTGCCTGCCAGTTGCAGCACGGGTGGCAGGCCAAAAGCCAGCAGCAGCGTCATGCCTACGCCAAGCCCCAGCACTAATGGCTGCCAGCTTGGGGGTGGCAAATCGGTCTGCACCAAGCCGCCCAGCAGCCACACAAACACATAATGCACGGCAAAGCCCAGCGCCAGCCCCAGCAGCGTGCCCGCCAGCCCCGCTGCCACAAATTCAAGCGCATACGCCCGCGCAATGGTGCGCTGCGGCAAGCCCAGCACGCGCAGTATGGCGCAGCCGTCCAGATGGCGCTCGGCAAAGGCACGCGCTGCCAGCGCCACTGCCACCGCACTGAGCAAAGCTGCCAGCAGCGCTACCAGATTGAGAAAATTGCTGGCACGGTCGAGCGTTTCTTGCATGCGTGGGTTGCCTTCTTGCAGCGTTTCTATGCGTATGCCGCGCATGGGCGTTTGTGCCTGTGTCTGCGCTTTGGCAAGCTCTGCCCGCGCCCAATCACCAAACGCGCGCACATCAGCAGCACTACCCACCAGCGCCATACGGTAATGCACGCGGCTGGCGGGCTGCACCAGTTGCGTGGCGGGCAAGTCATCGGCATGCATCAGCACACGCGGCGCAAAGCTGATAAAGCTGCCGCCACGGTCTGGCTCTTGTGTGAGCACGCGGCTGATGCGCAAGGCCGATTGCCCCAGCAGCAAAGCATCACCAAGCTGCAACTGCAACGCCTCCAGCAAAGGCGCTTCTACCCAAACCTGACCTGGCTGAGGCGGCTGCGTGCTGCTCTGGTCTGGCTGCGCGGGCTGCCAGTGGGTGTTGTCACTCACGCGCAAACTGCCCCGCAACGGGTAGCCCGCGCTCACTGCCTTGAGCGTAACCAGCCGCCCCGCACCACCTCGGGTTTGCTCGGCGCGCGCCATCGTCGGGAAAGTTTGTGTACGCGCACTGCGCAAACCCAGCGCCCGTGCCTTCTCGGCAAACACAGCGGGCAAAGGCTGGTCGCTGCTCACCACCACATCGCCCCCGAGCAACTGCGCCGCATCGCGCTGCAAAGCGCCAGCCAGCCTATTGGCAAAAAACGCGACTGACGACAAGGCAGCCACTGCCAGCAACACCGCAACCACCAACAAGCGCAACTCGCCCGCGCGCACATCGCGCCACAAGGTACGCCAGCCCAAACGCCAAAAACCGCTACGGGCAGGCGTTGCAGGCAAAACAAAAGGTGCTGAAGGTGTGCTCAAAGGTGCGTTGCTCCAAACGGAGTGAAAAGAAGCTTGGGTTTGGGTTCGGCTTTCGGCTTCTACAAACTTTATCCGTTTTTACTTGTCCATGCCAGCGCAAGCGCATTGCAAGCCAAGCAGGCACAGACATAAAAAACGCCTTTTGCACATCTGCCGCAGCAGCCAATATGTGGCTGGCTGCGGTGTATGCAAAAGGCGCTGTTGCTTGGCGGCCAGCAGTTTCTCAGGCAGGTGCTGGCTGCTTGCACAAGGGCTTAGGGGTAAATGCCGCGCATTTCACGCGCTTGCAAAATGCGGGTGCAAGCGATGATAAATGCGGCAGTGCGCAAGGTGACTTGGTGCTTGTCGGCCGTCTCGGCAATGGCGGTGTAGGCATCGCGCATGATGCGTGTGAGGCGCTCGTTGATTTCTTCTTCGCTCCAGTAGAAGCTGGAGAAGTTTTGCACCCACTCGAAGTACGAAACGGTAACGCCGCCTGCGTTGGCCAGCACATCAGGTACGACCAAAATGCCTTTGTCGCGCAAAATGTCGTCGCCTTGCGGGGTGGTGGGACCGTTTGCGCCTTCGACTACGATTTTGGCGCGGATGCTGGGTGCGTTTTCAGCGGTGATTTGGCCTTCAAGGGCGGCAGGTATCAGGAATTCGCACTCCAGCGCCCAGAATTCGGCTGCGCTCAATGCCTCTGCACCAGCAAAGCCTTTGAGCCCGCCTGCTTGCGCCGAGTAGGCCAGCAATGCGTTTACATCCAGACCGTTTTCGCAGTAGACGGTTCCTGTGTGGTCTTGCATGGCAATGACTTTGGCTCCTGCTTCTTGAAACAGGCGTGCTGCAATGCCACCAACGTTGCCAGCGCCTTGTACGACTACGCGCGCGCCTTTAATGTCTATGCCTTTGCCGCGTGCTGCCTCACTGGCTACGACGAATACGCCGCGCCCAGTTGCGGCTGTGCGCCCCAGGCTGCCGCCTAGCGCAATGGGTTTGCCTGTGATGACGCCAGGCACGGTGTAGCCTTGGTTGACGGAGTAGGTGTCCATCATCCAGCCGATGATTTTTTCGTTGGTGTTTACGTCAGGCGCGGGAATGTCTTTGTTGGGGCCAATAATCATGTCAATTTCGGTGATGTAGCGGCGTGTCATGCGCTCGATTTCACCGATAGACAATGTTTTGGGATTAACGCGAATGCCGCCTTTGGCGCCGCCGTAAGGTACGTTGACGGCTGCGTTTTTAACCGACATCCATGCCGAAAGTGCCATTACTTCCGAGAGTGTGACGTCTTGGTGGTAGCGGATGCCGCCTTTGCCTGGGCCGCGGCTCATGTTGTGCTGTACGCGGTAGCCTTCAAAGTGGCGGATGCTGCCGTCGTCCATTTTTACGGGCACATCAACTACCAAAATGCGCTTGGGGCGCTTGAGTGTTTCAACCCAGCGCGTGAGCGAGCCAAGATAGGGGGTAACACGGTCAATCTGGGTGAGGTAAGTGCCCCACGGGCCTAGATGGTTGGCATCAAGGTATGAGGGTAGTGCGTGTTCCGCTATGGGGGTTTGGCTCATTAAGAATCTCCCTGAATGTGTGGTTTAAAAATTGCGACCCGCAATGTGTGGCGTGCTTGCAACGTGCTTGCGACGTGCTTGCGAGTGCGTCATTGTGCATAGTTTGCAGCAAACAAGCGTAATTATGGCGCGTGATGCGGGTGTTTTTTACTTTTTTCACCTGCTCGACTACAGGGTTTTGCCGCAGTGCCCAGTTGCGTTTCGTGTTTTTTGCGTCGATTGCCGTGCGGTTTTGTCTGGCTGGTCTGCTCTGTCTGGCTTGACTGGCTTGACTGGTTTGTCTGGCTTGACTGGTTTGACTGGTTTGACTGGTTTGACTGGTTTGTCTGGTTTGTCTGGTTTGTCTGGCATAAGCATTACCCATGCTGTCTATGCTTCGTTTTACACAAAAAGCGCGGGCAAGCACAGACAAGCGCGCAGGCATGCCAGTGGCTATGCCTGCCCGTCAGGCTGCTGCACTGCTTGTAGAAACGCTTGCGCCAGTGGCGAGGGTGGGCGTTTGCACAGTTGCAGCAGCCATAGTGGGCGCTGCACTGGCGGGTGGCTTGCTTCGGGCAATGTGGCAATTTGCCCCAGCGCCAGCAGCTCTTGGCAGACTTGGGCAGGCAGTAGCGCCACGCCTGCGCCAGCGGCCACGGCGCGGGCTATGCCTTCGTTGCTGCCCAGCGTTACGGTGTGCGCGGGGTGCAGCCCTTGTGCTTGCAGCCATTGGTCAGCCACTTCGCGCGTGCCAGAGCCTGCTTCGCGTTGCAGCCAGCGTTGCGCGGGCAGGTTGACCGCAGCCGCTTGCACTTGTGCGGGGTGGGCAAACAGGTGCAGCCAGTCGTTGCGCCAGTGCGTGCAGGTGATGCGCTCAGTCGTGTGCGGGGCTTGCACGCTGCCTTCAATCAGCGCCATATCCAGTGCGCCATCAAGCAGCGCCTGCACGATGCTTTGGGTGTTGCCGCCGCAGATTTCCAAATCAACGTGCGGGTGCTGCTGCGTATAAGCCGCTATCTGCGCGGGCAGCCAGTAGCCTGCAATGGTGCTGCTTGCGCCCACCACCAGCCGCCCGCGTTGCAAGCCGATGCGGGCGCGTATGTCATCCAGCGCGGCGCGCTCCAGCGCAAAAATACCGCGTGCGTGCGCGTGCAGAGCCGCGCCAGATTCGGTTAGCCGCAATGTGCGCGGTGCAGAGGGCGCGCCACGCTCAACCAGCGCCAGCCCCAACTGCTGCTCCAGCTCGCGCACGCCTTTGGATACGGCTGGCTGGCTGATGTGCAAGGCCAGTGCTGCTTGCGAGAAGCTGCCTTGTTCGGCTACGGTGAAAAAGATGCGCAACAGGTGCAGGTTTAAGGTGTGCATGGCTTGCAGAGGTGGTGCAGAAAGCGTGTGGGGAAAGTGCGGGAATACGGGGGCAGGACGCAGAGGGCGCAGAGGTTACGCAGAGGACGCAAAAAGAATACCGAAAGAGGTTGGTTTTGGTTTTGGTTTTGGTTTTGGTTTTGGTTTTGGTTTCGGTTTTGGTTTTGGTTTTGGTTTTGGTTTTGGGTTGGGTTGGGTTGGGTTGCTGTGATGTTGCGTTTAAAACTTTAAAGCACTGCAATGTTATCAATATAACTATTGGTTATCTTTTATTGAAATATATGTATTTGAGTTATTGGTTTTTTTACTCTAACCTTGCCCACTTTGCTGCATGGATGCCATCAGCGCCACCCAAATCAACGCCACCCCAAACAACACACCCCTTTTGAAAGAAAGCCTGTATGTCTGCCCCTGCCACGCGCCCTGCTTTTCGTCTGTCTGCCCTGTTTGACGGGCATATTCCGCCCTTGCGAAGCAGCGCGTGGTGGCTGGGCATGGCGCTGGTGGGCGCAATTACGCTGGCTGCTTTGCGCTTGGCTGATTTTGGCTGGGCGCAGCGCCAGGGCTTGAGCGCCTTGACGCTGGCCATTGTGCTGGGCATGGTGGTGGGCAATACCTTTTTTGGCAAGATTGCCCCGCGCACTGCCGCAGGGGTAGATTACGCCAAGCACTCGCTACTGCGCGCAGCCATTGTGCTGTATGGCTTTCGCGTGCTGCTAAGCGATATTGCGCAAGTGGGCATGGCTGGCGTGCTGATTGATATGTGCGTATTGAGCCTGACCTTTACCTTGGCGCTGCTGCTGGGCACGCGCGTGCTGGGCATAGACCGCCACACTGCCATGCTGATTGGTGCGGGCAGCTCTATCTGCGGCGCAGCAGCGGTGCTGGCTACGCAGCCCGTGCTCAAGGCGCACGCGCACAAGGTGTCGGTGGCAGTGGCTACGGTGGTGGTGTTTGGCACGCTGTCGATGGTGCTGTACCCTTTGATGTATCCGTATCTGGGCATGTCAGCGCATACTTACGGTCTATACACGGGCGCAACTGTGCATGAAGTAGCGCAAGTGGTGGTTGCTGGCAAAGGCGTAAGCGATGCGGCAGCAGCCACTGCGGTGATTGAAAAAATGCTGCGCGTGATGATGCTTGCGCCTTTTTTGATGTGGCTATCGTGGAGCGAAGCCAAGCATGAAGCCAAAACCGCCCAAGTCCACGCCACCCATGCCACCCACGCTGGCAGCAGCGCAAGCAGCACCACCCAACCCACCGACACAAGCAGTGCAGACGCTGCATCTGCGCAACCTTCAAAGGCTGGTGGCTGGCGCGGCATTACTGTGCCGTGGTTTGCCATGGGTTTTATTGCCATGAGTGCGCTGTATTCAACAGGCATTGTGCCTGCCGCGCTGGTGCGCCAACTGGTTGCGCTCGATACTGCCCTGCTCACGATGGCCATGGCTGCGCTGGGCTTGCGCACGCACTTGGGCGCGGTGCGGCAAGCGGGCGTTAAGCCGATTGTGCTGGCGCTGGTGCTGTTTGCCTTTTTGCTGGCGGGTGGCTATTGCATTACAACGGGCATTACTTCTGGCTTGGGCATGGGTGCGGCGGCTTTGCTGCATTAAAGAAGCGCTGATTTATTGTTCGCGCCAACGCGTGCAAAAACTGCCATTCCCACGCAGCGCAAATCCATTGCAGCATAAGGCGCAGACGTGGATTCCCACCTTCGCGGGAATGACGACTTTGTGGGAATGCGGGGCAACGACGCAGAGGGCGCAAAAGTTACGCAGAGGGCGCAAAAGGGAATACCAAAATTATTTGAAAATGCCTTGAACCAGTGTTTATGCGGGTTGCTGAGCATAAATGGCTTGCAAGCCGCATGGGAGCTGGTTATGGTGGTTTTGCCTTGTGCAAGCGTAGTTTTAGCCGCCGTGGTTGCTGCAGCTTGCACTTTTCAAAATTGGATTTGTTTTGACACAGAGGCAAACATCGCCATCCGTCATTCTCGCGCAGGCGGTAATGACGAGCCTTTGCATCTTTATGCGAATCTGGAATAAACCAGCGTTTTCTTAAACCGCAAGCCTTGTTTTGCCCGTGCTGCAAGCGGTGGCCAAATTGAGCGCCAACTGGTGCAGCGCCTGCCAGCCCGTTGCGGGCCAGCCTGCCGCTGGTATGCCTTTGGCAATGCCATCGACCAAGTGCGCGGCGTGCAGTAGCTCTGTGAGCACGGCATCGGTAAGCTGCGGCAAGGCGCGTTCAAACAGGCGCTCGCGCGGGCCCCATATGCGCTGCTCGCGCAGGGCTACAGGCATGGGGCGGCCTGCATCAAGCGCCTCGCGCACACGTTTTAAAGCGCGTATATCTTCAGCCAGCGTGTAATGCACCATGACTTCGCTTTCGCCCTCGGCCTGCAAGCCGTCGAGCATGCGTTGCGCCCGTAGCAACTGGCCTGAGAGCACTGCCTCGCCCAGCTTGAATACGTCATACCGCGCCACATTGAGCACGGCGGCTTCAATTTGCGCGGCTGCAAGCTCGCCTTCTGGGTAAAGCAGCGCGAGCTTTTGGATTTCCTGGTGTGCGGCAAGCAAATTGCCCTCCACGCGGTCGGCAAAAAAGCGCAGCGCCTGCTCGCCCTCTTGCCCGCTGCTTACGCGCTGGCCTTGCTGCTGCAAGCGTTGCGCAATCCAGCGCGGCAAGGCGGGGCGCTCTACCGCGTTGATGGCAATACTTGCGCCGCACTGCTCAAGCGCGGCAAACCATGCGCTGCTTTTGGTGGCTTTGTCCAAGCGCGGCAGAGTCACCAGCAGCAGCGTATCGGGGTTGGCGCGGCTTTCTTGCGCCAATTGCTGCAACATGGCGGGCCCGTCTTTGCCTGGCTTGCCTGTAGGTATGTGGATTTCAACAATTTGCCGCGCTGAAAACAGGCTCAGGCTGTTGCACGCGGCTTGCACCGCGCTCCAGTCAAAATGCGCGCCGCTTACCGTGTGCGAACTGCGCTCGGCAAAGCCCTGCTGCCGCGCTGCCGTGCGAATGGCATCCAGCGCCTCTTGCACCAGCAGCGGCTCATTGCCGTGGATGGTATAGAGCGTGTGCAGCCCGCGCTGCAATTGGGCGGGGAGTTGTTCGGCGGCAATTTGCATGTCGGCGCGCCTCAAGCAGGCTGGTAGGTAGACAAGCGCCGCAGCACCTGCTGGGCGGCATCGTGGCGCATGTCGCGGTAGAGCAGCTCAAACTCGGCTTCTTTGGCTGTGGCTTGGCTTTCGTTGTAGCTAACAAAGCGGCTGATGCTGATGGGCACAGCTTGCGCTTGCGCCATGTTGCCAGCGGCTTGCAGGGTAAATTCAAAGAATTGGCGCAATTCCACTTCGCGCACTTGGGCGCTGGCGCTTAAAGCGGAGGCGATGCGCTCGGTTCTGTCTGTGAGCACGGTAAGCACCACTTCTGCGCCTGCCGCCGATTCTGCAAGCTGCACTTGCCCATCCAGCAAGCGCGCCAGCAGCACGGCTACGGGCGACTGGCTACTGCCTGCAATGTGGATAGATTTGAAAGCGTATTTCAAATTGCCGCGCAAGGCAAAACCACAGCCCGCCAACGCCATGCTTGCACCTGCCGCGCCCGCCGCACCGAGCAGCAAACATTGGCGGCGGGTGATGCGGTTGCTGGCGCTGGTGGCAATGTTATCGGCGGCGGTGGCGTTTTTTGGGGGAGTTGGTTTCATCACAGCACCACATTGACCAGCCTGCCAGGCACAACCACCACTTTTTTCGGTGTTGCGCCTGCGGCGTGTTTGATGACGGCCTCGCTTGCCAGTGCTGCGGCTTCTATAGCGGCTTTATCGGCACTGGCAGGCACGGTGATGTTGCCGCGCAGCTTGCCGTTGATTTGCAGCACCAGCTCTATTTCGTCTTGCACCAGTGCGCCTGCATCGACTTGCGGCCAGGGTGCGTCCAGCATCTCGCCCAGCGTGCGGCTGTAGCCCAAGCCTTGCTCTTGCCCCCAAAGCGCTTGCGTGATGTGGGGGCAGGCGGGGTAGAGCACGCGCAGCAGTATGCCAAAGCACTCGGCTAGCGCGGCTTGGTCGGCGGCGGTGTCTTGCAGCGTGGCGCTTTCAAGGGCATTGAGCATTTTCATCACGGCAGAAACTACCGTGTTGTATTGCATACGCTCGTAGTCGTAATTGGCTTGCTTGAGTGTGGTGTGTATCTCAAGCCGCAAGGTTTTGGCTGCTTTGCTGGCGGCGCTGTAGTCTGGCTGAGCGGCGCTTTGCAAGGCATTTTGCAAGGCATTTTGCAGGGCGTTTTGGCTTTTGGCAGCAAAGCCCCACACGCGGCGCAAAAATCTAAAGCTGCCTTCTACGGCCGAATCGTTCCATTCCAGCGTGGCTTCGGGCGGCGCGGTAAACATGGTGTAGAGGCGCGCCGTGTCTGCGCCGTATTTTTCAATCAGGTCTTGGGGGTCAACGCCGTTGTTTTTGGATTTGGACATAGTGCCAATGCCGTCGTAGCTTATTGGCGTGCCTGCTGGCAGGCTGCCTACGGCATTTTTCAGCTTCGCGCCAATCACCTTGCCTGCTTCGTCGTGCACATGCTCCACATCGTGCGGCCAGAAGTATTCAATGCCGCCCTTGTCAGCTTTGCGCGAGTAGATGTGGTTGAGCACCATGCCTTGCGTGAGCAAGCGTTTGAAGGGTTCATCGACTTGCACCAGCCCCAAATCGCGCATGACTTTGGTCCAGAAGCGGGCGTAGAGCAGGTGCAAAATGGCGTGCTCAATGCCGCCAATGTACTGGTCCATGCCGCCGTTTTGCATCCAGTAATTGGTGCCATCTGCCACCATTTTTTCGGCATTGCCTGCGTCGCAATAGCGCATGTAGTACCACGAGCTATCGACAAAGGTGTCCATCGTGT
>RRZU012745449.1_pt1 | contig 10374 bp, 4 predicted proteins | sample 2165561 | NCBI WGS metagenome assembly RRZU01 (sample SAMN10456909, study PRJNA506462) | wastewater metagenome | isolation source: wastewater sludge | place: USA: Moscow, Idaho | reverse complement strand
ACGACGATGATTTACACCCATGTTTTGAACCGGGGCGGCCGTGGTGTCACGAGTCCGCTGGATAACTGATCGATGAACCTGAAAACCTCACTGCAAAGGCGCGAAGGCGCAAAGATCGCAAAGGAAACGACGGGTTGATCGTACTTGACCATTCGCCCTGTGGGTCAAGATGGAAGACAGGTGCTGTTCGCGTAGCGCTTTGATTTTCTTCGCGAACCTTTGCGATCTTTGCGCCTTTGCGGTGAAGAACCGGGTTTTTCAGGTTAACCAGAGTCTCAGAGGCCGAGTTGCGTCAGGTCGAGCTGTCCATCCCTTATCGCCGGACACCAGTAGTAGGCGCCAGAGACCGGCTGGGTGAATTTGAACAGCGCGTCGACGACGCCGTCTTCGTTGCCAACCATGCGGTTTAGTTGTGCTTCGAAAGCAGCGAAGGAGCGGCCGAAGGCGACGAACATCAGGCCGCCTTCATTGCCGTCAGCCCACGGCATCGAGCGACGGAGGACGAAAGCCTCCGGCGTGAAGCTTTCCTGCGCCGTACGCTTGACGTGGGCCGATTCCGGAGCGTCGTCCAGTTCTTCGTTGTCCGTGCGGCGGCGACCGACGGTGTTGTCTTGCTCGCTGCTGGCCATTGCTTCAAAGCGGTCGAAGCGGTGCGTCCAGCGCTGGACGGCGACGAAGCTGGAGCCTGCCAGTGCCGATGCGCCGCCGACGATAGCCGCGCTGACCGCCTCTTCTCCGATCGGATTTTCGGTTCCGTCTTCGTAGCCCGAGAGGTCGCGGCCGTTGTCATGCTTGAACGCGTCGCAGATATCCTTGAGCTTGAAGGCTGGAGAAAGGGCTTGGGTCATTCGGCGCGAGCGGTGCAGGAGTTCGCCGCGGTCGTCGCCGCGCAACCAGATCCAGACGGCTTCCGGTGCGCGTTCAATGGAAAGTCCCGGGGCCGTAATCAACGGAAAATGGTTCAGGCCCTGAATGTTCGCATCCAGGGCGGCGGTGAGCGTGAGACCAAAGCCGACGACGGTGTTTTCCCCGTCTGCCAAGTCGCGCAAGGCGCGCAGGCACGAGGGGACACTGACGGGATTGACGAGATCGAAGGAGAGGTAGCGCGCGTTCGTTGGGATAGGGAGCAGGATCCCTGCTTGTGGTTCGGTCATGGAGCGGCTTTCAGGATATTCAAAGGGAGTTCCAGGATTAATCGAAAAATCAGTCGAATACGTACGACCACAGGGAGCGTACGGTTTCGATGCGCCGGGCGTAGGCGTCACGCTCGACGCGTGCGCCGCTAATGCCGTCGAGGCGGAAGGCGTGTTGCAGGCGCCGGTATTCGCGGTAGGTGACGCGCGTGGCTTCGGCGAGGTCGGCCGGGATCCGCCCGAGTTCGGCGGCGATGCCGAGGAGCGCGATATTGCCGAGGTTGCCGCACAGGCGCTCGTGCTGGTGTGCGTAACCAAGGATCAGGTATTGCACGATGAACTCGACGTCGATCAGGCCGCCGGGGTCGTGCTTGACGTCGAAATACTCCTCGCTGTTCGTGGCGTGGCTGTCGAGCATGCGTTTGCGCATGGCCAGCACTTCCTCCTTGAGCTTTTCCAGATCGCGCGGCTGGCGCAGGATTTCGATGCGGATCGCTTCGAAGCGCGCGCCGAGTTCGGCGTCACCGGCGCAGAAACGGGCGCGTGTCAGTGCCTGATGTTCCCAGACCCAGGCCTTGTTCAATTGGTAATCACGGAAGGCTTCGATTTCGCTCACCATCATGCCGGCGTCGCCGTTGGGGCGTAGCCGCAGGTCGGTCTCGAAGAGGATGCCGGCCGAGGTCTGGCTGCCCATCCAGGTACTCATGCGTTGGCCGAGGCGGGCGTAAAGTGCGCCGACGTCGGGTGCCGGGTCGTTGTGTACGAAGACCAGGTCGAGGTCCGATCCATAGCCGAGCTCCTTGCCGCCAAGCTTGCCATAGGCGATCACCGCGAATTTCGGCGGCTGCTCGGGGTGCGGGTGGCGGTCCTTGAGCTTGGTCCAGCACAGGTCGAGCGTCGTCTTGACGACGATGTCGGCCAGTTGCGTGAGGTGGTCGGCCAGCCGCTCGACGGTCTGCAGACCGGCGATGTCCTGCGCGAGCAAGCGGAAGACCTGGGCGTGGTGCGTTTCGCGCAGGATGTCCATCTCGCGTTCGGTATCGCCGACGCACTCGCTCAGGCGGAACTGCATTTCGCTGATGAAGCCGTTCCAGTCGGTCGCGATCTCGTAGAGGCGCGGGTCGAGGACTTCGTCGAGCAGGATCGGGTGGCGCGTCAGGTAGGTGGCCGCCCACACCGAACTGCCGATGATTTCAGCGAGCTTGGTCAGCGTCTGTGGATACTGCTGCAGTAGCGCGAGATAGGCGCCGCGTCGACTGATCGTCTCGAAGAAATCGAGGCCGCGCTGCCAGGTTGCGTCCGGCGTCTTGGTTGCCGCCGATGCTTCGATCAGGCGCGGACCGAGCGCATCGAGCCGTTCGCGGATTTGCGCCGGCAACTGCTGGTACTTGGCACTCTGGCGGAAGCCCTTGAGGCGATCGAGCATCGCTCTTGGCTGGCGGAAACCGAGTTCGGCGACGGCTTCCAGGGCGTCGTCACCGTCGATCTGTTCGAACCACAGCCCGCTCAGACCGTGCGCGCCTTCCTCCGGCTCCGAGAAGATCTGCTCGAAATGGCGCGCGACGCGCTCGCGATGGACGTCAAGTACCGAGAGCAGCGTCGGCCAGTCGGAAAAGTCCATCGACGCGGCGATCAGTGCGCGGTCCTCGTTCGTGGTCGGCAGCATGTGCGTCTGCGCGTCGTTGATGTACTGCAGGCGATGTTCCAGTCGGCGCAGGAATTCGTAGGCTTCGAACAATTCCGTCTCGCTGTCTTCCGGCAACAGGCGGCGGGCGACGAGCAGCGGCAATACCTTGAGCGTCGGCCGGATCTGCAGCGCCGGATCGCGGCCGCCGCGTATCAGCTGGAAGACCTGCGCCATGAACTCGATTTCCCGGATACCGCCGGGACCGAGCTTGATGTGGTCGGCCATGTCCTTGCGCGCGACCTCGCGGCGGATCTGCGCGTGCAGGTCACGCATTGCGTTGATGGCGCCAAAGTCGAGGTACTTGCGGTAGATGAAGGGGCGCGCGATGCGTTCAAGCTGCGCATTCCACTCGGGCTGCAGGTTGTCGCCCGTGTTCATGATGCGCGCCTTGATCCACGCGTAGCGCTCCCACTCTCGGCCTTGCGTGATCAGGTAGTTCTCGAGCGAGGTGATCGAGCAGACGAGCGGCCCCGAGTCGCCGTTCGGGCGCAGGCGCATGTCGACGCGGAAGACCTGGCCGTCGCCGGTGATCTCGCCGAGCGCGGCGATCAGGCGTTTGCCGAGCCGGGTGAAGAAGTCGTAGGCCTCGATCTTGCGCCCGCCGTTCGGGGTTCCGGCCGTATCGCCGTCTTCCGGATAGATGAAGATGTAATCGACGTCGGACGAGACGTTCAGTTCGCGCCCGCCGAGCTTGCCCATGCCGATGACGAGCATGCGCTGCGGTCGCCCCGGCTGGTCGAGCGGCTCGCCGAACTGTTCGACGAGTTGGCGATGCAGGAAGTCGAGCGCGTAGTTGGTCGTGAAGTCGGCGAGTTGCGTCATCGTCTCGACGACCCCTGCGAGCGAAATCGTGCCGCCGATGTCGCGCACGATGAGCGCCGCCATGACGCGCTGGCGAAGCCGGCGCAGGCTGCGTTTCAGACTGTCCTCGTCGGCCGGGGCTTCGTTCCGGAGAAACTCCTCCATGAGCGGCAAGTCCAGATCGCGCTCCGCCTGCTCGCGCAGCCAGTCGGTGATTTCGGGTCGGGTTTCTACGAGCTGGCGCAGGTAACGGCTATGCGCCAGTGCCGGCGCCCATTCGGCCGGAATCGAGGGAGTGTGGGGTTCTGGCGTGTCGGTCATGTTTTCGTCTGATTGAACGAGGCGGCGAAGGCGGTGCCTGCGCCAGCCGGCCGCGGGGCCGGCGCGTTTCAACGCCGGCTTCAAATCGGGCGGCGCCATCGGGTCAAGCCGTTACCCGGTACAATTGCGCCTTCCACGCTTTCAATGCTGCACGCCATTCTAGTGACCCTCCCCGAACTTAGGCAAAGACTTCCACAGGTGATCGTCTGATGATGCGCCGGGAAGAGTTGCGGCCGGCGCTTTACCACCGTTTTCACGCATTGGTGCCGTTCCTCGCGAGCCGCCATGCTGCGCGTCTTTGGCGCACGCTGGTCTGGGGCTTCTGGATCGTCTATTTCGGTTTTGTCGCGTTGGTGCTGCTGTTGCGCTATAGCATCCTGCCCAATATCGAGATCTATCGACCCGACATCGAACAGATGGTCAGCCAGCGTCTCGGCCAGCCGGTCAGCATCGGTCGCGTCGAAGCCAGCTGGGACGGTATCAACCCCGATCTGACGCTGCGCGATGTGCGCGTCGCCGATGCGCAGGGACGGCCGGCGCTGGCGTTCTCGGAGGTCGAAGCCATCCTGTCCTGGTGGTCGGTGCCGAGAGGGACGATCCAGCTGCGCCTTCTGCGCATCGACGAGCCGACACTCAACATTCGGCGCGACTCGTCCGGGCAGTTCCTGGTCGCCGGAATTCCGCTCGGCCAGACCGATGGCGGCGGCAACATCGCGGACTGGATACTCGATCAGCGCCGTATTCGCATTCTGGGCGCGACGCTGGTCTGGGAGGATGAGGTGCGCGCGGCAGCGCCGCTCGTCCTGGAAGAGGTGGACTTCGCGCTCGATAACGACGGGCGGCAGCATCGTTTCGGGCTGACCGCGCTGCCACCCGGCACTGCAGCGTCGCGAGTCGACGTGCGCGGTGACTTGCGCGGGCGCAGCTTCGAGCATCTGGCGGCATGGTCAGGGAAGCTCTTTGCCGAAGTCGATTCGGCCGACCTGGCGGTCTGGAAGCAGTGGGTCGATTATCCCGTCGCCCTGCCGCACGGTCACGGGGCTTTCCGTGCCTGGGTTGAACTCACCGAAGGCCGTGTGCGCGAAGTGACGAGTGACGTGTCGTTGCGCGACGTCAATCTGCGCTTGGCCGGCGATCTGCCGCCGCTGGAACTCGAAAGCATGTCCGGACGTGTCCGCGTCGGCCTGGCCGGGAAGGGTTTCCTGGTCGATGGTAAGCAGCTTGAACTGGCGACCCGGGTGACCGATTCGGTGAGTCCGGCGACGCGAATCGAACCGATGGACTTTCACGTCGACTGGAAACCGTTGGCAAAGGAGGCGGGTGGTGCCGGCAACGCGAGCGCCAGCACGCTTGATGTGGGTGCGCTGGCGCGGCTGGCCCGGCACCTGCCGCTCGACGCGCGGACACGTCTATTGCTCGAAAAGTACGCGCCGCACGGTCGGGTGAGCATGGCGACGGCAAAATGGACGGGGAACGCCGAAGCGCTGCAGACCTACTCGTTCAAGGCCGCTTTCGAACAAATGGCGCTCAAGGCGCAGGGCTACTTCCCGGGATTCTCCGGCCTGTCCGGTTCGTTCGAGGCGAACGAAGCGGGGGGGCGCGTCAGCCTGGAGTCGCGCAAGTCGACGCTCGACCTGCCCGGCGTATTTCCGGTTTCCTTGATCGAGCTCGATTCGCTCAACACCGACGCGCGCTGGAAAATTGAAAAAGGTGCGCTCGACGTCGAGTTGCTGCGCGCCGAGTTCGCCGGCCCGGAAGCGGCCGGGACGGCCAGGGGTAAGTATCGCAACACCGGCAGCGGTCCCGGCATCATCGACCTGAAGGCCGCCTTGTCACGCGCCGACGCCCGCGCCGTCTGGCGCTACATGCCGCATGAGGTGGGCGAGGGCGCGCGCCTGTGGTTGCGCGATTCGCTGCTGGCCGGAACGTCGAATGATGCCAGGCTCACCCTGCGCGGCGATCTCAACGACTTTCCGTTCCTCGACAAACGCAAGGGTGAGTTCCTGGTGAACGTCAAGGCGCGCGACGTCGTGCTCGACTACGGCAAGGGCTGGCCGCGTATCGACGGCATCGACGGCGACTTGCGCTTCGAAGGCAACGGCATGGTCGTCGACGCACAGCGCGGTACGATGCTGGGCGCCAGGCTCAGCAACACGCGCGCCGAAATTCCCGACTTCGACAAGCCGATCTCGACGCTCCAGGTCAAAGGGCGCGCGGAAGGGCCGACATCCGAGTTCCTCAAGTTCATCGAGAAAAGCCCGGTCGCCGAGCGTATCGACCGTTTTACCGAAAACATGCGCGCCAGCGGCAATGGACACCTCGATCTCGATTTGTTCATCCCGCTCGATGAAACGAAGCTTGGTGAATCGAAGGTTGAGGGCACCTATTCCTTCAAGAACAACGAAGTGACGGTGGATTCGGCCTTGCCGCCGATCCAGCAGGTCAACGGCAGCCTGAAGTTCTCGAGCAACGATCTGCGCGTGCCCGAGATCAGCGGCGTGTTGTTCGGCGGGCCGGTCAAGATCAAGGGTGGAACGCAGAAGAACGGCCGCGTCCTGATCGATGCCAGCGGCACGGCGAACATCGAGCAGTTGCGCAAACAAGTGAAGTCGCCGCTGATCGACCGGCTTTCGGGCTTCGCGTCGTATCGCGGCGAGATACTGATCAACAAGCGCGACGCCGATCTGGTCGTCGAGTCGACGCTCGTCGGACTCGAGTCGTCGTTTCCCGCGCCGTTCGCCAAGGCGGCGAGTACGACGCTGCCCTTGCGTTTCGAGAAGAAACTCCTGCCTGCGCCGACACCGGTCAAGGGAAAACCCGCGAGCGTGCCGGCGCGCGACCAGCTGACGCTCGCTCTGGGCGAAGGCGGCAGTCTGCTCTCGTTGCAGATGATCCGGCGCAACCAGGAGGGGGGCTTCGTCACCGAGCGCGGCGCAGTCACCGTCGGCCGTCCCGTGCAGTTGCCGGAAAAAGGGATCGCCGTCGGGGTGACGCTGAAGCAACTCGATCTGGACGCCTGGCGGCAGGCATTCAAGACGGAAGAAGCAGCACCGGGCGACGCTTCAACATCTTCGATGCCCGATTCGATCAGCCTCCGGACGGGCGAACTGACGGTCTTTGGCCGGCATTTCAAGGATTTTGACCTGGCGGTCGTTCCCGTTTCCCCGGATCAGCTGAAGATGTATTTCAGTTCGCCCCAGGCAAGCGGCGACGTGCTCTGGGACAGGGCCGGACGGGGCAAGCTGACAGCGCGGCTGAAGAAGCTGTGGCTTGAACCATCGGACCCGACGATCGCGTCGCTGGCGCACAAGGAGGTGGACGAACTGAAGGAGCTGCCGGCGCTCGACGTCATCGCCGACGACTTCGCACTCGGCGTTCGCAAGTTCGGCCGCCTGGAGCTGCACGCGCTGAACGAAGGCGGTACCTGGCGGCTGAGCCAGGTGAAGATGAGCAATCCGGACGGCGAGCTGTCCGGTAGCGGGCGATGGCAGGTCGGCGGCGGCAAGAGCCGGACCGCGCTTGATTTCGCGATAAACAGCAGCGACGTCGGCAAGCTGCTTGAGCGCGTTGGTTATCCCGGTACGGTGCGCGGCGGCACCGCCCATCTCGAAGGTACGCTCAGCTGGAATAACTCGCCCGCCGATCTCGACTACAAGTCGCTGGGTGGCGATATGCATCTGGAAGCGGCCAAGGGGCAATTCCTCAAGCTCGATCCGGGCGCGGCCGGCAAGCTGCTCGGCCTGATCAGCCTGCAAGGCCTGCCGCGCCGCATTTCGCTCGATTTTCGCGATGTCTTCAGTTCGGGCTTTGCCTTCGACAGCATCGCCAGCAAGCTCTCGGTCAAGGACGGCGTGATGCGCACCGAGAGCCTGCAGATCGACGGCCCCGCGGCGCGCGTCGTCATGCGCGGTGAAGTGGATCTGGAGAAAGAGACGCAGCGGCTCAACGTCGTCGTGCAGCCGGAGATGGGGGGGACGGCAGCGCTCGGCATCGGCCTCGTCAATCCGGTTGCCGGTGTGGCGACCTGGGTGGCGCACAAAATGCTGCAGAACCCGCTCAACCAGATCTTCGGCTTCGAGTACCTGGTTACCGGCACCTGGGATGATCCCAAGGTCGACAAGGTTTCCCGCAATGACCCGGCAACGGGCCAGCACGCGCCGGCCGTGAGCGGTGCCAAGGAGGAAGGAGCGGGCAATGAATCGGCCAGCAAGTGAATCCGTGTCCGATGGCGGCAATGTCCGCGTCGCGGCGCTGCAGATGGTGTCGACGCCGCGCGTCGAGGAGAACCTGAAGACGGCTGCCGGCCTCGTCGCGCAGGCCGTGGCGCAGGGCGCACAGCTCGTCGCGTTGCCCGAGTACTTCCCGATCATGGGGTTGTCCGACGCCGACAAGTTCGCCGTGCGCGAGGTCGACGGGCAGGGCGCGATCCAGGACTTTCTCGCCGCGACCGCGCGCAAGCATGGCATCTGGCTCGTCGGCGGCTCGCTGCCGCTCGTCGCCGCCGAGGCAGGCAAGGTGCTCAACTCCTGCCTGGTGTTCGATCCGCGGGGCGAGCGCGTGGCGCGCTACGACAAGATCCACCTCTTCGGCTTTCAGAAGGGCGCCGAGCGCTACAACGAGAGCGCGACGATCGAAGCCGGTTCGCAACCGGTCGTGTTCGATGCTCCGTTCGGGCGCGTCGGCGTCTCGATCTGCTACGACATCCGCTTCCCCGAGCTTTATCGGGCGCAGGGCGCCGTCGATCTGCAGATCATCCCGGCGGCCTTCACCGAAACGACGGGGCGCGCGCACTGGGAAATTCTCCTGCGTGCGCGCGCCATCGAGAACCAGTGCTATGTGCTGGCTGTCGCACAAGGGGGCAAGCACGAGAACGGCCGCGAAACGCACGGCAACAGCATGTTGATCGATCCCTGGGGCATCATCCTCGATCGCCTGCCCAAGGGACCGGGTGTCGTGGTCGGCGACGTCGATCACGCGCGCATCGCGGACGTCCGCGCCAGTTTGCCCGCACTCAAGCACCGCGTAATGTAACTTTGTAGAAATATTGAAAGAACGGGAAAACCCATGACCGCCAAAGCCCAATCCCTGCTCGTGCAGGCGCAAAAGACCCTGCTGACGCCTTACGGCCTTGACGTGGCCGATCTGAACAAGGTGTTCGCGTCGATCATGACGCACGACGTCGACTACGCGGACCTCTACTTCCAGTACAGCCGTTCCGAGGCGTGGAGCCTGGAAGAAGGGATCGTCAAGTCGGGCAGCTTCAACATCGACGAAGGCTTCGGCGCGCGCGCCATCTCGGGCGAGAAGACCGCCTTTGCCTATTCGGACGACATCAGCCCGCTGGCGCTCGGCGATGCCGCCTCGGCCGTGCGCGCCATCGCGGCGGCCGGGCAGAAGCGCAAGACGAAGGTGCCGGCAACCCGGAACATGGTCGGCCACGCGCTCTACGTGCCGCATGACCCGCTCGCCTCGCTCGACGCGACGGCCAAGGTCAAGCTGCTCGAACGCCTTGAAGCCTACGCACGGGCCGAAGACCCGCGCGTCACGCAGGTCATGGCGCACATCGCCGGCGAGTACGAGGTCGTGCTGATCGCCGGCAGCGACGGCCGCCTGGCCGCCGACATCCGGCCGCTGGTGCGCGTCTCGATCACTGTTTTCGTCGAAGACGCTGGTGGCAAGCGCGAACAGGGCTCGTCGGGCGGTGGTGGGCGCACCGATTACGGATTCTTCACCGACGACGTGCTGCGCCGCTACGCGCGCGAAGCCGTGCATCAGGCGGTGGTCAATCTCGACGCCAAACCCGCGCCGGCCGGCACGATGACCGTCGTCCTCGGCTCCGGCTGGCCCGGCATCCTGCTGCACGAAGCCGTCGGCCACGGGCTCGAAGGCGACTTCAACCGCAAGGGCAGTTCGACCTTCTCCGGCCGCGTCGGCACGCGCGTCGCCGCCAAGGGCGTCACCGTCATCGACGACGGCACGATCCCCGACCGGCGAGGGTCGCTCAACATCGACGATGAGGGCAACCCGACGCAGCGCACCGTGCTGATCGAGGACGGCATCCTCAAGGGCTACATGCAGGACAGCCTCAACGCCCGCCTGATGGGCGTCGACCCGACCGGCAACGGCCGGCGCGAGTCGTTCGCGCACCTGCCGCTGCCGCGCATGACCAACACGACGATGCTGGCCGGCGACAAGAGCGTCGACGAAATCATCAAGTCGGTGAAGAAGGGCATCTACGCGGTCAATTTCGGTGGCGGCCAGGTCGACATCACCAACGGCAAGTTCGTCTTCTCGATGTCCGAGGCCTACCTGATCGAGGACGGCAAGGTGACGACGCCGGTCAAGGGCGCGACGCTGATCGGCAACGGGCCGGACGCGATGAACCAGGTCTCGATGATCGGCAACGACATGCGCCTCGATCCAGGCGTTGGT
>RRZU011970982.1_pt1 | contig 10374 bp, 10 predicted proteins | sample 2165561 | NCBI WGS metagenome assembly RRZU01 (sample SAMN10456909, study PRJNA506462) | wastewater metagenome | isolation source: wastewater sludge | place: USA: Moscow, Idaho | reverse complement strand
CGCGCTGCGCGCCGATCAGCTCGACCCCGTATTTGTTGAGCACGCCCGCATCCGCCAAAGCCAGCGCCGTGTTCAGTGCCGTTTGGCCACCTATGGTGGGCAGCAAAGCGTCGGGCCGTTCGGCAGCAATGATCTTCTCAACAACCTCCGGGGTGATCGGCTCGATATAGGTGGCATCCGCCATCTCAGGATCGGTCATGATCGTCGCCGGGTTCGAGTTGACCAGGATGACCCGGTAACCCTCCTCGCGCAGCGCCTTGCAGGCCTGCGCACCGGAATAGTCGAACTCGCAGGCTTGCCCGATGACGATAGGCCCGGCACCGATGATGAGGATGGACTGGATGTCATTTCTCTTCGGCATGGTGGGCCCCCGGGCGCTAAACTGTCGGCAAATCGACCGGGGTTATAGTGATGCGGCGCGGGGAAGCAAGGGGAAGGTTCCTTGATCGCACTGCAGCGCTGGGGGCCACAGAACAACGCAGCCGTTACATGTCTCCCGTCCGAGGTGGAGGCCTCAGTCGAACGACCGACAGCTACGCGGGTTATGCCCCCGACAACAAGCTCAGCGCGGTGGAATAGCGGTTGGTTGCGCTATCGACTTGGATCGCACTCCGCGCCAGGAAGTTACGAACCAGCTTTTCGACTTTGTCAGGGCTGGAAAACTGCTGCATGTCGTCAGACCCGAACATCTTGCGTGCGCCCTTGGTAAATTCCTCCAGCTGGCGATCAATGGGCAGCTTGCCATAGGCGGCACCGAAGCCAAAAGCCCCTGCAAAAACTGTCCGCAGCGGCTTGCTGCCCAGCACCTCGAACCATTTGGTATCGTTGGTCGACGACCGGTCGGCCAGGCTGGCAAGTTCGCGACGAGCGTTCAGTGCGAGACGCAGGTTCTGATCACCCTCGCCAACACGCGCCTCGAACTCACGATCGACATACTGCGCCGCAATCTTGTCAGCAAAGCCAGCCTTCTGCGTTTGCGGCGGCCCAGACCCGTTGAACGCAAACGCCTCTGCCAGCCGCTGATAGCTCTTGTTGGAAAGCCGGTTCGCAAGGCTGCCCTTGTCCGACAGGTCACTTTCCAGCACCTTGCGGATAAACCCCCGATTTCCGATGTCGCCCTCTAACCCAAAGGCACGCAATGCGACATTCAGCAAGCGGTAGTCGGACAGCAAATCATCCGCCGACGCTACAGAACCGATCTTGGCCCGAAAGTTGTTCGTCGCGGTAACCACCGCGCCGTCTGCCGCCACCAAGTCGCGCTGGCGCGTCGCTGTTCTGTTGAGTAGCGACCAACCTGCCAGCCCACCCCCACCGGTAAGGACCTGGAAGCTCATGTGCTGGCCGCGAGCAGGCGCGCCTCGCGAGGCAACAGATCACGCAACGCACGAAGGGCGCGATAGAAGTTGTTTTCAACCACACCTTCCGTCGCATCGCCGAGAAGATGACGACTGTCCCGATCCTCGAACACCTGGGTGAGTTGCTCGATTCCACGCAGCAAAATCTTACGACCATCGTCAACCGCACGGTCGCCAGAAAGTATCAGCTGCGCCTCATAGCAAATCCGGCTTACAGGGGTGACGGCATCATCCGGATGAATCGCGTCCCGTAAGCGCAGAATGTTGGCATGTGGCGTCTTCACGGAGATCCGCGCTCGGCGATCACCATTCTCAAGGACAACGCCGTTAATGAGGATACGTTCATTCGGCGCAAGTTTCAGAACAAGACCGCTCATTCGCCCCCCCGGCCCCGCAGGCCCTTCATAATGTTGAGATTGATATCAATCAGCGCCGAAACATCCCCATGCCCGGCAAGGACGCGATTCCCGTGGCGAATCGAGAACATCGCCAAAGAGAGCAGCTGACCCTTCAACTGCTCCGGAAGTTCATTCCCCGGACTGGCAAGATCCGCTGCGAGTTCGGTCCAGAGAAAATTATTGTCCACGATGGCTTGTGCGGCCTTCGGTCCAGAACCCGACGGGTTCGCAGATTGCAGCGCGCGCGTGACGCGGGCAAAAAGTTCATATTCGACCTCGCGTGGCGATTTCGCGAGAGGCGAGCCATATCCGGCAGATCGGACCATGGAAGTTGCGAGCACCCGTTCACCCTGTCAATGGAAGTGGAGGTCGGGGCGAGGACTTCGCCCCGACCATTGATGTTAGCCGCGGAACAGCGACAGCAGCGATTTCGGTGCTTGGTTGGCAATCGAAAGCGACTGGATGCCCAGCTGCTGTTGGGTCTGCAGCGCCTGCAGGCGGGCAGAGGCTTCTTCCATATCGGCGTCGACCAACGAACCGATAGCCGCGGTCATCGAATCACCCAGCTTCGAGATGAAGCTGGACTGGATCTCAATCCGCTTATTCGCCGAACCAAAGGCAGAGGCCGCGTCAACCGAGGCACCGATCGCGGCTTCGATCGTTGCAAGCGCGGCATCCCAGTCCGTGACCGTGGTCAGATCAAGCGCCGCCAGATCGGTCATCGCTGTCACGGTACCGCCAGTGATGCGCAAATCGGTATTGGCCAGGTCGATATCGATGGTATCGGCCGTCACAGTTCCATCCTGCGCGCGGTTGAGCGCCGACAACGCCTTGAAGGTCGACGCACCATCAAACTGGTCGCCATTGACCAGGTTGATACCATTGAATTGCGAGCCCTTCACAGTCGTTTCAATCTGAGCTTTCAGATCTTCAAAGTCGGTCTGAAGCGTCTCACGCTTCAGGTTGCCGTCCTTGGCCGAGACAACCTTCGCCTTCATTTCACCAAGCAGCTTCTGCACACTCTCAGCCGCTGCATTGGCGGTCGTGATTGCGCCAGTCGCCAGCGAGAGGCTTTTCGACACGGCCTTGAAGCTATTGACGTCCGATTCCATCACCTTCGAGATGGCCCAGATGGCGGCGTCGTCTTTGGCGTTATTGATATCTTTGCCGGTCGAGATCTGATCCTGAGTCTTTGCCAGGCTCGAGTTGATCCCCTTCAGGGTCTGCAGCGCGACCATTGCGCCGTTGTTCGTCAGAATGCTGGACATGTTGTCCTCCTTCATATGGCATTTGCCGTTGCATTAAAGGCCATTCTGACCGCGGATATTTCCGGTGCTTTTCAACACAAGACCGGTTTTACCGACCAAGTCTTACCAATCCGCTAATTTCCAGATTCGCTCCAGATTTTGATACCGCGAATTTTATTAAAATCGGCCCAGGGTCGGACGCGTGGCACGAACATTATTCGGCTCACCACGCCGATCGTAGGTCGTGACATTGCGCGCCGATGCACCTGCGCCCGAAATCAACGCACGCGCATCCGCAATCCCATCAGCCGCCGCACGCGCGAGGCCGAGCAATCTCTCAAGCCGCTCAGCCACGCCCGCCCCTGCTGGATCTGACAAGCGCCCCAGGTTAGCCTCTGCCTTCTCCAGCTGCTTCAGGGCAGCGTCAGCATCCCCAACGATCAAGGCCGCCGCAGCCATGTCCAGACATTTTTCAATATTACTCATCACGAGAAACCTTAAGACCGAGATCGAATTTTTGTGAAAGCGCCGATGCGTACTCCCGACTCAGGAACGAGGTGAACTGCTCCTCCCCAACTCCACCCGAGAATTCACCGGCAGTTGGCTTGGGGGCCATATACTTCATCATTTCCTCCAGAAAGGCCTGTTCGAGCTTCTGCGTGGGCGGCATCTTAGGTGGATAAAATGCAGTGGTATTTTCGACGCGCATTGCCTTCTCCGAATCATGCATTCGATATATTTATGCTAAGGCAGTAAATATTTGGTAACCCGAATCCGCTAAACATGGCGCATGCACATCCGAATCGCACCCCTGGCCCCAGCGGCCGAATCCCTCCCCCTCCCAGCCAACGGCAATGTCGGGCAGGAGGCAGAGTTCGCATTGCTGATGATGGCGGGGAAGCAGACAGCGAATGTCGGCGCGCCGGCGCAGTTCACTGCCCCCGCTGCGACTGTCGCCGAACCGGCGCAACCTGCCCCGCCCATTGCGGTGACCGTCGACAATGATGTCGCGCAATCACTCGATCCAACCTCGCAGCCAAGTTTGACCGAAGAACCGACGGGTGTTCAGAAAGAATCGATGGGTATTCAGAATTTGCCTGGTCCCGTTTCGCTTGTTCATGAGGGGACCCATTTGGCACCGACCTCGGTATCGAATATGAAGATTCGCTCTGCTCAGCCCGCATTTGCTACAGATCCTGCGATGCCGCCCGCTGAGGTGTTTGTGACAGATTCGGTGGCGCCGACATTGGGTGAAACGTATTTTGACGATGAGGGCGTCGATCACGAAAGTGATGTACCGGATGTAGGCGGCCCTGACGGCGCCATGGCAACGGCACTCGAATACGGACACGCCCCTTTGATCACGCCGATCCAGACGGGCACAACGGATGCAGTCAAAGCGCCTCAGACTCCGGTTGCGACGCCGGTGCCTGCGCCCGCTGGACTGCCCGGATTCCCCAACACTGGCTGGCGAGTAGACGCCCCCCTAGACACGGCGCGGAATGACGCGCCTCAGCTGAACCAGTCTTTGACGACTGGCCGTGATGGGAACAAAATGTTCGCGCAGGATGTTGCAGCTGACCTCGTTTCTGGACTGGTTGGCTTGGAAAGAATGCCCGTTCCGGATCAGCAAAGGACCAATATCGGCCTGATTGCCCACCCAGAACACACGTTTCTGACCTCCGATCCTCCTGCTGACCCGCCGATTGCTACGATTGCACAGCAATCAACTGTCGCGGGCCGTCAGCCACAACTGCTTGACCCGCCTCTCGCAGCCCTCAAGCATGTGGGGCCACCAGCTGAATTCACCGTCCCCGTCGCCAATGTTAGCCCGCACTCACCAACCAATGCCCTCGCAAAACATTTGCCTCACGTCGCTGAGATCGGCGTTGCGGCTGCCCTGCCTGTGTCCGACGCAAAGTCGGGCTCTACAGCGGCACCGGCATCATTGCCCACATCCTTGCCTGTAATCGCTGGACCGGCGCAATCAGTGGCGGCAAGGCGATCAGCATTCTCGGCTGATTCATTGATGCCAGGCACTGTCGAAACACGTTCGCGTGCAGCAACGGCCGATACTACCGCCGGTGTGGCGGCATGGCCCAAAAATGCCGCTCAACCGCCCGCCCCCATCGCTCTGGCTCGCAGCGTTTCGACGCTGGATCTGCGTGTCACGGTATCTGCTGAGGAAGATCCCATCGGCGAAGATGCACGCGGCGAAGGCGTGGCGCTGGATGGGGCTGGATGGCATCCCACGTCAACGCTCAGTGAACGGTTGTCACTTGCGCCCGTGGCCGGCGGCCACCCCGCCCGTCAGGTGGCGGAGGCCATCACTCGAACGGCTGCACCGCGAAACGAGACGGAACTGGTTCTGACACCCGAAGAGCTTGGTACAGTTCGTTTTACCGTCACCCAGCAAGACGGCGTCGTCACGATCGCCATTTCGGCCGATCGTCCAGATACGCTGGCGCTGCTGCGGCGCAACGCCGACATGCTTTCGGCGGATCTGGCACAATCGGGTATGGGTGATGCGACGCTGGATTTTGGTTCGCCCGGCCATGATCGGCACCGCCAAGACGGGCGGCCGCCATGGGAGGCATCGCCGAAGTCCGGGGCGATTGAGGTCGCGTCCGACCGACCGCCCCCCCCCCCGGCACGACGCCCCACAGGAACTGGGCGACTGAACATCAGGCTATGAAACTCAATACGGAAGGCCACACAAAATGGTAACGACTTCGGCTGTATCGCCAACTGCCACTGCGAACGCCCAATCCTCGCAGCCCAAAAGCGGTGGCTTTTCCGGCGGCGATTTCGAGACATTCCTGAAAATGCTGACCGCGCAGATCCGCAACCAGGACCCGCTCAATCCCATGGAAGGGTCGGATTTCGCAGTCCAGCTCGCGACATTTTCGGGGGTCGAACAGCAGGTCAAGACCAACGACCTGCTGGAGCAGATGTCGGGGAAACTCGGCGCGGATTCGCTTTCCACCTATTCCGACTGGATTGGTCGGCAGGTCCGGACGACCGGGCAGGTCTATTTCGGTGAGGACCCGCTCGTCATGGACATCTCGCCCGATCCGACGGCGGACCGGGTTGTGCTGGTCGGTAAGGACAGCTACGGCCGACGCATCTCCGCCGAGGAAGTCGGCAAGGGTGACGGTCTGGTCGAATGGTTCGGCGTGGACGCAAATGGCGATCGCTTGCCGGCGGGAATCTATAGCTTCTCGCTGGAAAGCTATCGCGGTGACAAGCTGATCGAAGAGGGCGGCGTCCCCATATACAGCACCGTTCACGAAGTCCAACGCAGCAACGGCAAGATCTCGTTCGTGCTTAACGGGGGGGCCACGGCGAGTCTGGATCAGATCGACGCCTTGGCGCTTTCAAGCAGTCAGTGAGGGCGCCGCCACGCTGGCGCTGATCGCAGCGCTGCCGGATTCGGGATTGGGCGAGAGGACTGCTTGCCCATCCCCATGCCGTCGAGATCATGAAAAGCATCCCTCCTGAGCCTCGGATGAGAGACGATGCGATCAACTCGTCCGAAAGTCGATGCGATCAAGCGGTGAAGGATTTTGCGTCAGGTCGCCGTCGTACTGTCTGCTTTCCGTGCCGTCTGCTTGCCATTGAGGACGTGCTTTGGATAAGCGCCCCGCGCCGAAAACGTGGCTTATGCATATCACTGCCAGACATGTAGCGGGATGTGCGAGGCATGCGGCTCTGTCGTGCTGCGGGACTGCCTCCGCGCGGTTGGCGCCGTCAAGCCAACCCGCCTTCCGAGGCGAGGATTGCGCTGAGGCCCGCTTCCAGATCGGGGTAGCGGAGGCGATAGGCCAGATCCTGCTTAAGCCGGTCGTTTCGCACGCGCTTCGATTCGGCGTAAAAACTGCGGGCCATGGGCGTCATGGTGGCTTGGTCGAAGGGCTCGGCTGGCGGGACGGGAAGGCCCAAAAGGCGGGCGGCGATTTCGATGGTGGACTCTGGTGCGGCAGGGGCGTCGTCGCAAAGATTATAGATCTGCGTCGATGCGGCTGCATTGGGGGAATCTGCACCCGTTTGGTCGAAAGAGGCGAGAATGGCACCGGCAATGTCATCGACATGAATGCGCGAGAAGACTTGGCCGGGTTTGACGATTCGGCGCGCCGTGCCGTTGCGCAGCTTGGCGAAGGGGCCACGGCCGGGGCCGTAAATGCCGGCGAGGCGGAAGATGGTCAGCGGCCAGCCAGCGCGGTCGGCAAGTGCGGTCCAGTCAGCCTCGGCCCGAAGGCGCGCTTGGCCGCGCGAGGTCGTGGGATGCGGCGGGGTGGTTTCGTCCACCCAGTCACCGCCGCGATCACCATAGACATTGGTCGAGGACAGGTATCCGACCCATTGGGGGCGGGCGCTCACCAGATCCTCGGCGAAGGCGGCCAGCACGGGGTCGCCGGTCGACAGGTCCGGCGCGGTCGAGATCAGGATGGCATCGGCGCGGGCGATCTCGTCCCGCAGAAGCGCCTCATTTCCCGGCCAGAGGATCGGCTGCGCGCCCGCAGCGGTAACGCGACCGGGATCGGTGCGGGTGGTGCCCGATACGGTCCAGCCAGCCGCGACCAGTTGCGGGGTCAGCGCGGCGGCAGTGTAGCCGTGGCCGAAGATCAGCATATGCATGGGGCACCGTGGAAATCTCGCTTGGCCGCGAAGATGGGGGCAGACGGGCGCGGCGGTCAAGCGGACGGATGACCGCGGGGAACGAGACCCCACTGTCCGCACAACCTGGGCACCAGTGGCTGCCAGGCCGGGCATGGCCCCCCCGCGAAGAAGCCCGAGGTCGTCTTCCCCAGCGACGGCAGGGGAAGCACGGGCCATCTTCTCACCCGACCAAGGCGCTGGCCGCCTTAGGAAAGTCCCCCTGCCCCACGCCTCTCTGTGGGTCCGGGGGAACGGATCTACCGGTCAGGCAGGCGCTTTCTGCAAGGTCTCCATCACCTCGGCGGCGATGCGGAACGAGTTGCGGCGCGCCTCGGGGTCGTGGATCTGCCCGGTCAGGATCACCTCGTCCGGCTGATAGCGCTGGATCAGGTCCGACAGCTGCGTCCGCACCGTTGCCGGGCTGCCAACGGCGCTGATGCGCAGCGCCTCGCCCACGGCGCGTTCCAGCGGCGGGGTGATTTCGGACAGGTCATGCGTGGGCGCGGGCAACTTGCCGGGCCGGCCGCTGCGCAACCGCGCAAAGGCCAGTTGCTGGCTGGATTGCAGCAGCCGCGCCTGCGCATCGGTATCGGCGGCGATTACGTTGATGGCCAGCATGAAGCGCGGGCCATCCTCGGCATCGGGGCGGCCGGCGGGCTGGAAACGCGTGCGATAAAACGCCAGCGCATCCTCCAGCGCGGTCGGCGCGAAATGCGAGGCGAAGGCATAGGGCAGCCCCAGCATCGCCGCCAGCTGCGCGCCGAACAGCGACGACCCCAGCATCCAGACCGGCACATGGGTGCCCTGCCCCGGATGGGCCTGCACCGCCGCCGCCGGGTTCGGATCGTCGAGATACGAAATCAGCTCCAGCACATCCTGGGGGAAATTTTCGGCCATATCGGGCGATTTGCGCAGGGCGCGAAACACCGCGCCGTCGCCGCCGGGCGCCCGGCCAAGGCCCAGATCGATGCGGTCGCCATAGATGGTGGCCAGCGTGCCGAACTGCTCGGCGATGGACAGGGGCGAGTGGTTGGGCAGCATCACCCCGCCAGCGCCGACGCGGATCCGTTTGGTTGCGGCCGCGATATGCCCGATCAGGATGGACGTCGCCGCCGAGGCGATCCCGACCATATTGTGATGCTCGGCCAGCCAATAGCGGTGATAGCCCAGCCCGTCGGCCATTTGCGCCAGGGCAACGCTGCTTTCAATCGCCTCGCGGGCGGTGCTGCCTTCGGGAACCGGCGCGAGATCAAGGATGGAATAACGCATGAGAATCTCCTTTCCCGGATGACTTAGGAACCGAAGCGCCGTCTTGCCAGTGTCGCGCCCGGCTGGCACTGTCATCCGAACGACGAGGTTTTCGATGAACGACGAACAATTGCAGCTGGAAACGCCCGCCCCCGCCGCGCCGGAAAATTTTACCGATCCCCGCGCGGCTGTCGACCGCCTGAAGGAGCTTTACGACCGCTCCAGCGGCTTTCTGACTGACAAGTTCGTCCATACCCTGGGTGGCGAGAAGCCCAAGGCCCGCTATCGCGCCTTCTACCCCGAGGTGCGCCTGACCACGACCAGCCACACCAAGGCGGATTCGCGGCTGGCGTTCGGCCATGTCTCGCTGCCGGGCACCTATACCGCGACGATCACCCGGCCCGACCTGTTCGAGCATTATCTGCGCGAGCAACTGGGTCTGCTGATGCGCAACCACGGCACGCCGATCACCGTCGGCTACAGCGACACGCCGATGCCGGTGCATTTCGCGGTGGCGACGCGCACGGATCTGAACGTGCCGCAGGAAGGCGTGCTGGATTTCAGCCTGCGCGATGTCTTCGACGTGCCCGACCTGAACACCGTCAATGATGACATCGTGAACGGCGTGGCCGTCCCCGGCCCGAATGGCGAACAGGATCTGGCGCCGTTCACCGCGCAGCGGATTGATTACTCGCTGGCGCGGCTGGCGCATTACACCGCCACCGACCCGAAGCATTTCCAGAACTTCGTGCTGTTCACCAACTATCAGTTCTATGTCGACGAATTCGAGGCCTTCGCCCGCGCCGCCCTGGGCGATCCCGCCTCGGGCTATACGGAGTTCGTGGCGCCGGGGAACCAGATCATCGACCGCCCCGATGGCGAGATCGTGCCGCTGGCGAAGCTGCCCCAGATGCCCGCCTATCACCTGAAACGCGCCGGCAATCAGGGCATTACGCTGGTCAATATCGGCGTCGGCCCCTCGAACGCCAAGACCGCCACTGACCATATCGCGGTGCTGCGCCCCCATGCCTGGCTGATGGTTGGCCATTGCGCCGGCCTGCGCAACAGCCAGCGGCTGGGCGACTTCGTGCTGGCCCATGCCTATCTGCGCGAGGATCACGTGTTGGACGACGACCTGCCGGTCTGGGTGCCGATCCCGGCCTTGGCCGAGGTCCAGGTCGCCCTGCAGGAAGCCGTGGCCGAGGTCACCAAGCTGGAGGGGTATGAGCTGAAGCGCATCATGCGCACCGGCACCGTCGCCACCATCGACAACCGCAACTGGGAACTGCGCGACCAATCCGGCCCGATCCATCGGCTGTCGCTGTCGCGCGCCGTTGCGTTGGATATGGCAAGCGCCACCATCGCCGCCAATGGCTTCCGCTTCCGAGTGCCCTACGGGACGCTGCTATGTGTCTCCGACAAGCCCCTGCATGGAGAGTTGAAGCTGCCCGGCATGGCCACCGATTT
>RRZU010261405.1_pt1 | contig 10374 bp, 12 predicted proteins | sample 2165561 | NCBI WGS metagenome assembly RRZU01 (sample SAMN10456909, study PRJNA506462) | wastewater metagenome | isolation source: wastewater sludge | place: USA: Moscow, Idaho | reverse complement strand
GAAACTCAGAGTGAAATAGGGAAAAAATTAGGAGTTACACGACAATCCGTAAATAAAGTAGTTAAAAAAATAAATGATAAATTTGATTATGCCGGAAAGAATATAACTTTACACTATTATGAAGAAATAATATAAGAATTCTATATAAAAAGGAGAAAAACTATGAAGTATAACGAAGTAATAAAAAGACATCTTAACATTAACAAAAAAAGAACAGGAAAAAAACTGGATTTCAGATGGATCACTGTACATAACACCGGTAACCCGAAAAGCAGTGCTGATAATGAAAGACGCTGGCTTGATAATCCTGAAAACACCACATCTACCGGCTGGCATATTGTGGTAGACGGAAAAGAAGCTATTGAAGCAGTTCCCCTTGATGAGATAGCTTATCATGCTGGAACAGGTGAAGGCAATTCCACAAGCATTGGAATAGAAATATGTGACAGTGCGGGAACTGCCGCTGAAAAACAGGCCGTTGAACTTATCGCGGATCTTTTGATAAGAAAAAACTGGGGAATCAATAAAGTCCGGACACATAAATCTTGGAGCGGGAAAATCTGTCCGCATTTAATCCTTCCCAGATGGAATCAGTTTACCCAAAATATTGAAGAGGAAATAAAAAAACAGAAATCTCTTTATGGTGCTGACGGCTCTTCCAAAAAAGAGATTGAGCTCTTTGATAAATCAGGAAATTTACTCGGAAAAATTATACTGTAAACTATTTGGTTTACTAATCTGTATATATTGAGAACAGCAAAAATTTTTCGGTGTAAACTATTTGGTTGTCTCTTTACTATATAGTGAGGAGGGGTAAAAGTTATTCTCATTGCTTAATTATTTTCTGAAAATTAAGCACTTTGCATACCTTTTATTCTGACTTATTCATATATATCATTTCAATATGACAGTTTTAAAATAAATATGATTTACTCAGTTTTGTTTTAAAAATGTCCAAAACACAGGAATGTCCCTGAAGAAAAATTTTTCACTTCTCTTCCTTGATTATCTAAAATTTTTCTTCATACAGTCTTAAATTCAGGAGGAAAATATGTCAGAAAGCGCTTTCTTGGAAAAAATAAAAAAAGTTCATTTTCATGGTGAACTTATGACAAATTCATGTAAAACCCTGGAAAAAGAGGTGGCATTTCTTGAAAAAGAGCGTCACTCCTTGAAATCACAATTAGGTCATGCCCGAAAAGAAATAAGGGATTTTAAGACACTTCTAAAAGAAAAAAACGTTCTTCTTACAAAAAAAGAAAAAGAACTCCAAACTATTAATTTAGAAATCATTAAAAGAGACCTGATGGAAAAGTATATGGTTAATATGTGCTTCAAAAAGCATATCATAGTTCATTTTGATATGGATGAAAAGGAATTGGAAAAAAATATCCTGACTTTTAAGTCTAGTCTGGAAATATTTAAAAATGAAATTTTAAACAGATCATAGTTCGCTTGACTGTTTAGAAAGCTGAATTCTCTAATTTTTGAAAGGAGAAAAGCATTGAATACTTTTGATATTACAAAGTTACTGAAAGGTGAAGCCAGAGCACTTATTCTGGAAAATGTCAATATTACCGACATACATATTTATGATGATGACTTCACCAACAAATCAGATATACAGAATAATGATTCAATTATTCTGTATTCTGTAAGACTCTCCAAAGCATATGAAGGTTTTGTTAATTATTTAAGTAATGACAAATCTATATGCAATCTGGTTTTTGAATCTTCTGTCACTCTTCAGACCAGAGACGAGTCAGTGAACCTTGGTGATCTTATGCTCTACATTTCAAATGACAGAGAAATCACCAAAAGATTTTCAAATTCCCATAATAAACTGGAAAAGAATATAAAAAACATCACTCCTATTCAGAATTCCAATTTTATTGAGAACGATCAAAAATGGTTCAAACAGATTTTAACATTTAATTTTATTTACGAGGGGGAATATACAAATGGCAATATATAAGCCTACTTTAAACTTTTTAAATACTGTAAAAGTTGAGACAAAATACTCAAAGAGTTACGTACAGGATCCTAGAGATGCTCTGTTTTTATCCACTGTAAAAGACGTGGAGCCTACTATCATTACTGAAGCCGCTGATTTACTGGAATTAGGTTTTGCCGCTTCTGATGTTATGTATAAGAAAGTGGCTGACGCTCTGGCTCAGGGAGGGATAGACACAATTATAGTTTATGGTGTAGATGTATCTGCTGATGCTGTTAATCTCACACCTGAAAGAATTATGGAAAAGTATGAAAATGAACCGGCTGCATTAAACTACTCTATTCTTATACTTGATGTAGTTAATCTGGAAAATGCTAAAAAATGGGCTGCTGCTTTTAAGCCGTTAGTTGATTCAAAGCACCTTTTTGTTCAGCTTGATAAAGTAAATAATACTTTGACAGATATAGAAGCATTCAGAGCTGCTTATGCCGCTGCAAATATAACTACTTTTATAGCTGATAATGATGAAAATATTGATAATGTGGATGCTATTACATGGGCAAGAATGAGAAACAGAGATTTAGGATCATATATTGTTCACTCTACTGAGGTAAGAGGTGTTAGACAACCAGATTTTACTAAAACTGAACAGGTTACTATGAAAAATGCCGGTCTAAATTTTATCTCCAATCCTATAAGAGGAAAATTCCATATACAGAACGGACTTGCCAATAACGGCGAGCCTGTAGAACTGCATCTTTATAAATTATGGGAATTGTGGACATTAAAAGAAAGACTTACAAGACTGCAGATAGAAATTGATAAAATTCCTGTTAACCAAAGCGGTTTTGAAATGATAGAAGCTGTGATAAAAGGGGTTGTTTTTACTGCTAAGAATATGGGAATTGCAAAATCTGTCAATGGAGATCCTTTTGCTATTGAAAGTAAAACAGATTCAGATGGAAATACCGTTAACTATTTGTTAGGTAAAGTAGAATTACAATTTCCATCTGAAGAAGATATCAGAAATTCTGATTTCAAATTCAGATATTTCCATACTTTATTAGATGGAGTAAGACATGTTGATGTAGCCGGATATATTTCACAAACCGGGGAACTTGTATTAGGAGGTAACAAATAATGATTAATTATAACTGGCAGAATGTGCATATAACTATGATATCAGATGATTTACCTGGCGGGGTATTAAAATTTGAATGCCTTCATGAGGAGGGCTTCAAAGATGAGAAAAAAGAAGAAGCAATACAATCCGTAGCTTTAAGCTGCGGACAAACAATAAATATTTCTAATAATAACAATGAATACACTCTGACTTTAGGTCTAGGTTATGGTACTGAAGAAGAAAAAACTTTAAATACTTTTTATCAAAAAGTGGCAGCTTTGAAACCAACTTATGATTTAACTATAGTTGTAAAAGATAATAATAACGGATCAGTTATAACATATCCAGGAGCTATTATAACTAAACCTTCTACTATAGTTCACAAAAAAGACGGAGCCTTAGATGCTAAAGTTTGGGAGTTTAAGGCTGAGAATAGAACTATTATATATGTATAAAAAATAAAATTTGAGAGGGGAAAAAATGGAAAAAAGAAATTTGAAAGCTAATAATTTTGATAAAGATAATGAAATAAAAAAAATACAGGAAGATTACCTTCAGGAAATAAAAAATGACAGTGGGATAATTGATTCTTTAATTCAACCAACAGAAGAACCTGTAAATTTAGAATTGTTAGCTAAAGAAAAAAATCTACAAGAAGCCTTGAGATTAAAAAATGAAACAAAAATAAAACAAGGTGACAGAATAAATTATTTTATGATAGATTTAGATGAAAGATTACGAGAAATATCATTTAAATTTCCTGCTACAAAACTAATTATCGAACTATCCGAATACGGCATTTCCAGCGACGGACGTTTATTTCTAGACCTTACAAAATCTGTTGATTTACTTATCAAAAACAATCTTTTTATTAATAAATTTGATATTGATGAATTTTATCAGGATCAGATAGAAGGGTTTGGTGGTTTCTTAATAGGATTATTAAGAAATCCCAGAAAATTTATACAAGACATATCTGAAAGATAGTTCAAAATTAAATAGTGAACTTATAATTAAAGATATTAACTTTATAGAAACTTTAGCTTTTGAATTGGAAATAGAGGGTTTTTTCCCCTCTTTCAATTCATTAAAATTTTTATCCCGTTATAAAAACGGTGAAATATCTGATTATGAATTTGATATTTTTTTAAAACAAATCTCCTATTCGAGATATCTTAAAGAAAATAAAATTGATAATCAATTCATAGCAAATCAGTATATAACCGGCTTTGTAAAAAGTTTCAAATAATGATAAAGGGGTTAAATATGAGTATAGATAAAACGTTTATAAATCTGGATTCTCTGATCGATTCTGCTGTACTAGAAAAAGTTATTAAAGATATTGAAAATAACATTAAGCATCTTGAGACTACTGCTGAAAAACTTCTTGAAATTTTAAATACAAAAGATGTTAAAAATACCTTGAAAACCACCGCACAATTTGGAATTTTAGCACTTAATGCTTCTGCTATTGCTAAAATAATAAAACTATTGGAAAATAGTTACAAAAATATTGAAATTTCTAATCTAGATCATGTTATTTTAGTTTTAGAAAAAATGCTGGAAGTATTTGATGCATTTGAAGAGGTAAAAAATAAAATAAAGAGTACAAGCAAAGATAATGGTAATTTTTATAAAGATAATATATTTGATTCCTTAATGAATATTTTTCTGGTTGCCAAAGATACTTTAGAGATGCTTGCAATAGAAAAAATAATTGAAATACTTAAAAATAGTTTCAAAAGTTTAGATCTTTCTGAATTAGATGATTTAATGGATGCATTAAGAAAAATAATTGAGGTATTTGAAGCTATTGAAGAAGTAAAAAATAAGATAAAAAGTATGAGTATGGATAATGGTAATTTCTTCAAAGATAATATATTTGATTCTTTAAAAGATATTTTTATTGTTTTAAAAGATGCTTTGGAAATTGGAATAGTTGAGGTTATCTTAAGATTATTGAGAAAATATCTAGAAACAGCAAATATGGCTGAATATGATACTCTTATTGCTTCATTGGAAAAACTCATTGAAGTATTAGATGCTATTGAAGCTGTAAGAAATAAAATCAAAAGTATGAGTATTGACAGTAACTCCTTTTTTAAAGATAATGCCTTTGATTCATTAAAAAATCTTTTCATTGTTTTAAAAGACTCCATAGAAGTTATTTTAATTGATATGATTTTAAGGGCTTTACGAAGTTATATGAAAAAAATGGATATGGTTAAATATGACAATCTTATAGCTGCATTAAAAAAATTAACTGAGGTTTTAAAAGCAATTGAAGAAGTAAAAAATACTGTAAAAGGTATGACTACTTCTAATGGTGTTTTTAACTTAAGTAAAATTCTTGGATTTGTTCCTGCTTCTCTTGAACTTACTGTTGATATCGGATCTATTATTTTTTTACAGGAAATCATAGAATTAATGGCTGGAGCATTCTCAAAAATAGATTCTAAAAAGATGGACCAGCTTATTGTTGATTTGAACAAAATGAAAGAAGTTTTAGTGACTATAAGAGAAGTTAAAGAATTTATTGAAGATATGACTGAGTCTAACGGAGTTTTTAATTTAAGTAAAATTCTCGGTTTTATTCCTGCCTCACTTGAACTTACAGTTGAAATCGGAGCTCTTACATTTATCCAGAAATTAATTGATTGGATGAGTGGACAATTCAGAAAAATAAAATCTCAGAATATGAATAGGCTTATTACAGATTTAAACAGACTAAAAAAAGTTCTAAAATCCATAAGGGAAGTTAAAGAATACATTGAAGATATGACACAGTCTAACGGAATTTTTAAAGCGAGTACAATTTTTGGCTTTGTTCCTGATTCTATTGAAGCTGGTGTTGACATACTTGGATTAATTGCAATACAAAAATTAGTTGATCTTATGAGTGAGCAATTTCAAAATAATAAATTGACAAACCTCGAAAGTGTTACCGCTGAATTAGAAAAACTCAAAACCTTGCTCTCTTCAATAATGACAATCAAAAACTATATTGAAAGTATGACAGATTCAGACGGTATGTTTAAAGGTACAAAAACTTTTGGCTTTGCAGCTGAAACTGCCGAAACTACTGTTGATATTATTGGAATAACTGCTATTCAAGGAATGTTAAAGTTAATGGAAGGAGCATTTAAAAAAATCAGTTTTAATGATGTTGAATTATTTACTGGAAAACTTAATAAATTATTGGAAGTAGTCAGTAAAATTAAAGAGATTAAAGATACTATAGCTTCCCTAACCAATACTGATAATTTTTTCTCTAAAGACGGCATATTAAAAACACTTGCTACTTTTTTGGGATTTGGCAGCGAAGCTAAAGAAGAAGTAAATTTTCTAAAAACTATGCAGAAAAATATAAATGCAATAAATTCAGAAAGTATGGACAAACTTTTGAACACTTTATCGAAAATGCTTGAGATTATTGAAAAAATAAAATTATTGAAAGGCAATCTGCAAATTCCAGAAAGTGGAAGCTCTTTATTAGATTCGGGCAATATAAATGAATTGAATAATGGGATTTTAGATACTTCTCAAATTATTAAAAACAATATTACTAATGATAATTTGTTCAAAAATCCAGATGAACAAACAAAACCACAAAATAACATAACTTTAAATATTGGAAATATAGCAAATAAATATGATTTTGACTATATTATAGAAAAATTAACCACACTTCATTTGAGTTAGGAGGAAGAATGAGTTTACTAAATGAATGGATTATGGAAAATCTGGGAATTGATATGAAAAGTTGGGAACAAAAATTAACAAAATCACAAAAGAAAGAAAACTCTACATTCAGAGAACCCAATGGAATGTTAGGTAATATTCCTGTTTCTATCATTGAATTTCAGTATTCTAATAATAACAATATAAGTAATAATAAAATGATTTATAACAAAGAAATTGCTGATCATATTAATAATGAAGCATTTTCTATAAATTTACAGATATTATGTTATGGTGAAGAATATTTAGAAGAAATAAAAAAATTACAAACTTTAATCAGGGAAGAATCTGCTTCAAGTGCAGTTATTCCACTTTATTATGCTGGAACAAATGAATATTATTTTCCACTGGCTATAACAAGTTTAAATTTTTCCAACAATAGTAAAAGTAGATATTTTCAAAAGATTTCCTTACAATTAAAAGAAGTCAAAATATATAAAACACTCAATGATTATTCAGATAAACTAACTACAAATACTCTCAATAAAGAGGAATTTTTCCAGAATAAAAATCTTACTAAATTTGAAATACCTGCTAACCTAAAAGAAGAAATTCAAAAATCATCTGTATATAAGAAATTAGAAGGAGGTGTAAATAATGTTATCCAAAATATCTTTAGAGTATAATACACTAAAAGAAAATAATATAAGAATACTTTTAAATGATGGAACTAACAATAAAATTATTAAATTATCCCTTTATTGTATAAGAAATAATTGGTATGTTGATATTTATGACAGCACTACACCTTTACTTTTAGGGCAAGTTTTAAATACATGGATTGATTTATTTGAAATTATAAAAATCCATTATAAAAACTTTCCAAATTTACTTCTCACTGCTTTACCGTCTAACATAAATGGAATTAACAAGGAATTCAACAAATCTGTTGCTGGTATAACACAAGAAATATTTATAGTAGGAAATTCAAATGAATAAAAAAGAATATCACTTTAACAGATATATCAAGCTCATATTTACTTTAATGGACGGTGAAGAAACTTATGAGTTTGAACTTGATACTAGTTTCATAGATATAGAAACAAAAGTTAGTCTAAGTACTAATATCGAAAAAGATGACCATGCTATTTATTCAAACAAAGCTTCTATTACTATTTATAATCTTCCATTAAAAATAAAAAACGAATTGCTTGAGAATACACCTGTTACAATTACTGCAGGATATCTTGATCTTCCAGAAACTCAAGGAGTAATTTATAATGGAATTATAGAAAATGTATCTGAATCTTCGGATGGAGTGACTTCGAGAACTCAAATTCAATGTAGTGAGGCTAATGATGAATTTCAAAAACTAAAATATATAATTTCTATAAAAAAAACACAAGTAAAAGCCAGTGAAGTTTTAAAACGTATTTCCGAACATAGTAAATTAGAATTTGAAATCCAAAAGCTAGGAATAGATCTCATATATACAAGGGCCAGAACTTACAACGGAACATTGAAACAAATAATACAAAGTATAGCCAGAGACACAAACAGTCATGCATTTATAAGCAGAAGAAAAATATTTTTTTTGGATAATAAAGAACCTGTACTTGATGAATTAATCTGTGATATTGAAAAAGTAAAAAATATTACAGAGACTGATACCGGGTATTCTATTGACATGATTTTTGATCATAGAATGGAGCCAAATTATAATTTAAGTATTAAATATGAAGGAAATCGATTTAAAAAATCTTTAGAAGGAATATACAAAATAATAAGAGTTGAACATGACCTTAGTGCTCTAAATAATTCTTTTACTTCCAAAATAGAACTTGAAGATAGTTTAAAAAGTATACAGACTAAAGAAAAAAATGAAAATTATCCAAAAGAAATTAAAATTGAAATTTAGGAGATTTATATGAGAAAAAGTTTAGATTATATTTTTCAAAAAAAACAAAAAGATTTTTATGAAACATTAAATAATATCAATACAATTGCTTTAGCAAGAATAATTGAAGTAGATAATCAGAAATTAGAAGCTAATATTCAGCTAACTGCCAAATCTGAATTTAGGGGTCAATTTATTGAAGAAGGCCCTATTTATATGGTTCCTATTCTTCCTATTTTTAATTCTTCTAATTTTTTTATTAATGCTCCTTATGAATCCGGTGATTTAATTGTTGTTGGATTTTGTCAGCACTCTCTGGAAGGAATAATTGATGAAACTGATCAAACTGAACCTTTATCAAAAGATAAATACTCACACAATGATGCAATTATTTTGGGTAATATTACTTCTCAATACAAGGATTCATTTCCAAATGATATATCTATCCTACATAAAAATACAGGAAATTATATTCGAATCACTTCTGCTGGTAATATAGAAATACAAGGAGATACTAAAATAATTGGAAGTCTAGAAGTAACTGAAAAAGGAAAATACGGTGGATTACTGGAATCGAATACTGATGTACAAAGTAATAACGTCAGCCTAATAAATCATATTCATACAAATGTGACATCAGGCTCTGAAAATACAGGAGGTCCAAAATAATGAAAAGTAATGAAAATTGGTTAATGGACAATACAGGTGATATAAAAATCAAAAAAAATATTATATTAACTGAACCTGAGGAAACCATTGCACAAAGATTACAAAATAAAATTTCTCTTAATTATAAAGAATGGTTTCTTCATGAAAGCGAAGGAGTAAATTGGTTTGGAACAGAAAATTTAGAAGGAAATATTGGAAAAAAACTGACTGAACTTGTACTTGATTCACAAATAAAAAACTATATAAATTCTGACAAGGATGTAAGTAAAATTTTAGATTATACAACAGATTTTTCAAATAATGGAAACTATAATATTAAAATTTCTATTGCTACTAACAAGAATGGAATAATAAAAATTTAAAAGGAGGGAAATTTAAATGGGAATACTCACTCCTATTGGATACAAAAAAGAAACATTTTCAGAACATTTAGCTAATATAGAAAAGCGTTGGAAAGCCCGACTCGAAGACGATCAGTTTCAATTTGATTTTAATACTCCAGAAGGTATTCATAATGAATCTCTTACATATGAAATCTCTGCTTTAGATGAAGAAATATTAGAGTTGTCCAATATGTTTAATATTGATGGAGCTAAAGGAATTTTTTTAGATTATCTGCAAAAACTTTTACCTGTAGAACCAAGATATACAGGTAAAAATGCAAATGGTCTTATTATTATTGAAACAGATGTAGAACTTGTTATCCCTAAAGATACTGTTGTTACTGCTGGAACATTGGAATATAAAGTAATGGAAACCACTATTCTCAATTCAGTTAATAATGAAATTTACGTTATGGCTGTTGATACAGGAACTGAATACAATATTCCTGAAAGAGCAATAAATAAAATAACAGGATTCAATGTTTCAAATATTTATAACCCGTATGCCTTCACAAACGGAGAAGGTTTGGAAAGTGATTCAGATTTCAGATACAGACTTAAAAACGCCAAAAATAAAAGTGCTACCGCCACATATGATGCAATTAAAACTGCTCTTTTAGATCTTGATGTAGTCAGCGATGTAATTATTCTGGATCCTAAAACTACT
>RRZU010263861.1_pt1 | contig 10375 bp, 9 predicted proteins | sample 2165561 | NCBI WGS metagenome assembly RRZU01 (sample SAMN10456909, study PRJNA506462) | wastewater metagenome | isolation source: wastewater sludge | place: USA: Moscow, Idaho | reverse complement strand
CCAATGCGCTGACCGGATGCTTTCAATGTGTCGTGGTGCGTTGGCCGAGAACGCCATCGTTCTTCGGTCGTGTTCATCTGTTCTGCGCCGCCGTCACGGTGGCTTGTGCTTCAAGGGCTTGGCGTCTCGCCGCCCCCTGATCGAGAGTCAGGCGTCTTCGTTGGGGTCGGCGCCGACTGGCAGGCCGCCAGCGCCGCCGCAGTTCAGGCACAGGCGGGCGCGGCTCACGTCCTCGGAGAAGTGGAAGCGGCCGCAGCACATGCACCTGAGCCAGCCCACCGTGCGCACCACGCGGGGAGGCTGCACGTTGAGGTCGATGACGTTGGCGCGTCGCGCGCCGCCGTCGAATGCCCAGCGCGTCGGCTCCACCAGCGGCTTCGCAACGTCGCAGTCCTCGGGCGTCCTGACCCTTCGCGGGCCGGGCGTCGCGCCGAGCCAGCGGAAGGTCGGGAAGTTTGGGCTGTGGGCGCGCTGCTGCACGGAGCTGACGCTCATGCCAAGTGCCTGGGCCGCCTGCCGGGCGCTGGGGTATCGCACCCCCGCGACCTCGATGGCGACGGCGTGCCCGCTAGGCGCCGCGGTTGACGCTGCCATGCTGGCGGCCTGCCTCGTACTCGTTCGACATGGCCTGCCACGTGTCCGCGTCGATGCGTGGGATAGGGCCGATGCAGGTCATCTCGCAACTGCGGGCAAGGGCATCGCGCCCGCCCATCGCCGCGACCGTCTGCGGTGCCGTCTCGTCGAAGGCGTCGAGGTTGCGGTCGATCTGCTCGGCGCGCAGCAGAGCCTCCTCGACGGTCAGCATCTCACTCGTCATCGTCTTGCTCCTTGTTCGCGTGGTACTTGGAGAGCAGCCCCGTCAGCGCCTTGCGCTCGTCGGCCGACATGCGCAGCAGCGCCTCGGCGTCGAGGCCTGTGGAGTCCACCTTGACGCGCAGGCGGTCCGCCATCTGGTCGCCGTAGCGCCACTTGAGAAGGACCTCCATCAGCCTGTCGCTGTACTTGCGCACCGTCAGCGGGCGCTCGTCGCCGGTCTCGGGGTCGGCCACGGTCGAGACGCGGCCCTGGTGGATAACAGGCTCATCGACGCCGACGGCAGCACGCCGATAGGCTTCTTCGAGCAGGCTGTCGAGCGCCACCTCGACGGCCGCCTCCCACTGCGTGCGGAACTCCAGGTCGTTGGCCTTGTGATAGAAGGCCGTCGAGCGCACGATCCCCGCAGCGGCTGCCGCCGCCTTGGGGCTCGCCGTGTCCTCCAGCACCGCGAGGAAGATCGCCTTCCTCTCCGGCGTGAAGGTGTTGGGGATAGATGGGCGGCTCACGTCTGTTCTCCGAAAAATGGCTTACGGAGTTATCGTGTCGTGCTTATGCGCGCAGGCACGCCATCGTTCTTTCAAGCACATCAACGGCTTGGAGGGCCTTGGCCCGCGAATCAATGATTGGTGGGTCGGACGGCCCGGATCGTTGGCCTCGCGCGCGAAGGTCTCGGCGCAGCAGGTCAGACGCGTTCGACCACCGCGATTCCCTTTTTGAAGGGGTTATTCAAAAGCAGACTCCGGGCAGACTTCGCTTTCACTTTCTAAGAAAGTGAAAGCTGTGAAGTCTCGTCTGCCGTGGTCGAAATCTCGACCGAAGTCTCAGCGCCGAGTGGTCGCATAAGCTGTTGATTCGAAACAGACTTCAGACTTCGCGCCGACGCTGAAGTCTCCGAAGTCTTGAGACTCCAAAATCAGACTTCAGGAGACTTCGCGGGGGCGTCATACGGCTGCCTCCACGCGCACCACCTTCGGCGCCGTCGAGTGCTTGCCGACGCGCTCGCACCAGAGCCAGAAGTGGCGACCGTCCCATGCTGCCCGCACGGCGTCGATGCGTCCCTCGGGCACCTTGTCTGCCACCGCGCGCTGAGCCGAGCTCTTGCTCAAGCCCAGGCGCTTGATTGCGGCATCCGTGAGGTCGGCTGCCTTGAGTGTGCCGGCCGTCGCGCCCAGCTCGCAGGCCAGGGCGAGAAGTCCATCACTCGGCGTCGCCTCATCCGCGAAGTCGGAGGCCGCGTCGGTCATCACGGTCGGCCTGAGCACCAGGGATTTGTCCGCCTTCTCAAGGTTGAAGCGCATCGGCCCCTCGCGCTCGGCGTCCTTCTGCTTCTGAACCCTCACGGTGATGGCGCGCCCGTCCTTATCGCGCTCCACCTCCACGGTGGTGTCCATCGCGCCCAGCAGCGCCGTGCTGCCGCGCATGCCCTTGCTCGCGTCCTTGCCCGAGTGGTGCACGACCACGACGGCCGCGCCGGTCGTGTCACGCAGCCGCTTCATGCTGGCGATGTAGCGGCTCATGTCTTTCGCCGAGTTCTCGTCTGCCCCCGCGGCCGTCTGGTTCAGGGTGTCGATGACGATCAGCTTCAGCGGGCCGAGCTCGTCGGCCACCGCCTTCACGAAGGCGCGCACGGCCCCGTCCTTCTCGGCCGCGAGGTTGAGCTCGTCGCGCATGAGGCGGAAGTCGAAGGCTTGCCCCTGAGCGCACCGGCTCATCTTCCAGGCGCGGACCCGCTTGCCGAGGCCCGGCGCACCCTCCGCCGCGATGTAGAGGACCGCGCCCCGCTCGACGGTGCGGCCGTGCCAGTCCATGCCCCCGGCCACGGCCATCGACATGTCCACCGCGAGGAACGACTTGCCCGACTCGGGGGCGCCGTAGATCGCCGCGAGGCTGCCCTCGGTGAGCACGCCGGGGATCAGCCACTTCGGCGGCGGCAGGGCCTCCAACTCGTCTATGGTCAGGAAGTGCCACCGGGTCTGCTTCTGCGGGGGCTCGTCGGGCCCGTCCCACACGTCGAAGTCGTCCTCGGGGTCGGGGTTCGGGACCTGCCCGCCGGCCTCATGGACCAGCTTGTGCAGCAGCCGCGCGGTGACGGGCTCGCCACGCGGAGCGTGGGCGTGCAGCGAGTCCCACCGATTGCCGATGACCCATGCGTCGTCGGCGTACTTCGCGTCCTGCGTGGACCAGTCGATGAACTCCTGCCGCCCCTCGCCGTTGGTGGCGTGGTGGCAGGCCATCATCAGGTCGCGCCACGTGTCGTGGTCCTGGAAGTCCTCGGGGTCGAGCCATTCGAGCGCACCCTCAAGCTGGCGCGGTGTGAGCTCGCCCGCCTCGCGCCCCAGGTGTTCGCGGACGGGGCGGCGCACAGCGTCAAGCGCCGTCGTCGGCAGGTCGGGCATGCCCGCGAAGTCTGGCGAGAAGTCGTCCCAGCGGTACGGGTTGCCGCATGGATGGACGGAACCGGCCGCGACCACCTGCCGGCCGATCGTCTTGAACTCGATGCCGGGGAACTGCTCCAGGCTCTCCAGCGTCTGCGCATCGGCGGGCTTGCGGAAGTAGAAGTGGTGCCCGCCGCTGCCGGTCACGACGTGCGGGGCGACCGAGGTGTCGATGCCCAGCGCGGCCGTCACCTCGGCGAGGCTGTCGCGCCCTTCGGGAAAGTTGCGCGGATCGACGTCCAGCACGACCACGTCGGCCGGGATGCGAAACCCGACGTTCAGGCCGCTGTGGCGGGCGCGTTCGAGCACGGAGTCGGCGGAGTAGGTGCGGCGCTGCCACGTCGGATCAATGGGCGACTTGCCGCGGTCCCGACCGCGTTGGTCCTTCTTGTGCCATGCGTGAAGCGGGATCAGGTCGAAACCGGCCTCGCGGTAGCGGGCCATCTCGGCGAACGATGGTTCGAGCGCGCGGCGGGCTCCGACATGATTTGATCCCGTGAGCTGTTGCATGCTCGCGCCCTCTGCTTGATCGACCTTAGCGCCCGCGGACTCGTCCCCCGTGGGCGTTTTCTTTTTCGCGCTCATGCTCAGACCCCCGTCGTCACGTAGGCACGAAGGTCGCCCATGCGGTAGCGGATGACCTTGGGGCCGACGCGAACGAACGCAGGCCCGCCGCCGTTGCAGCGATACCAAGCGAGGGTCGTGTACTTGATGCGCAGAACCTCGGCCGCCTCCTGGGCGGTGAGGAGCGCGTCGTCGGGCAGGGCGTGGAGCTTGGCGAGCTCGTCGGCGTTCAGTTGGCCGGGGGTGTACTGGTAGTAGGTTGCCATGGCGGGGGCTCCGATCAGCGATTCCCCGCGGGGCGACGTGCCACCCGGGGGACATCTGCTTTGCAGATCGGGCCCTTTCTCCCCGTTGTCGTGGGGAGGGCCTCGGCTGTTCTTGCCGCCGAAGGCACTTCTGACCGCCACTGCTGGCGATCCTCGGGCCGCCAGTTGCTGGACCGATTGATTCACATAGTGCCATGGGACGGCCCGCAGCAACACCAACATTGTGCCGGTCGCCCAGATGAGTCCAGGTCGCGCCGAATGGGCCCGGATGGCTCGGTATCAGGCCGAGGCGTCCGGGCTCGCCACGGGCCGCCTGGTGAGGCCGGGGAGGCGCTTGCTGAGCGGTTGCCACTTGAAATCCGGCTAATCTCCCCCATATCGCCAGTTTGAAATAACTTTTTGGGGTGAGGGATGGGACTTCCTAGAACTTTCGTCGGGTTCAGCAGCACCGACATTCACTGCTATCGCTTGATGCTCGCCTGGAAGGAGAACGAGCACATCGATTTCAACTTCGCCAATTGCCAGCTTGGGCAGGAAATCAACTCAGAGGACGAGGCTTACATCAAGCGCAAGTGCCGAGAACGCATCGACATGGCAGGCACGTTTGCGGTGCTCATCGGGCAGGACACCCGCAGCAAGCACAAATACGTGCGTTGGGAAATGGAGGTAGCTCGGGAAAAGGGCTGCCGGATTATCGGGATCAATCTCGACGGCTCGCGGCAGATGGTCGATGCCACGTGCCCACCCATCATCAAGGATATTGGCGCCGTTTTTGTTCCGTTCTCCCCGAAGATCGTTGCCTACGCCCTTGAGAACTTCAAGATGCACGACAAGGGAAATTGGCACTACCCGGACGAGGTCTACAAGAAACTCGGCTACAAGTGAAGGGGGCGGGCTGCATGCAAGAACAAGACTTCCCCGCGCTCTATCGATCCGCCGATGACCTGTCCTTGAAGTCGCAGAAGCACTTCTTTCGTGCGCTCCGAGTTCACCTCGTCACGCTCGTGGTCGCCGCGATCCTTTCAATCGTCAGCATCCCACATTGGTCGGTCGCAGCAGCCCAACTTCTCGCCCTGCTGGGTGCGCTAGGCTGCTCGATCTACCTGTTTGCCATGCGCCCCGACCGATTCTGGTACGCAGGCAGGGCAGTGGCCGAATCGATTAAGACCATCACCTGGCGCTATGTCTGCCGAGCAGAGCCGTTCCAGGGAGATGATGCGAGCGCCCGCAACGACTTCCGCCAGACGCTCAAGCAGATCGTCGAGCAGAACCGCGAGGTGTGCCAGTCGCTGACGGAGCATCTCGACGGCCAGCAGTTCACGCCCGTGATGGAGCAGATGCGCGCTCGCTCCCTGGAAGAGCGCCGAGAGACCTACGCGGACTGCCGGATCAAAGACCAACTAACTTGGTATGCGAAGAAGGCCGCGTTCAATCGCCGGATGTCGCGGAATTTCTTCTGGGCGCTGATCGGAGTGAATACGGTTGCAGTGGTCTGCGCGGTGCTGCGCATGGTCTACGTGGACCAGCCCTTTTGGCCCACGGATGTATTCGTTGCGATGGCGGCCAGCGTCTTGAGCTGGATGCAAGCCAAGAGATTCTCGGAGCTGGCGGCCTCCTATGCGCTCGCAGCCCACGAGATTGGCCTCATCAAAGAGCAATCCCTGCTCCCCGATACCCCCGAGAAATTCTCGCTGTTCGTGGGTGACGCTGAGAATGCCTTCTCTCGTGAGCACACGCAGTGGGTGGCTCGAAAGGACGTTTGAGCCCGTGGAGGCGTGCTACAGGCACGCCCCAGCCCATGCGTCGGCTACGTTGTCTCGCCCCTCGATGATGGCACTCTTTCCATTCGACACGAAGCGCTTGAAGCCCGTGTATCCGCCGAGGCTGTTCTTGGAGTTGACCCGGCCGCAGGCGACCACCTGGAATTCCTCGGTGTAGTTCGCGTAGACGTCCTTGAACTGCGCCGAATCCGGGTCCTTCAGCGAGGCCCGCACAGCCCGTTGGGCGGCAACGATCGTCTCTGCTCCGAACCACTTTTCCTGCTGGGCCTTCTTCTCTGTGGCGGAGAGGGGCTTCTCAGGTGGCGGCGGTGCTTTCGCTTCCTGCGCCGACGGCACTACTGCCGAGGTGGGTCCAGATCGAGGAACCATCTTCGACCCGACCCAGGCCAGAACCACGGCCACCAGTAAAAGAATCGCTGTTCGCTTCATGCATTCTCCTATCAATAAATAGTCGATTTTGGACTAATCCGACGTGGACTTTAGCGTGCACTGATCTTTGAGTCACTGCACGATGTCCCAATCGACCCACAACACCGACTACCAGCTCTTGCTGTCCGTCCTCAAGGCGGTCCGTAAGCGCGTGGGCGTGTCGCAGGTCGAGCTGGCCGAGCGCCTTGAAAACACCCAGACCTTCGTGTCCAAGTGCGAGCGCGGGGAGCGTCGGATCGATGCCGTCGAGTTGGTGGAGTTCGCCGAAGCGCTTGGCGTCCAGCCGCTGGAACTCATGGGCGAGTACCTGGAGCAGCGGAACCGGGGACTGTTCCCGAGGGACAAGAAGACGAAGAGCCGTCGCTGACGCGCAGCACGTCTGACCCGAGCCCAAAGCAAAAAGGCCACCCGGTGAGGGGTGGCCTTTCTACTTCAAGTGGTGCCGGCAAGAGGAGTCGAACCCCCGACCTTCGCATTACGAATGCGCTGCTCTACCAACTGAGCTATGCCGGCTAAAACCGAAACTTGTTCAAACCGTGTTCGTTCGTCACTGCGGCTGCGCCGCTGGGACTCCCGAAGCCTTGTACTGCTTGCCTTTTAGTCCAGACTGCCTAGAGCAACGTTCCGATTACGAATCAGTTGCTCTACCGACTGAGCTACAGCAGCGAAGCCACGCATTATATTTGAGAAAAAAGGGCGGATCAAGCCTGCCCGGCTGGCTCATTCATGGATGACACGCCAGTTCGTGACACGCGGCTCGCCGGATTCGGCGACGGTGCTGCCGTAGATCTTGCTGCCGCCGCTCACGTCGGTGCCGAGCACCCGGATGCTCGACCCGATGCGGACCAGTGAGGTGTCGGCCAGGCCGGGGCTCAGGTCCAGCCACTCGATGCGGGAGCGCTGGCCGCCAACGATGGTGGTCAGCACGCTCTGGCCGCTCCCGTAGTATGCGGAGTAGAGGCGGGTGGTGCCGCTGGCGTTGCAGGGGTCGTCGTTGAGGATCGAGCCACCCCAGGTCACCACGCCGTCGTTGGCCTGGAGGTTGAGCACGATGCGTTCGGTCACCGCCTGCTTGCCGGCGCTGGTGAAGCGCCCGGTGAGGTCGTAGTACCAGCCCATCGGGGTGGCGTTGTCTGCCGTCGCGCCGGCGAGAAGATTGGTCACGGCGGACATCTTGGCGCGGGTGATCGGGAAGGACGTCCCGGTGGGGAGCGGAGTTTCGTGGCTTTCGGTGCCGTAGGCGCGGCTCTTGGTGCCGTCCCGGAAAGCGTAGAGCGTCTGCTGCTGGGAATTGCCCTGGTCTTCCAGCGACAGCAGCCGGCCGGTTCCGACGAAGACGTAGCGCTTCAGGTCTTTTGCGGAGTACTCGATCTTGGGCGCGGTGGTGATGGGCTGGGGGGTTCCGTCCGGCGACTTGACCTCGCCGATCTTGAGAGCTACGGGGTCTTTGGTGACGTCGGTGAAGTCGAATCGCCAGACGTTGCCGAGGAGATCGCCGCCGTAGACGTAGCGCAGGGTGTAGTCGGCATAGCCCTCGGTGTAGCCCTCGATCTGTGCGAGGCCGGCGGGGGTCGTGGCGGAGCCGGCGCTGGTCTGGATGGGGCCCTTGAGGAGCTCGCCGGTCTTGGCGTTCAGGACGAAGAGGGCGCCCTTGCCGCTGGTGTTGTTGTAGCCCGAGGTCAGGATCACCACCCAGCCCCAGCGGCGGGTCTTGGCGATGAGGGGGCGACCGTAGCTGAAGCCCATGTCGGCGTGGCTGAACTCCCAGAGCACCTTGCCGGCCATGCTGGTTTCGTTGAGGGCGCCCGGGGTGATGTCGGTCACATCCACAGCGATGAAGCTGCGGCCGCCCTTGCCCTGGCCGGTGACCAGCAGGGTGCGCCAGTCGGCGGGCGTGCTGGCGCTGATGGCGCTGAGGCTGTTGCCGGTGCGGGCGAAGTCCACGTCCCGGATCTCCGGCGTGGCATTCATGTAGTAGTGGTGGGTGTAGGTGTGCCGGGCAAGTGCCTGCAGGCCGCTGGTCTGGGGGGTTCTGTCGGGGCCTTCGAAGGTGGAGTAGGGGATCACGGCGAAGACTTCGTTGCCGGCGTTGCTGCCTTCGCTGGCATCGAAAGCATGCAGCATGCCGTCGTTGGCGCCCACGAAGACGAGGGGTGTGCGGTTGGCCTTGTTGGTCTTGAAGGTCGTGTAGCCTGGGTTGTGGGTGTCGGAGTAGCTCGCGTTCGGCTTGCCGAGGTAGGTGACCTTGGAGTCGACGATGTCACCCAGCAGGTTGGTTCGGAGGCGGTAGGCCTTGGCGGTGGTGACGGTGGTTTCGTTGCTGCGGTCGCCGCGGAGGTAGTTGAGGATGTTCTTGCCCTCGGTGCTGTCTCCGGCCGGTGTCGCGCTCGAGACGCTCAGGTTGAGCTGCTGGGTGGTGCTGAGATAGTCCCAGCGGAACGGGGTGCCCTTCAGCTCGGATGGGGTCGGGTTCGTCTTGGCCTTGTCGGTGGGGCTCATGGTCACGATGACCCGGTTGTCGCTGCCGATGCTCGCCAGCCTGGTGGCCGCACTCCAGAGCTGGGTGAGGTCGGGCTGATCGTTGACGATCTTGTTGATCTTGGAGGCGATCACGTCGCCGGACCAGGTGCCCGCGTCGTAGGTGCCCTGGTAGGTGTTGGAGCCCCCGGTGGGCTCGCTGAGCTGCAGGCTCGACAGGCCGCTACCCGCCGCTGCACCGGAGCCTTCGGCGATGCTCATGAAGGCATTCTGGAGGCCGGCGAGCATGTCGTCGGGGGAGCCGGCAGGGTAGTAGTTGTTGGGCAGCTCGTAGCCGTTGTACTTGCGGATGTCGGTTTTCTTGACGTCGGTCCCGCCCCAGATGTCGGTGCTCGAGTTGAACGCCGATGGCGGGGCCTTGCGGTCGGGCTTCTTGTAGCCGCCGTACTTGGCGGCAAGCCAGTACTGGTTCTTGTGTGTATCGGCTGTATAGCCTGCTTCGAGAACGTCCATCCAGTAGGTCTCAATGGTCTGGGTTCCCGCAAGCTCGGGGCGGATGTCGTTGAAGTGGGCGTAGTAGGCGATGCCCGCCATCAGGAAGCTGTTGTCGGTGCCGCCGGGAGCGTCGTCGGTGCCCAGGCTTGAACTCTTGCCTTCCAGAGAGCCAACGATATCCGTCCAGCCCCGCGCCGTCTTGCCCGCCATGTTCCAGTCCACGTCGTTGGGGGCCGGGGCCGTGCTACCCGACAGGTTGCGGTCGTAGTTCGAGTTGGTGTCGCCGATCCCGATGATGTAGTTTTTCTTGCAGGACAGCGCGCCCTGATTAGGATACCTGGCGTCCTTGGCCGGGTCGTTCCATTCGGTGAACACGGGGAAGCCGTCCCGCAGGGTGGCATCCACGCCGGAGACGTAGGAGGCGGTGGGCTTCATGGCCTTGAAATACTTGACGGCTTCGGCGTACATCTCGCTCACCGGGTCGAACCATTTGTACTTGCCGCTGCTTTGCCCGAACTTGTTCAGATAGTTGATGGTTCCGCTGTTGACGCCCTGCTTGGCCTGCATGCCGTAGGGGTCGTCGGGAAAGGCGCCGGTTTCGGTGATCTCGCTGTCGATGCTCTGCACCTGGGCGCGCAGGACGCCGCCGTCCCGCGAGCGGTTGCTATCTGTGCCCTCGGGCAGGTAGAGATAGCCAAAGGCCCCGAAATACATCTTGTCCTTGTACTGCTGCATCAGGCCGACGGGCTTCCAGACCGTCTTGGTGCCGGTCGGGTCAACGTACTTGCGGCAGTTGGTCTCCAGTTTGCTGTCCAGCCCGGAGCCTTCATCTCGGCACACTTCGACGTTGACGTTGAACGGTTCGGCGATTTGCGAATCGCGTTTCCAATCGTTCGTGTTTTCCGACCAGGGGGCCTTGCCGCTGGCCTCGTACCCGAAGCGGACCTGCACGCCCATGCCGCCGTTGCGAATCCACAATCTTTTGTCATGGAATGTGGACGGCAGCCCGGTGTAGATTTTTACCAAGCTCTTGTCCAGAAAACGGTCGGGGAAGTTGCTGGTCAGGTAGCTCCCCTGCGTCGATGCATATGCTCGCTGCAGCACGGTCTTG
>RRZU010142437.1_pt1 | contig 10375 bp, 8 predicted proteins | sample 2165561 | NCBI WGS metagenome assembly RRZU01 (sample SAMN10456909, study PRJNA506462) | wastewater metagenome | isolation source: wastewater sludge | place: USA: Moscow, Idaho | reverse complement strand
GTTCAGCTTTTGTAAGAGAACTATATATTAATGTTTATGATATTTCTTTACCTAGAGATACAAGAAGTCAAATAAAACGTGGTGAAAGTATAAAATATGGTGAAAGAGATACTGGGGATTTGGTGTTTTTTAAAACAGGATCTAATTCTTATCACGTAGGTGTATATTATGAAAATGATAATTTTATTCATGCATCAACATCTAAAGGTGTTATGATGAGTAATTTAAATGAAACATATTGGGTGTCTAAAATTATAGATGTTAGGAGAGTTGAGGATTAAAATCTCAACTTTTTATTTTTTATATGTGATTACATAACATTATATAATATAGATTTTAAAGAAGGCGAAACTTTTAAAAATCAAAAATTCGATCGTTTGTAATTCTAGTTAATTTATTATTAATAAAATTTTTATCAATTTCTTGAGACCAAAATTCTATTGATTTATGTATTTTATTTTTAATAAATTTATAAAAAGAAACAAAATAAAATGAAACATCATCTTTGATAATTTTTATTATACTAATTGTAATATCATTATTTTTATAAGTTTTTTCAATATTAAATGAAAAATCTTTAGGATATTTTTTGTTATATTTAATAAATGAATTTAAATTAAAGAAAAGTTCTCCAGATTCAGGAAAATAAATACTAGCATTATCTAAATAAAAGTTTTTTAAGTTGTCTATTTGATTATTTTTTATATTTTTCCACAAATTTTCAATAAATTTTTTATTATTCATAAATTGCTCCTTTTACTTTTTTTTACGGAAATTTTTATTATTAAAATATAAATTCTTTAAGGTTAACATTTAAGAACTTTATAAGTTTTATAAAAATTTCAAAAGAAAAACTTTCTTCTTTCCCTTTTAACATTTTATATATTTTATTTTTTAAGTATTTAGGTTCAAGGTTTAGAGCTATTGCTAATTCTTTTAAATTTAGATTTTTTCTTTGAAGTAACATAAGTATATTAATTGCTAATTCTTTTTGATTCATAAGCTTCTCCTTTTTTCCGTTTTTTACTGAACAAATTAAATATACACGATTTTTAGAAAAAATTCAAGATAAATTCCGAAAATTAAAAAATTTTTTTTGAACTTTTTGGAATATAGTGTATAATATAAAATATAAGGGAGGTTAAAAAATGTTTGGAAAAATTTTTAAAGATTTAAGAGATAATAAACAATTAACATTAATTGAATTGAGTGAAAAAACTGGAGTTTCAAAATCTTATTTGCATGATATAGAAAATGAGAAAATAGCGCCTTCAGATAAAATTATTGAAAAATTATTTTCATTTTATAATATTCCTTTGAAAGAGGAAGAGGAAATAAGGAGAATTATTGCTTATGCAAAAACACCAAGTATTGTAAAGGATGAATTTGAAAACACTAAAAAATATCTTAAAAAAGTGGAATCAGAACTAGAAAGATTAAAGACAAATGAGTCAGAATTTGATTTTACTGCGACCACAGATTATTATTCAGTTCCAGTGTATTCTTATGTTAGAGCAGGATATCAAGAAATTGAAAATGCTCCAGAACCATTATATGAGCTTAACATTCCTTTACCTAGCGTAAAAGGAGACATTGTTGGAATAGAAGTTAAAGGCAATTCAATGGAACCTAAATTTCATGAAGGGGATATTGTTCTAGTTAAGCCGGGAATAATTCCAGAAAATAGAGAAATTGGGATATTTGTAGTAGATAATAAAACAGTGATTAAAGTATTTAATAAGGACAAAACAGGAAGAGTTATTTTAACAAGTTTAAATATTGAACACGATCCTATAATTATTGATGAAAATACAGAGTTTGGAATAATTGGTAAATTTTGGAAAGCAATAGTAAGTTAAACTTTATTAAATAAAAAAATTAATAAAAGCTAGTGAATACTAGTTTTTTTTATGATTACAAGAAATTAAAAATTTCACATAAATAGGCACTGTAAATTAAGTTTTTTCCTATAATATTAACTTTAACTAATAACTAACTCTGTATTTTATAAAAAAAGTATGATATAATTTCTTGAATAAGTAATTAAAAAGGATGATGAAAAATGAAAAAAGCATTACTATTAGATGTAAGTGCTATAATGTATAGAGCATATTTTTCTTTAATTAATATGAGTAATTCTAAAGGCCAAGCAACAGGTGCCATCTATGGTTTTACAAATACTTTATTAGCTTTAATAGAAGAGTATGAACCAGATTATATAATTTCTGCTTTTGACAATAAAAGATCTAATTTAAAAAGGACAGAAATTTTTTCTGCATATAAAGCTCAAAGAAAACCTATGCCTGAAGATTTGTTAGAACAGGTTGAAAAAATTGAAGAATTATTGGACGGGTTTGGAATTAATAGATATAGAGTTGACGGGTATGAAGCTGATGATGTATTAGGAACTTTAGCTAAAAAATTCTCAGAAATGGGAGTCTACTCATATGTAGTTACAGGTGATAAAGATTTGTCTCAAATAATAAATGAAAATATTAGTATTGCTCTTTTAGGTAAAGGGACAGGAAAAAGTAAGACGAAACTTGTATCTAATGATTTAGATGTTATTGAGCAATTAGGAGTAGTTCCATCTTTAATTCCAGATTTATTTGGCTTGATTGGAGATACATCCGATGGAATTCCGGGAATTAGAAAAGTTGGAGAAAAAAAGGCAGTCCCTTTGTTAGAGAAATTTGGAAATTTAGAAGGAATCTATGAGAACTTAGATAAGTTGACAGATGTTCCAGGAATAGGAAAGGGTCTTATTCAAAATATAATAGAGGATAAAGAAATTGCATTTTTAAGTAGAGAATTAGCAATTATAAACCAAAATATTGATATAGATTTTAAATTGGAAGATGGGATATATACTAAAAATAACGCTTTATTATATAAACTTTTTGAAGAATGTGAAATGTTTTCATTTATAAAAAAATTATCTTTGAAAAAGGAAGAAATATCTAATCAATTATCTTTTAATCAAGAAATGATAATGAAACCTGAAGAAAAAATTGAATTAGAAAAAATAATTGTAAAAGATGATTTAACCTTTGAAAAGTTAAAATCGATTTTTAATGGAGAGAAAGTATTTTTATATGAAAACAAATATGGATATGTAATAGGGAATATTAGAAAAGTTTTCTATGTTCCAACTTATCATCAAAATATTGGAATAAGAAATTTTGAAATTGATTTATTAAAAGAATTTTTTAGTAATTCAAATTCAAAAATAATAACATATAATGCTAAAGATATATTAAAGAAAATGCCTTTAAATAACTTGTTTTTTGATACTTATATCGCAAATTATTTAATTACAGCTAATACAAAAGATGATTTTTTTACAATAGTAGAAAGAGTTACTGGAGAAAATATATCTAAAGAAATTTTAGATAAAGAAGAAAATTATATCAATTTAGATGATTTTGCTGAATTTTCTTTTTTATGTTTTGAGAATTTATTAAATGTATATTTTGATTTTGAGAAAGGACTTAAAACTCAAAATTTAGAGAAATTGTATTTTGAAATAGAACTTCCATTAGTAAAAGTTTTGTCTAGTATGGAAAAAAATGGTGTAAAAATAAATGTGCCATTTTTTAAGGAATATGAAATAGAACTTTCAAATAGAATAAATGATTTAGTACCGAGTATATATAATGAATTTTTAAATAAAGTAAAATTTAACTTAGAAATGGTAATTATATCAGAGATGAATATTAGAGAGTTTTATACGGAAATAGGTAAATTAATGTATAAAAAGAAATCTGATATGTCAATGTTTTTAGATAGCTATGTCAATGTTTCAAATGATGAGCTTTTGAAAAAACCATTAGAATTTAACATTGCTTCTCCAAAGCAACTAGGTATTGTTTTGTTTGATTTGATGAATTTACCAACTTTAATTAAGACTAAAACAGGTTATTCTGTTAATGAAGAAGTTTTAGAAGATTTAAAATATAAAGGAGAAAAAATCGCTGAGTATTTATTGGAATATAGAAAATTGACTAAACTTTTAAATACTTATGTAGAAGCCTTGCCAAAACTTATTGACAAAGATAGTAGAATACATACAACATTTAACCAAACAGGAACAACTACAGGAAGACTATCTTCTAGTGACCCTAATTTACAAAATATACCTGCAAGGTCAGATGATGGAATAAAAATAAGAGAAGGATTTATTTCTAGAGATGGGTTTACTTTAGCTTCTTTCGATTATTCTCAAATAGAATTAAGAGTTTTGGCTTCTGTCAGTGAAGATGAAAATTTAATAAAAGCTTATAATAATGATTTAGATTTACATGATTTAACTGCTAGAAAAATATTTGAGCTAGATGAAACAAAGGAAGTTACAAGGGAAATGAGATCTGTTGCAAAAATTGTAAATTTTAGTATTATTTATGGAAAAACAGCTTTTGGACTTGCAAAAGAATTGAATATAAGTCAAAGTGAAGCAAAAAGTTATATTGAAAAATATTTTGCACAGTATCCAAAAGTAAAAGAATTAGAAGTTAATATAATTAATAGTGCAACGGAAAAAGGTTATGTAGAAACGATTTATGGAAGAAAAAGAGATATTCCAGAATTGAAATCAAAAAATAAAAATTTGAAAAATGCTGGTGAAAGAATGGCAGTAAATACTGTAATTCAAGGAAGTGCAGCAGACATATTGAAAATAGTAATGGTTAAATTATTTAAAGAATTCCAAAATGATTCAAATATTTATATGAATTTACAAGTACATGATGAATTATTGTTTGAGATTAAAAATGATAAAATAGATGAATATTTAGAAAGAATAAAATCTATTATGGAGAATAGTGTAGAATTGCCAAAAGTGATGTTAAAAGTTAATGGGAATTCGGGAGAAAATTGGAGTCAAATTAAATAATTTTAAGGTGGAGAAATGTCATATACGTTAGATGTAAAAAATGAAATTTTCTTAAAAGAAGTTGATGATTTTGATGAATTTTTATGGGAAATGTATGGCGTTTTAAAAGGAAAAGAAGCTATATTTGAAAATAAAATAGAGTTGAAATTAGAAAGCTTAGAATTAGCTAAGAGAATTTACAAATATTTGAAAAGATTTAATTTAGAATTATTCATAAAGTACTCAATAAGTAAAAGATTTGGTGAGCATAGAATATATATTATTGATGTTCCACTTCAAAAAGGTTTTAGAAATTTAATTGGCGAATTGGAGAAATTAGATTTTCTTTCTTTTGAAGAGATGTCAGATGATGCAATTAAAGGATTTATTACAGGATTATTTTTAGCGACTGGGTATATAAAAGATCCAGAAAAAGAATATGCTATGGATTTCTTTTTAGATTCTGAGGCTATTGCATATAAATTATTCGAAGTTTTAGCAAAGTTAGACAAAAGAATTTTCATAACAGAAAAAAGGAATAAAAAACTTGTTTATTTAAGAAATTCTGAAGATATTATGGATTTATTAGTGCTTACAGGTGCAGTTCAAAGTTTCTTTTCTTATGAAGAAGTTACAATGATGAAAGATATGAAAAATAAAACAATAAGAGAGATAAATTGGGAAGTTGCAAATGAAACTAAAACATTAGATACGGCAGATAAGCAACTTCATATGATTGAATATATTGAGAAAAATGTTGGATTAGCATATTTATCTGATGTTTTAAGAGAAATGGCTCAAGTCAGATTAGATAATCCTGAAAGTTCTTTAAATGAATTGGCTCAAGTAATAGGATTAAGTAAGTCTGGAGTTAGAAATAGATTTAGAAGAATAGAAGAAGTATACAAGGAACTAAAAGAGGAGATAGAGAAGAATGATAGTAATTGAAGGTCTTGAAAATCTTAATGAAAAATATGAAAACTTATCTTTAGCATTGGGAACTTTTGATGGAATACATAAAGGTCATCAATTTCTTATAAAAAAAGCAATTGAAAAGGCAAAAGAAAGACAAGGAAAATCAATGGTTTTAACTTTTAGTGAACATCCACAAAAGGTTTTTAGAGGAGTTACTGATCCAATACTTATAAATACTCATGAGGAAAAGCTATTTTTATTAAAAGAATTAGGTGTAGATATTGTTGTTTTTGCTCACTTTACAGAAGAATTTAAGAATTTAAGTGCTGAAAGTTTTTTTGAAGATATTTTAGTTAATAAATTGAATGCAAAATATATATTTTCAGGTTTCAACTATACATTTGGTAAAGAAAGAAAAGGAACTCCAGAATTGTTAAAAAGATTAGGAGAACAAAGAAATATTTATGTAGAAATTATAGATCCTGTAATGGTTAAAAATCAAGTGGTAAGTAGTACTATTATAAGAAAAATGATTGAACAGGGAGAAATTTCTGAAGCACAAGAGTATTTAGGAACTGATTTATTGATTATAGGTGAAGTAGAACATGGTAAAAAAATAGGAAGAACAATTGGTTTTCCCACTGCAAATTTAACAGTTTTTAATAAAATATATCCTCCTAGAGGAATATATGGAGTTAAACTTTTAATTGAAGGAGAAGAAAATTTTAGAGATGGATTACTCAATATAGGTTTTAATCCAACTATTCCAAATGATTTTCCTAAATTATCAGTGGAAGTTTATATCTTAGATTTTAGTCAAGAGATTTATGGCAAAAAAATGACTGTTAAAATTGTTAAATATTTAAGACCTGAAAAGAAATGTAATTCTTTGGAAGAACTTAAAGAACTTATAAATTCTGACGAAGTTAATTGGAGAAAATACTTGGAGGAAAATAGTGAAAGATCTAAGTATTAAGCTTGATAATTTTGAGGGTCCAATGGAGTTATTGCTTCATTTGGTAGAAGCCAAAGAAATGTCAATTTATGAAATTCAAATTTCTAAAGTTATAGATGAATATTTATTAATTCTTTCGGAGATGAAAGAAAATAATATTCATATAAAAGTAGAATTTTTAGTTATGGCCTCTGAACTCTTAGAAATAAAAGCATTATCGATTTTAAATTTTAAGAAAAAACTTGAAAAAGAAAAAAATCTTGAACAAAAGCTAATTGATTATAAAGTTATTAAGTATTTGGCAAAAGATATAGAAAAGTTAGAAAATGAGTGTAATTTACCTTTTAAGAGAAAGGGATTAGATATTAAATTAGATGATTATAGAGAAATTGATTTAAGTAAACTTTCATTAAAATTAGTTTTTGAAACTTATTATAATGTTTTAAAAGAGAGTGAAGAAAAAGAAGTTATGGAAATTAATATTGAAGAAAGTTATTCATTAACTGAGGAAATGAACTTTATAATAGAAAAAATAAAAATTGTAAAAGAACTTTCTTATGATAAAATTTTTGAAGAAGCTAAAAGTAGATTGCACTTAGTTTATATATTTTTAGCAGTACTAGAATTGTATAGAGAAAAAATAATTGAAGTATCAGACATAAATATTTACTATGAAGATGAAAGAGGAAATTTTAATGTTTAAAAGTGGAATTGTTTTAGCAATTATTACTATGTTAAGTAGAATTATGGGATTAGCAAGAAATACATTGGCAGCAAAATATTTTGGAGCTTCTTTTCAAAATGATGCGTTTAACTCATCTTTTAGAATAGCAAATTTATTTAGGCAATTATTAGGTGAAGGTGCTTTAGGAAACACATTTATTCCTATTTACAATAAAAAAGAAAAGGAATTAGGGAAAGAAGAAGCTAGAAAACTTATTTTTTCAGTACTTAATTTACTTTTTCTTTTTTTATTAGTTTTAACAATCATAACTATAATTTTTTCAAATCAGATAATGACAATGATTGCTAAAGGATTTGATAAAAGAACAAATATTCTTTCTGGAGAACTTCTTAGAATAATGGCTATTTATATACTTTTTATAGGTATGTCAGGAATGATAGGAAGTATTTTAAACAATTTTAAACAATTTATTGTTCCTGCAAGTACCTCTTTATATTTTAATTTAGCTTTAATCTTATCTGCAGTAATGTTTAAAGATAAATTTGGAATTATTCCTTCAGCTTGGGCTGTTACAATCGGTGGTTTTTTCCAATTTATAGTTGTTTTACCTTCATTTTTTAAAACATTTGGTAAATATAGTTTTAAAATTGATTACAAAGACCCTTATTTAAAAGAAATCTATATGATGATGCTTCCAATGCTTTTAGGAGTTTTTGGATGGCAAATAAATGTAATTGTTGGTCAAGCTTTCGGGTCTTATTTACCTTCTGGAAGTTTAACGGCATTATCTTATGCAAATAACTTATATCTGTTACCATTAGGTGTTTTTGGAACTACAATTTCTACAATAATTTTCCCAACAATTTCAAGGGCAACAGCACAGGGGGATGCTATTTCTGTAAATAAAACTGCAACAGGTGGATTAAAACTAGTAGCTTTTTTGGTTATTCCTTCAACAATAGTTTTTACAGTTTTATCAAAAGATATAGTAAAAATAGTGTATGGCTATGGTAAGTTTGATTCGCAAGCAATTAAAATTACTGCAGAATGTCTATTTTTTTATTCAATAGGATTATTTTTTAATAATGGAATGCAGATTCTAACAAGAATTTTTTATTCAAATAAAAATACAAAAGATCCTGTTAAATTTTCTCTAATTTCAATTGGAATAAATGTAATTATAAATCTAATGTTAATAAAAACAATGAAACATGAAGGTTTAGCACTTGCAAGTAGTATAACATTAGGAATTAATTTTTTACAATTATATTTGACGGCTAATAAAAAATATGTTAAGTTTGACAATAAAAAAATAATGATTTATTTATTAAAAACAATTGTTACAAGTATTATAGCAGTTTTACTTGCTCTTATATTTAAAAATTCCTTTGTTAGAATAGCTGTATTTTCAGCTGTATATTTAATATTATGGAGTAGAACATTAATTAAAGGTGGTCTTAATGAATTTAGATAAATTGCTAGATAAAAGTAAAACAAATTATAAAGTATATACCCCCAAAAAAATTGCAAGGGAGATAGTTTTTAAAGGACTATCTCTTTATTTTAAAGGTAACAAAAAAAAAGAGAAATTAGACAATTTAAGAGCAGTAGATTTAGCTTGTGGAGATGGGAATTTACTTTTAGAATTATTAGAATTTTTGATTAGAATAAGTAAAATCTATTATGGAGAATATTCATATAATGAAAATTGGGTAGAAGGTTTTGATATAGATGAGAATGCTTTAGAAATATTTAATGATAGATTTAACAATTTGTTAAAAAAATATTCATTAGAAGGAAAATTAAGATTAAAATGTGAAGACTCCTTACAGTTAACAATTAATAAAAAATATAATTTAATATTAGGGAACCCTCCTTATTTAGGTGAAAAAAATAATAGAGAAATTTTTGAAAAAATTAAAAATACAGATTTTGGGAAAAAGTATTATGAAGGTAAAATGGACTATTTATATTTTTTTATTGAAAAAGGTATCGAACTTTTAGATGAAAATGGAATTTTATCATATATAACCACTAATTATTGGTTAAGAGCAGATGGAGCTAAAAAATTAAGAAAATTGGTAAAAGATGAATTAAATTTTTATTATATTAATAACATAAATAGAAGTGTATTTGTAAATGCTTTGGGTCAACATAATGTAATTTTTACTTTAACAAAGAGCAAGATAAATAATTTTCTATTGATTAACGAAAAAATTAAAGGATATGTAGACAATACAGAAATTTATGATAATTTAGGCAAAATTACTCTTCTTTATGGAGAAGATAAAGAGTTTTGTATGAAATTAAAAAATAAAAGTGAATTTTTGTTAAAGGATAAATTTAATGTAAATCAAGGAATAGTAAGTGGTCATGATGAGGCTTTTGTTTTTGATAGATATGAAGATAAATTTTCTAGATATTTAAAACCATTTTTTAAAAATAAAGATATTCATAAATATAATTTTGATGAAGCCCAAAAATATATTCTTTACATTTCTAAAAATGTAATTCTTGATGATGAAATTATTAATCATTTAACTAAATATAAAGATAAATTGGAACAAAGAAGAGAAGTTAAAAAGGGATCTAAAAAGTGGTGGGAACTACAATGGGCAAGGAAAGAAGAAATTTTTATAGGACCCAAAATTATATCTAGGCAAAGAAATCGTACAAATGCTTTCTCTATTGATTTTAATGAGTTTTATGCCTCAGCTGATGTTTATTATATTACGCCTAAAGATAAGGAAATAAATATATATTGGATTTTGGCTTATTTAAATTCTAAAATTTTTTATAGATGGTTTGTAAATAATGGTAAAAATAAAGGAGAATTTTTAGAATTATATTCTACTCCTTTGAAAGAAGTACCAATTATCTATACAAATAAAAGAGAAGAAATTTATTACATTGAAAATTTAGTAAAAAAACAAATAAATTCATATTCTCC
>RRZU010440357.1_pt1 | contig 10376 bp, 10 predicted proteins | sample 2165561 | NCBI WGS metagenome assembly RRZU01 (sample SAMN10456909, study PRJNA506462) | wastewater metagenome | isolation source: wastewater sludge | place: USA: Moscow, Idaho | reverse complement strand
CCGCGAGAGTCTAGCAGAGAGCGCGAGAGTATGCTACATGAGATTACGCCGACATGTGCCCTCCATCACCGCCGTTCATCAGACTCTTGAGCTTGTCCTTCCAACTTTTCATCGGTTTCGGCACGCGTTTTTTGGGCGCGGACTTGGTCAGCGTGAGTCGCACAGCCCACGCGGCGGCGTCGACGCAATTGTGCACAACAATGCCCCCATGAACCGTGTAGTTCCTGGTTCCGTGGACCTCGAAGTTATAAGTCGGGTGGAAGCCGATCTCGCGGACTGAGACGACCTTCACGAACTGCCTGTTGGAATCGAGCAATGAGCGGCGCGTCACCTCGAAGTCTTCTGAACTTGTTAGCACAGACTCGATCGCAGAATACGGTTCCATCTTTGAAGCGGGATAGAACCGACTTCCCACAACAGGAACACTCGCGCCTGTGACGGTCCTTACCTTCGTCCAGACATGTCGGGCAAAACGCCGGAGCGTGGCCTTTACGAAGCTCGTAGCTCGCTCCGCAACCTCGGCAAGACCTCGTGAGATGCTTGTTTTCGTATCTGTGCCGGTCTCTGCAGATGACTGAGCAAAAGAGGGTATGGCCGACACCGTGTGGTCCAGGTGTGAAGAGGGTGCCACAGTGGTCGCAAGCTTGTTCGGCAACGTATGCGCTGTCAGGGTGCATGTTTCTTGACTTCCGCGTACACCCTTCAGAGCAGTAACAAGTGTCGTCCTTGTCTGTCTTTTTAAGTTCGAACTCCATGGAACAGTGTCTACATATTCGTACCCTGGTAGTGCCTTTGCGCAGCTTTCGAGGGCTAGTGTAGGTACCAGCCTTTGCAGCAAGTGCGAGAGAGCGGATAGCCGCGAGATGAGCCAGTTGCGCAGGACTATTGCCAAACGCGACCATTTCTTCACGATGCGCCAACTTATGCCCTTGATGTGAGAGGCAAGCCAGGTTCCCAGGCTCGTTGTTGTCTTTGTCCCCGTCGATATGATGCACGTGCCAACCTGGTGGGATGACCCCGCGTTCCTTGCTGTAGGTGTATCTGTGTAACCATTGTCGCGCGCCGCCAATGCTGACGGTTGACTGGTAATACCCCTTTGCTTTTTTCGACCATTTGATGCCGTATTTCTCGACTTGCATACCCGTTTCCTCACCACGTTGTCGGAAGAGGTCAAGTCTCCGGCGTAGGTGTAGCCCGCTGCAGTGAGTACTGGGTGGCCGGGTGTCATCTCGACGATTGTTCCGTCATTGAATGTTATTTCGAGCACCTTCTTGATCCCTGTGCAGTGGTGACCACTCACAGTTCCAGTGACCAGACTCTCTCCGTCATAGGTGAGAATTTCGTCGCCGTCTCTAAGCTCTCCGATCCTTGCTTGACCTCTGTGAGAGTCTATCAGAGTGTTGAAGGTGTGACAATCATCGTTTTTCCCACTCGGGAACTTCATGAACTCCTGTCGGAACGGCTCAGTCCACTGCTGATTCCTGCGGGTAAACACCTTGCCCTGCTGCATCCGCCCCTTCAGCGGACCGGCGCGGACCTTCTTGTCTGTCAGTGGCTGCAGCAGCTCGTGGTTCGGGAACAACCCCCGCTCGTCGCAGCGCTTCTTAAACTGACTGGTGAGGGACTTCCAAATCTGCCCGTCCTCGAAGCCAATCAGGTCGGGTTTGAATAGCTCGAATTGGTCAAGCACGTCGTCGACGATGGCGTTGCCGTCGCCGCTGCGGAAGCGCAGGATGTGCAAGATGAATAGATTGTCCATCTCGTCCTGTCCGATGGTGCAGCATACCGTCCAGTCACTCTCTGTCTTCTCCGTGATGGCGAAGTCCCACGCCTGATAGACAAACATGTCCTCGCGCCGCGGCGGATGATCGTACCAGCGCATCATCTCCTTGGTGAAATACACCCCGTCGTCGGGTACTGGGTTCTGCTGGTACAGCGCGTTCCACACACGCTTCAGGCCGGATGCGAGCAGGTTGTTCTTGATCTTCAACATCATCGCCGTCGTGTAGCGCGCCGGGTGGATGGCGGTGCCGAGAGAGCGTGTCAACCGGGACCCCGGTGGGGGAGGGTCCGATTCCGGTGCGAACTGAGCGATGCTGTCGTCAGGCAGGATGTACTCGTCCCCGTCCTCGTTGATCGCCGGGTACTTGACGACTTCGAACACGTCGCCGTCGCCGGACTTCATCACCTCCTGAATACGTCCCGCCCAGTCGTCTTCGTGCCACCAGGTATTGTGTGACACCATGCCATTGGCAATGAAGTTCTCGGTCTGGTACACCTGGAGGTCGAAAACTTCTTCGACCCCATCAGGTTCAATGCTGACTACCTCATCCAGTATGAAGTCTGAGATACCGTGCTGCGGCAAGTGCCACGGACTCAGTTCCAAGGTGCCCGATTCCTGCATTGCAGTCGTTGCACAACAGGGCGCGTACTTTGCCTGTGTCGTGGCAGTGATCGACGGCGAGCCTGTTCTTCCAGTGGGCTGGTTGGGCATCATTTGGTGGTTTTTTGCAGATGGCGCACAACCCACTTTGTTCATCAAAGAGTCTGTCGTAATCCGCAGTGGTGATGCCATATCTGTGCTTAAGTTTGGCGTTTCTTCGCGGTTCGGGGCCATCTGCGGGACTACGGTGGCCATCAGCCCACCGCTTTTTTGCATAGTGCGACTCACAGTACCCTCTGCATACCACTTTTGCGTCGCAGTCTCCAGCGAGGCACACAGATCCTTTCCACTTCCCCCACTGACCTTGGCGGTTACGATTCTGTGGGCTGTAGTCAAGTTTCTTACTCGTGTCCATGCAAGTTTTCCAGTTGGGGTGGTGGTCAGGAATGGATGTCTCTCATTCGCTCTCACTATTTTACCTGAGAGCGTCGTAATTCTCAACACAGAATCACTACCATTTGACCTCAAACCCTTGATTCTGGAGGTTGACAACCGACCCCTGTCATATGTGGCGATCTCATCAGACACCGTGAGAGAGTCGAGCCGACGCTGCGTCCCCTCTGCCATAAGCACTGGTGTATCGCCGACCATACATAGGATCCCCAGCACGCCACCGCCGGGTGCGAGGCGAGTGTAGGCCGTGGAGATGTACCACTCCCAGGTGTTTTCCCGGATCGTCACCGAGTCGCTGGCCTCGGCATCTTTCACTACGTCATCTATTATAAGACAGTTAAGCTGTAGAGTACATGATTCATGCAGGAAGTTGTGAGCGCCATCCACTTCAATGTCACCCACAATCACCTTACCAATTATTTCTTCAATGGACTCAATTGTGGATGCGGTGGCCCAATATGATGGCGTTTGTGACACCTTCTGCACACCACCGCTAGATTCTCCAGGGAGTTGTTCTCGATGTTGTTGTCTCTGTGGTGTAACTCCGTCGCTGGGAACATACACGCGACACATGCCGCCCCTTCCACCAACAACTTCTTGCGCATTGCTTTGAACTCTGGAGGATATGATCGTAGCCCAGCTCGACCTGTACCCGATTGGGTAGCTAGACCAGTTAACCATTTGCCATAACATTCCCTGCTGCAGAACGGTCGCGCAGTTATGCATCGCTTCGTAGCGCCCTCCGTTCGAAGGAACTCTTTCGCACATTGAGTGCAGTGAATTTTCACCTTGTTGTAGTTGTGGTGGTTTTCCCCAACGAAGGTTTTTGAACGGTGAACTCCGTAACACTCGTTCGAACAGAAATGGAACGAATCCCCGCGCGCCAACCGCCTTGAGTGCTCGGACTTCGCAACGTTGAATGATTTGCCGCAGGTGTGACAGTCCTTTTGTAGCGTCATCGTCGCCGTGCGCATCACTCCCATGCATTTGTTGCTGCAAGTGTGTGTCAGCGTCTCGCACGCCTTCTGTTGAGCGCGCAAACTCGATGGGCTTTTTGTGAAGAGCGTCGAGCACACAGGGCACTTCATTAGCAACTTGTGACGGCGTGTTTGCGGCATTGCACTCGAAAGTAACCACACTCTCGCCTGCTCTGAGGTCATCCACTCGTCGAAAACTCGGGGTAGACCCTTCTCCAAGATCAACGCATACCGGGTGCTCTCCTGTTGCCTCAAAGGTTGCACCGTTTGAAAGTCTGACGCGGTAGAAACTTCCTGTTTCACGAGTGATGTACCCACTGATTCTCCGATATTCGAGTTTACCAAGTGTGTATGCTAACACATAATGTGTAGCTTCGCTATCGTTTATCAGTTCATTGATGGACATTAAGCCATTTTGTGTGTGAATACGCTCTGTCAAAGGCAAGCAATGACAACCCCGTCCACTGATACCCGTGCCGACTCCCGCGGCCATGTACCCTCCGCCGCTCAAGGTGTTCCAGTTCTCGATCGACTGGCTGTTCGGGTCCAGCACCATCGTCGGAAAAATCGCCTTGTACGCGGGGTCGCGCACGAGGTCTCTTACGTACCTGCTGAATGATAGCGTGAGAGACTGAGTGTGACTGGCGGCGATGACTTCCCAATCCGGGTGCTGGCCGAGTACCCATGGCGGGAAGTTCCTGCTGCCCAGCTCACTCTTTCCCGAGCGCGGGGGTAGGAGGAGTAGGAGCCTGGGGCTCTCAGATGCCTCTACGGCCTTCACAAAACGCTCCAGGCGACGACAAATGTCTTCGTGGACCCATCCTGCCAGGTACTTCGGCCGGAAGCGCTGAACGAACGGCAGGAGCCTTCTACGGCACAGCGCACGCATAGCAAGCTCCTTGGCTGGATCAGCCTCTGCCTGAGCTGCGTCGAACGCCGGCGCGGCATACGGGAGTGCATAGGCCTCGTCCAGCGTAGCCTGCTGCTCTGCGCGCGCGGCGCGGGGCGTGGCCGACTCGGGCGGGGGAGGGGCGCGCCTACCGGTGTTTTTCGACGGCACGACCACGATCGGGGCGTACTTCGGCTCAATCTCAGGTGGTGGAGTGCCTTCGTCGATGCAGAACGGGCACTGCCCGCGCTCGTCCAGTGTGCTTGCGAGGCGGTCGACGTGACAGGTAGAGCAGGGGGCGAAGCTCACTCGCCAAACCTTTCGGTGAGACACGTGTGAGCCTTATTTACAGGATGACGCGGTGCCGCATACAGACGACGCCTAAGAATAGTGATTTCGTGCGCCGATAGGTCGCATTGTAAAGGCCTGCTTGTAATTACCATTTCTCCGACCCAAGGGTGAACTTTTCATGGAACTCGCCCTCATCACATACGAAGACTTTATTCGGCTCGCTGGCTCGCCTGTACACGACCACTCGCGCGACGTTGCGAGCGCTCGTCATGTCGCGGGCTGTGTACAGCACCTCGTACTCTTGCTGCGTCTTCTTATTGATGAACGTCTGCATTTGCTTGCCCCTCTTGCGCCGCGCGGTTGATCCGCTGAGTCGCCTGATCACGTCCATCTGCCAACCGGCGAGAACGATCGGCTCCGACGGCGCACCTGCGTGCTGTACTAACCCATCCCTTGTAACTTCATACCACACGGTCTGATTCTCCTTCAGTTCTCATAGAGTTCAGCTAAATTCGTCTCTAGTACTGCTTCGAATTCAGCCCCCAGAGGCTTTTGATTTTGCAAAAAAGGGTGGCGTACACCTCGGCAACCTCAACCTTGAAACCTCTAGCCAACTATTTCTCCCTCAAGGGTCAGCGGTGCCCTCCCCTCGATGATCTCCATCAGGTCTGCGTCGCTCATCGACTCGAATTTGCTCTGCAGGCGCTGCTGACTCATGCTCATCTCGATCTTCTTCACTTCCGGTGCATACAGTCCAAGGACTTTGGCCGTTTCTGACCAACCCTTGATCATGCTCGCTGGGTCCGCGGCGAGGCGGGCCACGTTGATCGCCTCCATGAAGCCGTCAATGACGTCAGCACGGGTGATCTGCGCGGCGCTGGACAGTTCTTCGCGAGCCTGGCGCAGGGCGACCTGCACCGACTCGCTTTTGAATGGCTGGTTCTGGTTCATGAAAGGTTGTGCGTACCCCGCTGCGGCGCAGGCGGCGGCACGGTCCTTGCCCTGGAGCGTCGCGTCGACAAGATCGGCTTGCATCGAGGTCAGGATGATCGACTTCTGCCGCGGAGGTTTTGGACCAAGCTTCGCTGGCGGCTTCTTGCGAGCGGTAGCTACCACGGCAGTCCGATACAGCTCTTGGACAGCCGGTACAGGCACCGCGTTGCTGCGGTCACGCCAATGGTGATGCCGGCGATGAAAACAATCACCAGGTCCATGTAACCACCAGGATAAGCGCTGCCACACCACACATGAATCCTTCAGCGAAGCTCAAGAGGTCCTGGATCACAGTTCTTTCACTCGTTTCACGTGTCTTTTTTGCACAATTTCGAACCCACCATTAGCGATGATCAAGACTTTTTTCTTGCGAAAGGCCACAGCGTAGAATATCCCTTCTCGACCCAGTATCCGCACTCGCGTCATATCGATCACACTCCGCTCCCCACTCTCGTCACGAGCCAGGTTGGCCAGCGCTCGAACCCGTCTTTGGTATGTATCTCCACCAGCCTGTCTGAATAGGTCATCACGAGGAACGTTCCTTCTCGGCCCAGTATTCGAACTCGCATCATCAACCTCTCCACACCTCTACACCTCTACAGCTACAGCTATTGCCAAAACAATGAATGTGACACTCATTGAGATTATTAGCACGAACATCGCTGCTTCGATCACACCCCACTCCTCATTCTCTTCGCCAGACGTTCAGCGCGCTCACCCACCTGGGTGGCCCACACTGAGTTCAACATGCAGGTAGCTGCTGCCGAGTAATGCCCTTGCTGCATCCACCGCAGCGTCTCGGTGAAGTTGAGTAGGCGGGTGATACCCAGGTTGAAGGCCATGTTCAGTAGCACTCTGCGCCGCGGCTCGTCGAGGAGCTTCCACCAAGCCATGCGTCGATCGAGGTCGAGACTCAGTCGGCGGATATCCGCGGCGAGGAGGTACATCGCTTGCTCGTTACTGATTGGCTTACTGCGTGCGTCGTGACCGATGTGTTCGACCTCTTCGGAGGTCAATGGGCAGGCGTCGAGGTTGTGACCTACACCGATAGTCAGGTTCCCGGTTGTGTCGACATAAGGGAGCAGGCGCAGTCCCTCGTCCTGCGTCAGTTCTGCGGCCATCAGGCTCAGATTCATGGGGGTGGTCTCTACGTCATCGAAGAGTGAGAGTATAAGAGCGCGTGGGAGAGTTTGCAAGAAAATATAAAAGTATGAATTGCGTCTCAAAAATTTTAAAAATTATTTACATCCGGTTGCGTCTCAAAAATTTTAAAAATTATTTACATCCGGTTGCGGGGTTACCCATCCCCCTCTATCCCACGAGAGGGGGTCACTTCGGATTCGACTTCCGAATTCCGAATAAGGAGTCTCTTTAGTAGTCCAACCGTTAGGAGAAATAAAATGGAATCGAACTTCATAGACCTCGTCAACGAAGAGTACACCGCTGAGGCTACGCAGCACCCTAAGGTACAAGTTGTAGCTGATTGGATCGCTGATAGCTTCAGCTCCATTGAACGTAGCCTCATCCTTGGTAGCACCGCCGTCACGTCGCGCGTTGTGCGCGATGTAACCCTTATCGTTAAGTCTGTACCTACGCAGTGGGAACAAAGCAAGGCTAAGGCCGAGAGTCGCATGAACGCGCGGCTGCGTGCTCGTGGTCTTATCAAGTAAGTCTTATGTACGCGACGATCACAGTTAGCGCTTTGCGTTACGCGCTACGTGCCCACGTAACCGTGTGGGTCTTCGCAAGTTAAATTTACAGAGCGTCGTGACAGGTCGCTCGATAAAATTAACTTTTAACTTTTTTGCCCGTTACGTGCCCACGTAACGGTGTAGGTCTTCGTAAGTTAAATTTACAGAGCACCCTGTTACGACGCTCAATAAAATTAACTTTTAACCTTTTTGCTCGTTACGTGCTGATAGTACAACAGCATGATGCTGATTGGGTAGAAAAAAGTGTTCTAAAGTTCCGTGTTCCAAAACTGTTTCAGTTACATTTGTAATATCGATTGAATGATTGTTTTCTATTTTCTATACTAATTACTATATTTATTAGAACATTGGAACAAATGAAGAAAAACAAAGGGTTAGGTGTTCTACTATTCATCCTGTTCCAAGCTTGTTCTAGCTTTTAGTGCCTCTTTTTTAAGCACATAGTTGAGTGCATTATGTGGGTATTTAAAAAAACCGCGCTCCTTTAAAGTTTTTACGAGTTTCGGTACGTTTTTAATACCCTATTGTCATTGGCTTTTCACCGTCGCACATCCGGTGTTTGATGTGCTAATAAGCATTTGTCATTGTCTCTCGACACTGTGCGTTCGTAAGAGCGTGCAGTACGAGGTGCAATTCCGCATCTCAAACGAAAAGACGCAGCGCCTGTTCCAACAGGCGCTGCGTCGTGTTGTCCAATCACTTATTGAAAGGGAAAGCAATGAACGCTATCAATCGTACTACTATCACTGCTCAAGTCAATGCCGCTTTTCGGCTTGACGTCGCGGACAAGATTACCGCCATCAAGCATGAGCCCTACATTCTGGGTACGTTCGCCAACTTTGACTACAGCATCGCTGTGTCGATGATGTGGGACGTTCGTACCAAGTTGTTGAGCTTGATGCCCGGCACCGTGACCACCGCGGAAACTCCACGCGAGGGCACTTACGCGGCTCAGCGCGGTGAGCATCCCGAGGCGCGCGACCGTAAGGTCGAGCGTGAGGAATGCGAGACTGCAATTTCGGTCCTCGCGCGTGTTGAGGAGCACCTGGCTCTTAAAGCCAAGGATGAGACTACGAAGGTCAAGGGCGAGGACATCACTCCCACTCACTTCTACGAGTTCCGTCCGTATATGAGCACCACCGCGAGTTTTATCGCGGATCGTCGCGAGTGGGTTATTAGCAACCTCGATAAGAAGGGTGCTGAGATTCAGTTGGCCCGCTTGGACGAGATGGCCCGGCTGGATGAGGGCGATTTCAAAGGCGCAGGCATCGGCATCAATGAGGCGCTTGAGAAGTTTCACGCCATGGTTGCCGAAGGTGAGAATCGCGAACGCGTCGCTTTTAATGCTTGGGCGAAGCTCAGGTCCAATCTGCTTGCGTATGAAGACGGGTTCCAGAAATTCGAGGATGCCCGTGCTTTCATCAACGCTTTGGACGGCGACGAAGCTTACTACTCGTCGACCATGAGCAAGTTTGCTAAGATCAACGCCGAGTGGAACACCAAGGCGTTCAAGCTGGGCAGGGCGATCGAGAACAATCTTAATGCAACACCCTTGCTCGCACACATCGGCCCTCCGAAGGATCTCATCAACAGTCCTGAGTGGGCTACGATGGTCATCCAGGTCGAGACCATTGCAATGGAGAAGGACGCAATGCTTCTTGAAGCGAACCTTCGCAAGGTTCGGGCGAAGAAGGCCCAGGTCGACGTCGCCAAGCGTATGGCAGCGCTTCAAGCCGAGCTTGAGGATGAGCTTGACCCGAAGCGCGCAGCCAAGAAGGCTGAGGCGGCTCAACCAACTGTTCTCATTACCGAAGCTCCACCCAAGGACACCAAGTCTAACGGTGGTTGCGGTGTGAATATCATCGGCAAGAACACCCTGCCGAGCTACACTCATCGGTAATTTGTATCAACTCTACCAGGTCACGTCGAAACTAACCTGGTAGTCTTCAACGAGCCAATCGAAAGGTTGGCTCGCTTTTTAAGTGGCATAGTTTGCTGTGTCACTTAAAAACCGTCGCACGCCCGGTATTGGTGTGCTTTTTGAGAAGGAGTAACACTATGAACTGTTATGACTGCGGTGCTGAGATGCTGCCTGCGGTTTTCAATCGGAGGCCGGACGGTACTCCGGTTATGCCGATCCACTCCGGCTTTGATGCCGGCGAGGTGGTCGACGATATGATCTGGGTGTGCTGCCCCGACGGGCATCGCGGAGCATGGGTCCATGTCAGTGACAATTAGTGCCCTGTCTTGTAGAGCAGAGCACAGCGCTGTTCACCCTTGCGTCGTGCCGTAGCTGTACCGTCCAGCAGCCCGCGACAGATCATCTGCTGTTCGAAAGATGTGAGGTGCAGCGCATCCATAATGGGGCAGCGATCGCGTACCCATGCTTCGTTGAGGATGCGCTCCAGCGCATTGTCATCTTCGTAGATGCATTTGTCGAAGCGAGCTTGTTGCTCACGCAAGAACGCCACGTGCTCATCTTTGCGAGGCTCACGATCGCAAGCTACGAGCAGGGCTACGGGCAGCAGTAATAATGCTATGCGCATGTTAACCTCCGTACAGCAACATGCGCAAAAGTGTAGCATGTCTTGCAGAGGTCTACGAATATCCCACGCACTCTGCTACAGTGCGTGCTACTCTAAGGAGAGTGAAATGAAACCACGTAAGAAGCGTCTAGT
>RRZU012693838.1_pt1 | contig 10378 bp, 9 predicted proteins | sample 2165561 | NCBI WGS metagenome assembly RRZU01 (sample SAMN10456909, study PRJNA506462) | wastewater metagenome | isolation source: wastewater sludge | place: USA: Moscow, Idaho | reverse complement strand
GACTTCGAGGGCACGGTCAAGGCCTGCTCGATGGCGCTGGCGCTGGCCGGTCCGGACCGGTCGATCCGCCGGCAGGCCCTGCTCGGCATGGCCCACGGCTTCATGAAGTACGGCAGCCATGCCGAGGCGGCGCTGTGCCATCGCATGCTGCTCGATGACGAGCCGCGCGATTTCGGTGCAGCGGTGGGAGCGGCCCATGCCAGTTCCTGGGCCTGCGACTGGGCCGGTCTGGCCGAGGACTTCGATCGCCTTGCTCAGTGCATCCAGCGTGTCGAGGCCACCGAGGGCCAGACCCTGCCGGGGGTCGTCAACGGCTTTCCTCTGATCACGCTTACCGACGATCCCGAGGTGCTGCACTGGGCCTCGCGCCTGACCTGCCGCCAGCAGACCGGCCGCATGGCGGCGGTGCCGCGTCGGGCGGAAATGAAGGTGCCGCGCCCGCAGGGCCGGGTGCGCATCGGCCTGGTGTCGAGCGATTTCCACAACCATGCCACCGCCATCCTGGTCGCCGAATGCCTCGAGGCGATCGACCGGGAGCGCTTCGAGCTGTGGCTGTACTCGGGCGGTCCGGATGACGGCTCGGCCTTGCGCGCGCGCATCCGTGCCGCCGCGACCGCCTGGTGCGAGACGGCCGATCTGACCTCGGGCGATCTGGCGCGGCGCATCCGCGATGACCGCATCGGCGTGCTGATCGAGATGAAGGGCTACACGCTGGGTGCACGCATGGACGTGATGGCCCACCGGCCAGCGCCGGTGCAGGTGTCCTGGCTGGGCTATCCGGGCACCACGGGCGCGCCGTTCATCGACTATTTCATCGGCGATCCGGTGGTGACGCCGCTGGAGGCCCAGCCCGATTTCACCGAGCGGATCGCCCAGATGCCGCACTGCTACCAGCCCAACGACAGCACGCGCAGCCGGCCTGAGCCGCCGACCCGCGCGCAGTGCGGACTGCCGGCCGAGGCGAGTTTCGTGTTCGCCAGCTTCAACATGCCCTACAAGATCGTGCCGGAGGTCTTCGAGGCCTGGTGCCGGATCCTGCAGGCGGTGCCGGGCTCGGTGCTGTGGCTGCTGGTCGAGCACGAGCCGGCCCGTCAGCGTCTGCGCGCCGAGGCGCAGGCTCGCGGTCTGGACCCGGCGCGGCTGGTCTTCGCGCCCTTCCTGCGTGCCGATCTGCACCGCGCCCGCCTGCCGCTGGCTGATCTGTGCCTGGATACCTACCCTTGCGGCGGCCACACCACCGCCAGCGATGCCCTGTGGGCCGGCGTGCCGGTGCTGGCGCTGACCGGTCGCAGCTTTGCTTCCCGGGTCGCGGGCAGCCTGCTGGGCACGCTGGGCCTGTCCGAGCTGGCCTGCGACGACATCGACCGCTACATCGCCGAGGCGATCCGGCTGGCGACCGAGCCCGGGGCCTGCGCGGCACTTCGCCTGCGGCTCGAGCGGGCTCGCACCGCGTCCCCCCTGTTCGATGGCCGGCGCTTCGCGCGCGACCTGGAGCGGCTGCTGCTGCGCATGGTCGAGCGCCAGGACGCCGGCCTGCCTCCCGCCCCGCTGGTCGCGGAACTGTCCTGAATCCACCCCTGCCAATGCTTCAAGTCGGGGCACGGGCGCGACGATAAGCCAGTGACAACTGTTCGCCATCGCCCCAGTTCCCGAGAAGAACCCAGCCATGTATCACAGCGCATTCTCTCCTGCCATGGTGTCATCTCCCTTCGGTCGCGCGCAGCAGTTCGCCCGCATGTACGCCCAGGTCGGTCTCGAGACCGAGGTGGAAGCGGCCTCGCCGCATCAGCTTGTGCTGATGCTGTTCGACGGTTTCCTGGAATCCGTCGGACGAGCGCGGCTGGCCATGCAGGCGAAGCTGATCGAAGTGAAATGCCAGCAGATCGGCAGGGCGGTGCGCATCCTCGACGAGGGCCTGCGGGCTGCCCTCGACCTGGAGGCCGGTGGCGACGTGGCCCACAACCTTCACGCGCTCTACAGCTACGTGATTTCGCGCCTGACGCTGGCCAACCTGCGCAACGACGTCTCGATCCTCGAGGAAGCGGACCGGCTGATCCGGCCGATCCGCGAGGCCTGGGTCGAGATCGGTCCGCAGGTGGCACGCGGGGCGAGGGCCTGACCCGGACGCTCGCTGCGTCCGCCGCACCACGTGTTCCCATAGGTCCACCATGTCCAAAGCCGCCACTGCCCGACACCTGATGCCGGATCCGGTCCGCAAGAGCCCGCTGCTGCAGTACTACGAAGCCATCGAGCAGGCCAGCGCCGACATGCTGGAGGCGGCCCGCGTCGGCAACTGGGATCGGGTCGTCAAGCTCGAAGGGGCCTGCGCCGTGCTGATCTCCCAGCTCAAGCATGCGGCCGATCACCAGAACCGGCTGGCCTGCGACGAGGTCCAGGTCAAGTCCCGGATCATGCAGCGCATCCTGCGCAACGACGCCGAGATCCGCATCCTGGCCGAGCCGTGGCTGGAGGATCTCGACAGCATGCTCGTTCATCCCGGGCACAACGTGCTGCACTGAGCGCAGGGAGGCGCGATGTCACGAGACGGTTCGATCCGAAGGCGCGATTGCGCGATGCCGGCGGCCAGTGCCGATCTGCGGGTGCGCTCGCAGGTGGAGATTCGTGCGCTGCTGCGGCAGATGGTGCAGAACGACATTCCGGTGTCGCTGGGCGGGGCCGACCTGCCGACCTATTCCACCTCGCTGTGGGCCGAGGACAGCGAGCACCAGGTGCTGGTGTTCTCCGTCGATCCCAAGGCCGAGGCGGTCCAGCGGCTGGTCTGTGCGGGCGATCTCACCGCCACCGCCTATCTGGACAATGTGAAGATCCAGTTCGATGTCGATGATCTGGTGCTGGTGAACGGCCGCGTCGGCAGCGTGCTCAATGCCTCCTATCCGCGCGAGGTCTTCCGCTTCCAGCGCCGCAGCAGTTTCCGGGTGCAGCCGATCGGACGCGGCCGGGCCCAGGCCTGCATGGCGCATCCGGAGCTGGCCGGTCGCCAGCTCGAGCTGCGCATCATCGACCTGAGCTACACCGGCGTGGCGCTGATGCTGGCCGAGCCGCTGGATCTGTTCCAGCGCGGGCAGCGCCTGCCCAACGTGCTGCTCGAGCTCGATGCAGGCACCCGCATCAACACCGGCCTGGTGATCTCGCATGTGTCGCGTGTCGAGGCGATCGGCGGCGCCTACTGGCGCATCGGCTGCGAGCTGGCCGGACTCGATCTGGTGGCCGAGCGCGAGCTGCAGCGCTACATCGACCAGACCCAGCGCCGCTCGCGCCTGCTGACGCTCTGACCCGGACTGGACTGCATTGGACTGATTGATGGAGAAGGCCCTGGCAGCTTGACGGCTGCCAGGGCCTTTTGCATTGCTTCTGGACGGCGGTCGCGCTCAGACCTGCATGCTCATCACTTCGCTGTAGGCCTGCACCACGCGGTTGCGCACCTGCAGCGCCATCTGGAAGCCGATGGTGGAGCGCTGCATCGCGATCATCGTCTCCTCGATCGAGACGGTCGAGCTGTCGAGCGAGACCTCGCGCTGCAGTCGGCCGGCCTCGTTCTGTGCGGCGCTGACGGATTTCAGCGCATGGCTGAACACGTCTGAGAAGTCCTCGCGGCGTTCGCTGCCTGCGGTGCGGCGGGCGGCATTCGTCGCGCCTGCCGCATCGGTCAGCGCACCGGTGCGGGCCAGGGCCTGGGAGAAGTCGAAGGGCTTGAGTCTGACGTCCATGAGGTGTACCTCCACAGCTTGGGCATCCTACGCGCCGGCTCCTGCCGACATGGTATGAAGAACCCGGGGTTCGCGAAGCTGTTCGGACCATCGTGAGGCTCAGGTCTCCGAATAATCCAGTTCAGGCATGACCGTCCTGGCATGCGACCACTGACACATGGACATGGACCTCTCCAGCAGCCCGACCACACTGACTGCGCCCCAGTCGTCGACCCTCGCGGTCGGGCCGACCCGGCTGACGGAGCGCTTTGGAGCCTTGCCCCCGCGCCGCAAGGCGATGCTGGCCGGCGGCGTCGCGGCGATGCTGGCCCTGATCGTCGCCTCGGTTCTCTGGAGCAGCCGTCCCGAGTACCGGGTGCTGTTCTCGAACCTCTCCGACAAGGACGGTGGCGCGATCGTCGCGCAGCTGTCGAAGATGAATGTGCCCTATCGCTTCAGCGAGGGCGGCGGTGCGGTGCTGGTGCCGGCCGACCAGGTGCACGACGTGCGGCTGAAGCTGGCCCAGGCCGGGCTGCCCAAGGGCTCGGCGGTCGGCTTCGAGCTGATGGATGGCGCCCGCTTCGGCACGACTCAGTTCCAGGAGCGGCTCAACTTCCAGCGCGGTCTCGAGGGCGAGCTGGTGCGCTCGATCACCGCGCTGTCGGCGGTCGAGGCCGCGCGCGTCCATCTGGCCATCCCGAACCAGAACGGCTTCTTCCGCGACCAGCAGAAGCCCAGCGCCTCGGTGCTGCTGACGCTGTATCCGGGGCAGACGCTCGACCGGGCCCAGATCGCCGGCATCGTGCATCTGGTGTCGGCCAGCGTGCCGGAGATGAGCCCGCGGGCGGTCAGCGTGCTCGACCAGACCGGCGCGCTGCTGTCGGAGGCTCAGGACGGCAGCGGCGCGACCAACATGCTCGATGCCACCCAGGTGCAGCATGTCAGCCGGGTCGAGCAGGCCTATGTGAAGCGCATTCTCGACATTCTCGAGCCGGTGATCGGACGCGACAACCTGCGCGCCCAGGTGTCGGCCGACATCGATTTCTCGCAGACCGAGTCGACCACCGAGGAATTCCGCCCCAACCAGGGCGGTCAGCCCGCGGCGGTGCGCAGCTCGCAGACCTCGGAGAACATCGGCGGTGCCGGCAGCGGCCAGATGGTCGGGGGGGTGCCCGGTGCGGCCTCGAACCAGCCGGTGGCCGGTGCCAGCGCACCGGTCAATGGCACCGCCCAGACCATGCAGCCGATGGGGGGCGCCGCCGGAGCGGTCACTTCCAGCGGCCGGCGTGATGCGGTGACCAATTTCGAGGTCGACAAGACGGTGAGGGTGGTGCGCGCCGCCACGGGCACGGTCAAGCGCCTGGCGGTGGCGGTGGTGGTGAACCACCGGGCCGGCACCGACAAGAAGGGTCAGCCGACCTCGCAGCCGCTGTCGCAGGAGGAACTCGACAAGCTGACCGCGCTGGTCCAGGAGAGCGTCGGCTTCGTCAAGGAGCGCGGCGACACGGTGAAGGTGGTCAACGCGCCGTTCCGGCCGATCGAGGTCGACACCTCGGAGCTGCCGCTGTGGAAGCAGCCGCAACTGCTCGAGATGGTGCGCACGCTGGCGGTGCCGCTGGCGCTGGTGGCGCTCGGCCTGGCGGTGGTGTTCGGCGTGATCCGGCCGGTGCTGCGCGACATGCGCAAGGCCGAGGAGCTCGAGCGCGAGAAGAACCGCCTCGATGCGGTGGTCGACGATGTCGAGGAGCTGCCGGCGCTGACCGATGCCGGCACCGGTGGCGCCGCAGGCACGACGCCGGCCCTGGCCGCACCGGAGGAACTCAGCCCGTCGGATCGCCGCCTCAACGAGGTGCGCGACCTGACCCGCAAGAATCCGGCCGCAGTGGCGCGCATCCTGCGCGGCTGGGTCAATGGCACCGAAGCCGAATGATGAACACGAGGATGTCGATCCATGGATGACCAGGGACTCGAGGACGCGGCGATCCTGCTGATCTCGATGGGCGAGGAGGAGGCCGCGGAGGTCTTCCGCCACCTCACGCCCAAGGAGGCGCAGAAGCTCGGCGAGAAGATGGCCCGCACCAAGACGATCCAGCGCGACCGCTACGAGCGGGTGCTGCTGCGCTTCGAGGAGCAGGTGCATGACGCCGGCCTGCTCGAGCTCGACACCGACGAGTATGTGCGCCGGGTGATGCGCCGCGCGCTGGGCGACGACAAGGCCAATCTGCTGATCGACCGCATCGTGCGGGTCAATGACGCGCCCGGCATCGACAACCTCAAGTGGATGGATCCGGCCGCGGTGGCCGATCTGCTGCGCCGCGAGCATCCGCAGATCGTCGCGGTCATCCTGGTCCACCTCGAGCCGGAGCAGGTCAGCGAGGTGCTGCGCCGCTTCCCCGAGGGGCACCGCAACGAGGTGATGATCCGCCTGGCCACGCTCGACGGCGTGCAGCCGGCGGCGCTCAAGGAGCTCAGCGACGTGCTGTCGAAGGTGCTGGCCGGCGGCGATCGCATGCGCAAGGCCAACATGGGCGGCGTCAAGAGCGCGGCCGAGGTGCTCAACCTGCTGGGCACCGCGATCGAGGCCTCGGTGCTGGACTACATCCGCGAGACCGACTCCGAGCTGGCGCAGAAGATCACCGACAGCATGTTCACCTTCGACGACCTGATGCGCGTCGACGACCGCGGCATCCAGGCGCTGCTGAAGGAAGTGCAGAGCGAGTCGCTGCTGGTCGCGCTCAAGGGCGCCACCGACGATCTGCGCGAGAAGATCTTCCGCAACATGTCCAGCCGCGCCGCCGAGATGCTGCGCGAGGACCTGGCCTCGCGCGGCCCGGTGCGGGTCGCCGAGGTCGAGGCCGAGCAGAAGGAGATCCTGCAGATCGCGCGTCGCCTGTCGGACGAAGGTCAGCTGATGCTGGGCGGAGGCAGCGATGGCCAGTTCCTCTGAGTCCTTCGCCGAGCGGGTGCAGCGCCAGGCGCGCGACCCCGGCTTTGCGCCGATCGACCTGCAGGCGCTGCCGGCGGCGGTGCCGCCTTCGCTGACCCGCTTCATTCCGCGCGAGGAACTGGGCGACGTGGTGCGCTGGAGTCCGGGGCGGCTCGATGTGCCAGCCTCTGCCCGTGCCCGCCGCACCGGCGAGCCGGCACCCCCGGCCGAGCCGCCGGCGCCGCCGCCCGAAGTGCTGCGTGCGGTCCAGGAAACCCGCCAGGCCGAGCAGGCCCGGGCGCGCCATCTGGCCGAGGAAGCGTTCGAGAAGGGGCGCGCGCTCGGTCGCGACGAGGGGCTGCGGATCGGCCGCGAGGAGGGCCTGAACGCGCTCGAGGACTATCGCCAGCAGCATGAGGCCGAGGTCGGCGTGCCGATTGCCGCGGCGCTGGAGCAGTTCCAGCGCCAGCTCGACGGGCTCGACCAGGCGATCGCGCGCCGGGTGGCCGGCATCGCGCTGCAGGTGGCTCGCCAGGTGCTGCGCACCGAGCTGCAGACGCCGGCCGCCGCGGTGGTGCGTGTCACCCAGGAGGCGCTGGGCGAGGTGCTGCTGTCGGCGCGCCACATCCGCGTGCGGCTCAATCCGTCCGATCTGGTGGCGGTGGAGCAGGGCTGCGGCGATCTGTTCAGCACCCGCCATGCCCGGCTGGTGGCCGATCCGAACATCGAGCGCGGCGGCTGCCTGGTCGAGTCCGACCTGGGCACGGTCGACGCGCGGGTGGCCACCCGCTGGGCGCGTGCGATGGCCGCACTCGGTCCGCTGTCGCTGGCCGATCCTTCGGGTGACGGAGCGCATTCATGACGGCGATGCGCGATGGCGCCCGTCCGGCACCCGGCGAGATTCCCGGACGCTGGGTGCGATTCCTCGAGGAAATGCACGAGCGCGCCAGCCTGGATGCGCCGCTGCTGGTGCAGGGCACGCTGGTGCGGGTGACCGGTCTGGTGCTCGAGGTGGTCGGCATTCGCGTGCCGGTGGGCTCGCTGTGCGAGGTGCTGATGCCGGGCCAGCCGCCGGTGCAGGCCGAGGTGGTGGGCTTCACCGGCGACCGCGCCTTCCTGATGCCGGCCGGCGAGATCCACGGTCTGGCCAGCGGCGCGCGGGTGGTGCCGATGGAGGTGCCGGTGCCTGCGCTCGAGCTTGGCGAGAGCCGCCACATGTGGCGCCGCACCGAGGACCGCTCCTGCCATCTGCCGATCGGCAACGGCCTGCTCGGCCGGGTGGTCGACGCGGGCGGTCGGCCGATGGATGGTGGCGGGCCGCTGACGGGCGTGCAGCCGATGCCGCTGGTGCGTCGGCCGATCAACGCGATGGACCGCGATCCGGTGCGCACGCCGCTGGACACCGGCGTGCGCTCGATCAACGCGATGCTGACCGTCGGCAAGGGTCAGCGCATCGGCCTGTTCGCCGGCACCGGCGTGGGCAAGTCGGTGCTGCTGGGCATGATGGCGCGCTACACCGCGGCCGACGTCATCGTCGTCGGCCTGATCGGCGAGCGCGGCCGCGAGGTCAAGGAATTCATCGAGGACATCCTGGGCGAGGACGGCCGGGCGCGCTCGGTGGTGGTGGCCGCGCCGGCGGACGCGCCGCCGCTGAGCCGGCTGCAGGGCGCGGCCTACGCCACCGCGGTGGCCGAGCATTTCCGCGACCAGGGCCTGGACGTGCTGCTGCTGATGGACTCGCTGACCCGCTATGCGATGGCGCAGCGCGAGATCGCGCTGGCCATCGGCGAGCCGCCGGCCACCAAGGGCTATCCGCCGAGCTGCTTCGCCAAGCTGCCGCAGCTGGTCGAGCGCAGCGGCAACGGCCGGCCCGGCCAGGGCTCGATCACCGCCTTCTACACCGTGCTGAGCGAGGGCGACGACCAGCAGGATCCGATCGCCGACGCCGCGCGCGGCATCCTCGACGGCCACATCGTGCTGTCGCGCGAGCTGGCCGAGTCGGGCCACTATCCGGCCATCGACATCGAGCGCTCGATCTCGCGGGTGATGAACAACGTCGTGCCGCGCGAGCACATCGCCGCGGCGCGGCAGATGCGCAAGCTGCTGTCCAAGCTCAGCAAGGCGCGCGACCTGATCCAGCTCGGCGCCTATGTGCCGGGCCACGATGCCGAGCTCGATGCCGCCGTCAAGTCGCAGCCCGCGATGATGGCGCTGCTGCAGCAGGACACCCATGCCCGGGCGCAGCTGCGCGACAGCGTCGCGATGCTGCGCCAGATCACCCGCGTCTGAACCCCGACCGAAGTCCATCGATGACCCAGTCCCTCGTCACCCTGCTCGAACATGCCGAACGCCAGCGCGATGCCGCGCTGGCCCAGCAGCGTCGCGCCGATGCGGCGCTGGACGCGGCGCTGCGCCAGCATGAACAGCTCTCCACCTACAGCCGCGATCACCAGTCGCGCTGGAGCAGCGCGATGCGCCAGTCGGTCACCATGCCGCTGGTGCAGTGCCACCACGCCTTCACCGACCGGCTGCACCAGGCGGTGTCGATGCAGTCCGCCCAGGTCGACCGGGCCCGGCAGGTGCTGACGCATCGCCAGTCCGAGACGCTGGAGGCCGAACGCCGGGTCGCCGCGATCAACAAGCTGATCAAGCGCCGCACCGATGCGGTCCGCCACCACCAGGACCGCCAGGAGCAGCGCCAGATCGACGAGCGCGCCTCGCGCATGGCCTGGAACCGACTTCAGGAGGCCGCCGGCCACGGCGGATGACGCGATGGATCCATCCCTGCTCAATCTGTCCCCGCTGCCGGCCCGTGCCGGCCGTGGTGGAGCCCCATCGGGGGCCGCATCCTCTGCCGAGGGGGGCTCGGGCGCAGGCATGACCTTCGCCGGTCTGCTGTCATCGTCGATGACCGGTGCCGCCACGGCGCCGACCGCAGTGCCTGGAGATCCCGAAGCCGCGGACCGATCGCCGCTGGCGGCAGGCGAGGGCGGCGGCACTTCGCTGGGGGGGCTGAGCCTGAGTGCGCTGCTGCGGCTGCGCATGAATGCCGCTGCCGGGCGCGAGACGGCTTCTGCACGCGCAGCGCTGGCGGATGCCGGCTCCGGTGCCGAAGGGCTCTCGGCTGATCGGCTTGCTGCGCTGCTGGCGTCTTCAGGGGAGCCGGCCGAGATCGAAGCGCCGGGCGACGTCGCCGCCGAGCCGGAGCCGGTCGCCGACGAGGCCGACGCGCCTTGGCGGATGGAGCACGGCCTGCTGCCGCCCGCGCCCGAGCTGCAGCTGCCGCCGATGCCGGATCCGGCTGTGGTGCCCGCACCGGGCTCCACGCCGCTGCCGGTGTCCGAGATGGCTCCGCCGCAGACGACGCCTGTGGAATCTGCTGATCCGGTGTTCTCGCCGGCGGCCACCGGTGAACCGGCTCGACTGCAGCGCGGAGCCGGTGCGATGCCGGGCGCGACCGCCGTCCATGAGGCCTCCATGCCGGATGCCGCTCCCGCTGCGGATTTCCGCGAGGCCTTGCCGCCTGCCGGCAGCGCGCCGGAGCGGCGTGTGCAGGACAGCGCGCCTGTCGCGGAGGCCGCCCGCGCCGCAGCAGCCGGCGCGGTTGCCGCCTCCGAAGCCCGTCCGGCTCTGGCGGCCTTGGGGGAAACGGCTTTCTCGCGGCAGTCCGGTCGTTCCGCGCGTACGGTGGAAGGGCCGCAGACGCGCAGCGATCGCCCGATTCTTTCGTCCGACAGGCTGTCCT
>RRZU010434127.1_pt1 | contig 10378 bp, 7 predicted proteins | sample 2165561 | NCBI WGS metagenome assembly RRZU01 (sample SAMN10456909, study PRJNA506462) | wastewater metagenome | isolation source: wastewater sludge | place: USA: Moscow, Idaho | reverse complement strand
CTCTTGACCGACCTCGGCGAGGAATTGGAATGAAATACGCCCCCGGACACGGAACAGGCCGACCACCGCCAGCTTTTTGGGGAGCGCGGCGGTCGGCCTGTTCCTACCCAATACCCCTGCACCTTTACACTTGCCTGTCCATGTAACGGCCATGAAGATGCCCTCGGCATGTTATCTGGACAGTCAAGTTGTCTCTTTTTGAAAACTTCCTGCCATCATTGGGGTTTTCCCGAGTGGCATCGGTGAGACAGTTCATTGGGGCTCCCTCTCTTCTCATCCCTGTTTCACCCCCACCCAGATCACCTCTTCCTCTCCCTGATCGCGAGCTCAGGTGCCAGCTCCGGACGGTGGCCTGAATGGCAGGACTTTCGGGTCAGCCCGCGCGATCTGCTCTTCAAGAACCGCGAGCAGGCGGCGTTGTTCTTCACCCTCAAGCGCGAGGATCTGAATTTGTTGCGCCAGTGTTTTGATGGTCGCGCGCAGCTCGGCCATCTCGCCACTGCGTGCGGCCCGGAGGTCGGCTTCGAGTTCGCGGATACGCTCCTTCAAGCCCGCGACAGATCCCGACCGGAACCGCGCTTCCGCCGCACGAAATTCCGCGAGAACGGCGGTGGCCCGGTTGGCCGTTGCGCGGCTGACACCGGCCTCGCGTGCGAGATTGGCGACGGTGAGGCACCCGTCGGTATGGACGGAGGTTCCTTCGAGCAGTCGCATCATGGCGGCGCGCAAGGCGTCTTCGGTCTTCTGACTGACGGGCCGTGTCATACCTTTGGGTCCTCCAGATGAGCGATCAGCCGGCGTTTTCGATCATTGTCCTGCGCGATTGCGACCTGCTGAACCGCTGACAGGGTGTTACCCTGCAGGAGGCGCTCGCCGTCCTCGATCGAAGCCCGCCAGGGCGCAACGTGGCGCGAGGTCAGACAAGAATTGGGGCAGCGGTCCGGGCTGCAGCGCGAAATCACCGGAGCCGCCGGCCTGTCGTCGGACCGCAGGCAGAGGGCGCTGGCGGGATCGAAGAAGCAATCGTTCAGAAATCCGACATGCAGCGTCTTTCCAAGATGCGCCAGCATCGTTCGCAGGCGCTTCTGATCGAGGATGCGCCCGGGCAGATCACCGAGGGTGTCCCGGACGTGGTCGAACTCCTGCTTGAGGCGGGACGATGCCGGTCCGCCGGGCTCGTCACCCTGCAAGTAGGCCTCATAATAGGCGACGACATCGTCCAATTGGCCAAGGGCCCGTTCCTGCTCGACTGCCCGGCGAAAATCGCCATGCGGCGCACCGGCATAGCCCTCGAACATCGCCACGGAGGCGTGCTTGTACTGGATCTTGCCAGCGATCACGCCGAAGGGGCGGTTCGCGATGTACCATGCGATGGTGCGCCGGAACTGCCGGGTGCTGAAATGCCAAGCGCGCCCATCGACATGTGGAATTGCGGGCGGGTTTACGACCTTTGCATCCAGACCGTCTCGAAACATCTTGATGATCGGCGACGCCTGCGCGGCCAGGTAGTCCGCAGTCCAGTCCCATGGCTTCAGCGAGACCCAGAGAGATCGAAGATCGCGGTCGCCGCGCGCTCGACGCGACAGGGCTTCCATGGCCTCGACGGCACGGGCGACCGGAGCGATGGTGATCCAGTCGGCGGAAACACCCGCCGCCTCGCGGTGCTTATAGACGTAGCTGCGTACCCGATAGCGCTCGATCAGGTTGTCAGCACTGCGTTCAACCGAAACGCAGCCCGGCTCCATGTCCTGCAACTCGCTGTCGCGCATCCCCGTCAGATACGCGCAGACGATGTAGCAGGCCGCCTGCAGCATCTGCTCTTCATGTGGCAGGCTGTCCGTGTCGAAACGCTCCCGCCAAGGCAGGCCGGTATCGGGATCGAGGGTGATCGGGGTATCCATGCCGCCGACCTCGGTTCCCATCTCACCCGCCATCTGGTCCAGCATCCTCACGGTCGCGGTGGAACTACTGAGGTTCCCCGTTTGAGGACAGCCGATCTGAAGGCACATCAGCCTGAAATTATACGCGTTGCCTTCCTTAACATCGGGGACACCGCGGGTGGTGTTTGGACGGCGCTCCCAGATTGGCACGCCCCTCCCTTCCGCCCGGCGGGCCTCGAGCCAGGTACGAAGACGGTAGCGAAACCGTTCGTGGCGGGTTTGGCGCGCATCCTCGGCAATGATCTGGGCAGCACGGGCTTCAAGGCGATCCAACTCTTCGCGCGCCGCGAGGATATCCGGGGCGAAGACATCGACGTATCGCATCGACCAGTGGAGCAACGCGCCGATGACCGGTTCGGGGATGCGCGGCGTGGTGTTCTCCGAGCCCGTCCGGCTCCGACCGCTGACATTGCTTGCCGTGCGCCCACCCCAGGGCAGGAAGGGAATGCCGCCCCCGGTCACCCATGGCCCGAAATGATGGAGGTCGATGGGGACATCGACATAGAGGCGGATCTGTTGCGATGAACGTGCGCCGTCTCCCCCCAGATGCGCCAGATACGCGTCCAGCACTTGCTGGTCGACGCGCGCCAATTCGACGGAACCGATACGATCGTGCAGGAACTCTCCGAAATGGCGCAGGAACAGCAATGTGCCCTTGGCGGTCGAGGGGCCGCAAGGGCCCCGGTAGCTGCGCAACGGCGCCTGAAGGCGGGCAAGCATATACTCCTTGGCGAGCCGTCGAAGCGCGGGGTCTGCAATGGCCCCGAAATCCACACGAAACGCGGCCGGACGCGCGTTGGCGCGAAACATTGCCGGACTGAGATCCCAGACATCTTCGCCGAAGCGAGACAGCATCGAGTGCTCCGATCCCGGTCTGAGCGGTCTGCCTGCGAGAATGTCGACGTCGTCGGCATGGATTGCCGATGGCAGCGATGGCCTTGCGGTCGTGATGGCCGGATTTGCGCTCATGCGAGACCCGCCTCCGGGGGAAGGTAGATCTGTGCCGACTGACTGGCTGCGAGGGCACGCGCGGCGGCGAGATCGGGTTCGGAGAATTGCGGTAATATCTGCGCAGATATCCTGTGGTGGACCCGCCCGAACTTGGCCCGCCAGTCGACCTCGGTCAGCACCTTCCGCTGGTCCACAACGAAATCCAGAAACGCCATCAGCGCGGGAAGCTTGCGGGTGGTGATGACACCGTTGCGGCATTCGATGCAGCCCCAGAACGGCACCGGGCAGGCCTCGCCCGAGGAGGCGAACGGGCTGCTGTAGAAGCCGGAACAGCTTGCCAGCCACACATCCTGTTCGCCGGCCGGCAATGCCGGAACATCGGTCGCCAAACCCTGCGGAAAACCGGGCTGAGCCGAAGACGGAGCTGCCAAGACGTTGGCCTCGGCCTCCGGGGTCAACACGGTAGGCTGCAACGCGTCTTCGACAGCGTCCATCAACGCCTCGGCGATGGTAGCTTCGTGGATCGGCCGCAAGGCGGGAATGTCCCCATAGTGGTTCGCGGCAACCTCGACTGTATGTCCAACGGCAAACCGGCGCAGCTGACCGCCAGTCTTGCGATACCACGCAGCCTTGTGGGTCTTGCGCAAACGCGAGAGGCAGAGCTTCAACGGCTTCCCGTCATCATCCTGCAACCCGTGATGTTTGACCCAGACCTTTCTAGCGGATTGCATCGGCAGAACGACATCGGTCAGGCGGCCGCGGCAGTAATACGTGAAAAGCTGTTCGCTCTTGAGATGACCGCGCGCCGTCGCGGTCCACTGAATTGCGAGGCGCAGGAGGCCGCCCGGGGTGCCTGACCCTCCGTCCCGAACCCGCAGCCGCTTCCACTCGGCATGACGGGCGCGGCGCTTGCAATACTCGATCTCGACATAGCCGCTGGACGGGTTCTTGAGGCAGTCGGCACGCAGGGTCTTGATCGCCTCGATCTCGAGACCGGTCTCCAGCGACAGCAGAACGAACAGAGCAATCAGATCGCCGAGGAGCAGATGCCGCGTGCCATGCATCCAGTCGCTCAGCCCCTCATTCGAAATCCCTGCATAGTTCCGTGCCCCGTAGAGTTGACGAAAAAGGTCGTTCTTGACGGTAATGAAACCGACACGGTCGATCTCCGCGAAGGCGTCCATCTCCAGCCGGTCGATGCGTGTCTCGCACTCCTGTTTAAGCGCCGGACGGAATCGCTGCACGATCGCTGCAACATCGGCACGTGCGGCCGCCTTCAAGGCCACCCGGACACTGTCGCTGTAGGCATCGCGCGGGTGCGGTGGAACACCCGGGCGTGTACTGACATAGAATAATCGGCGGGAAGCCTCTTCGGAAAGGCGGCCTGGTTCGCCCGCATCCGCCAACCGCAGCAGCATCACTACATCTCCCATCTGGTGGCGGCGATGGTTGGGATGCTGCCCGCGCTCATCCATCCAGGCGTCGAAGCCTTCGATGGTAGCGACATCAATCTCGGCAAGCGCCTGTACGGATGAGTCTGTCGCATCGAGATAGCGCCAGAACCGATGGATGGCTTCGGCCAATGACATGGCGGTGCGGACGGTGCCGGCGGGGCCACCGACCTGACACGCCTGCCAGAGTGCTTGCGTGAAGGAACGCGCAAGCGAAGCCCGACCCGGCAAACGCGTCAGGTCCATCGTCGCGGTCCGTCCGGCCAGGGTAATCTCGAAACGGCCCGCGGCGATGGCACTGGCCGCGGCGGGGCCGGGATCGGGAAGGTGTTCGGGAAAGCTCGCCCTCCGTCCCGGGCGGGGATGAGCGACGCCGAATCTGCCGGTCATCGGTCATCCGCCATGAGTTCGGCAGTCCAGCGGTCCGCTGCTGCGTCGACGAGTTCCTGCGCCTCGGCAAGGCTGTCGAGATAGATGTAGGTGCTGGTGATGTTCGTGTGGCCAAGGAGGTGTTGGAGATGGCGGAGCGGATCGCCGAGCATCTGGCGATAGGCGGCGCCGTGCGCGTCGGTCGGGTTAAAGATTGCGCCAACCTGTTCACGGATCAGCATCGACAGCATGTTGACCGCAAAGGTGTGCCTCAGCATGTGGGGCGTGACAGTAACATCGAGACCGAAGATCTGGCATCGCTGGCTTGCCCTGCGAAAAGCAACCTCCCAGGTTCCGGACGACACGGGTTGACCACGCTCAGTGAGCCAAAGCGATGCGTGTTCAGGCATCCCATCAGGCGATCGCAGTAACCGTTGGCGGTCTTGCGGACGGAGCCTGGTCAGCGCGACGCGCCGACCGCTGCCATTGATGGCGTTGCAGCCATCAGATGACAATACGAAGGGGACGACCGGAGGAGGCGGCGCCTTGGCGGCGGCAACGTGGCGCTCGATATCGCAATAATCCCCGATCAGCTTGAGCACACGGCGCGGCAACCGGATGCGGCGCGGGCGTTCGCCCTTGGTGATCGCGCCCGGAAGATCGAAAAGAAGTATCCGCGGGCTGTCCGAAGTCAACCGAGGCAGTTCGTCGATGATTAGGCTACCAGCCTCACCGAGGCGCATCCCCGTTGTTACGAGCAGTTCCGCGAAGACGGCATTCCGCTCGCCATTGCGGCCGCGCCAGGCTGGGTCCTCGGACCCGTCCGGCAATCTTCCTCTCAGGCCGATATCCCGGAACGCGAGGTAGCGGCCGATATCGACGAATTGCATGTCATGCCGACGTGCGGCACGTTCCCGGGCCCTGTTACCCTCGACGACCTTGGGCGCTCCCCGCCCATGACCATGACGAAAGAACTGGTCGTATCGAAACGGCGAGGATGCGATCAGGCCCTCTTCGAGCGCCCACCGATACAGTTTGTCAAGCGCCGCGATCGCCCTGTTCCAGCTGGATGCCGAAATCCGGAACGGTGCATCCGACAAACGCCGTGCATGGTGAAACGCGATGACATCGTTGTAATCGGCACGCCAAAGCTGCTTGCCACCACGCCGTTCTTCCAGAAACCGCATCCAGACGAAGATGTCATGGGCGTAGGCGCGCAAACTGTGCCGCGAACGCACCCCCATGGTCGGACAGGCGCGAAAGAACCGGTTCACTTCATGCAAGTAGCTTCCGTCCCGATCCAGAAAGAACGGCATGCCATCCATCAGGCCGATCCTGCCAGCGGCCTCGGTCAAGGAAACGGAAAGATCGACCGGAACGCCTTCGACCGAAACGGGCGCGCGCAGCGCCGATCCGTCGGTGAAATAAAGCTGCGTCATCCATCCTCCAAAGGCGTTCGCGTCCAGCAAACGACGCCCGCGACTCCAGTCGCGCTCAAACCGAAACGCCGCCAGCCCCGTCCCTACGGCCCTTTTGATGGAGAGCGGGCCGGGGCTGGCTCATCTCTCAATCCCAAGGCTCGGCATAACCCGAACCGTGCACAGGAATAAGACGCATCGATAGAGTCAGGATAAGGCATGGTGGCGCAGCGCGCGGTGCCGAAAGTCCGCAGTAATCTCCTTGCTCTGGTCGATTATGTGGACAGCATGCCGACGGTGGCGTTTTGCCCTATGCTGGCTGCCACGACCCGCAAAATCACCGAGGCGCAGATGTTCAAACTGAGAAGCGCCGACGGTGGCGCGACCATTCTTGTGACAGATATGGACGGCAACGCAGTCGACCCGATATGGAGTTTTGTCGGCTATCTGGGGGCGAAGGCGTATTCGCCGAACACGGCCCTCGCCTATGCACGCGACCTCATTCATCTCTGGACCTTTCTCTCAACCCAAGGAATTCACTGGACCTCCTTCTCCCCCGAACTCTCGGCCGCATTCCTCGAGTACCTCCGGTCGGTAAACGCCAACCGCAAGCGCCGGGATACTTCGATCAGAATCGTGGTCAGCGAGGGGGCTGCCGTTCGGGAGGGCCTTTCAGCCGCCACGATCAATCGCATCCTCGTGGCGGTCGACGCCTTCTTTCGCTGGGCGATTTTCACAGGAGCGTTCAGCGGGCCAAACCCCATAGTCAGAAGGCAGGATCGGACTTCCTGGCGGGTGAGCGACCGACACAAATCTTTTCTGGCAGGTATTTCGCGGCATAAGCCTGAGATCAGAGAACTGCGCCTGAAAACGGTGCAACGGCTCCCCCGACCGATGAGCCAATATCAGGTTGAAAGCTTACTGGCCGCCACCCGCAATCTCCGCGACCGCAGCCTGATCTTGCTCATGTTGAATGGTGGCCTACGCCCAGGGGAGGTCCTTGGATTGCAGCTGAAAGACATAAGCTACGGGCGTCGTCGCATCTTCGTCCGCTGCCGCGACGATCATCCAAAGGGCGCGCGATCGAAGTCCCGCGTCGAGCGCGTAGTCGATTTGCACGATGGCGAGACCCTAGAAACACTGAACACATACGTCATGCATGAACGGCCTCACGATGCCGAAACGCCGTTCGTTTTCCTCGTAGGCGGGGGAGGCGCAAATCGTAAGGATCCGTTGTCCTATTCTGCGCTGGCCCGTCTATTTGCCCGTGCTTGCGACCGCGCCGGGATCCGAGAACAGTGGATGACCCCCCATGCACTCCGCCACACCCACGCGACCCGCATGTGGGAGGCGGGGATGCGAGAACTCACCCTGCAAAAGCGCTTGGGCCATGAATCCCCGGAATCGACGAGGATTTATACGAGGGTCTCCGATGCCGTGGTCGTGACCGAATACCGGCGGGCCCTCGGCCTTGATCGCCCGGCGCGGGGTGAAGGGGGAGATCAGCCGTGAAGCAGATCTCTCCTAAAACCGAGACCGGTCATCCCCGCCCCTTCAAACATGCGGACGAAGCGGACTATGCGGCCTTTCTGGCGCGCATTCCGATGGACGACAGTTTTCGGCGCCAACGGCTGCTTTACCGATCTAGGTTTGTCGAGAGCTGGCCGGATATCAACGACTGGTTCTCCGCCCCCCTGCCGATCAGAATTGGCCGCCTGAGCGGCGACACGCAGGCACACCCGACTTATCCGGTCAGTTTTCGGGCGCGCAGTTACCTATACTACGCCGCCATGACTGACTGCATCCGGCTGGACTACGACTTTCTGTTTGCCGTCGGGAACATGCGCGTTGCTGAGACGATGGCACCCCTAGGCGCCTACACTGGTTTGGACCGGTTGGTCGCGGAAAGCGAGCGGATTGGCTATTCCGCAGCCAGCATGCGGGCGTCGCTTCACATCATTTTGCCCCGGCTCGCCATGCACACCGGCATCCGATCCTTCGATGATCTCCGACAGCGCCACCTTGACGAGATGATGGCCGGTATCGAAGCATTCGCAGCGCGCAGTGACGCCTACTTGTTCCGGAAAGACGAGGAAGACTTTCCGAACGGTTTTCTGCGCAGTTGGCACAACCAGACCCGGCGGCTGCAGCTTCTCCTCTTCCACAACGGAAATGATGTTGTCCGCCCACAAATCATACAGGACAAGCGCAAACCGATCCCATCGCCGCGACCTGATCTTCAGGACTGGGCGGATCGCTGGGTCGCGAAGAAGCAGCCGACCTTGGCGCGCGCGACGGTCGATCATCTGGCCGCGTCGATACGCCACTTCGTCACTTACGTTGCGGGACTGCAATCCAAGGTTAAGACCTTTGCGGACATCACGCCCGACATCTTCAACGATTACCTGCGCCACTTGCAGCACGACGTCGCGCCTCGAACCGGCGCGCCACTGTCCATTACTGCCCGGCGCGCACGAGCAGGTGCCGTTGCCAGATTTCTTGCGGACGGTGCGGCTTGGGATTGGCCGAACTTCCCCACACGCCCGCTCCTCGACCCAAGTGACCTCCCGAGGCTGGCGCACCGCGTTCCGAGGTTCATACCTGACGATGAGCTTTCACGTTTGATGGAGCATCTTCCGAAGATCGGCTGTGCATTCCAGCGTGCAGCACTTCTGGTTGCCCGCTGGTCAGGGGCTAGAAGGGGAGAGATCGTCCGGCTCCGCATCGACTGTCTGGATCGCTATCCCGACGGGACCCATCGCCTACGAATTCCTGCAGGAAAGACGATGCGGGAGCGCCTTGTTCCGCTCCACGATGACGCTGCCACGGCATTGAGCCAGGTGATCGCTAGCCGTTTGGAAGCCAATGACCGACCGATCCGGGACGATAGGACTGGCGAAATTGTTCGATATGTCTTCTATCGCCGCGGCGGGCGGATTTCGCCAGACTACTTGATGCAGGCTCCACTAAACCAGCTCTGCACGCTGGCCGGGCTTGTCGATCATGACGGCAAACCCACAGTCAGCACTCACCGGTTTCGACATACCGTAGGCACGCAACTGGCCGAGCGCGGGGCGAAACTGCACACGATCATGAGTGTTCTCGGTCATCAGACCCCTCATATGTCGATGGTCTACGCTAGGATCAGCGACACCGAAGTGCTGCGCGATTACCGCAGCGTCCTCGGACCCGGCGAAACGATTGCCGGCCCGGGTGCAGAGGCGATCCGCGCAGGCAAGCTGTCGTGCGCGGCGATCGATTGGCTGAAGTCGAACTTCATCAAGACTGAGCTCGAACTTGGCCATTGTCTTCGCCTGCCCTCAGAGGGGCCATGCGAATGCGACCTGTATCTCAGCTGTGCAAAATTTGTGACCAGTAAGGCCTATGCTGGTCGGCTTCGAGACCGGAGAAAACTCGAAATAGCGCTTGCAGACGATGCCAGAGAACGGGGCTGGTCGCGAGAAGTCGAACGGCACAACGGCATCGCAAAACGCATCGAAAGGCTCTTGGTAGACCTGGATGAACCAATTGAAGGATGAACTCTGCGGTGATCCCGCGATAGACCACAGGGACCTCCCCGCCGTCCGCACCGCCAGCGCTTTGATCCGCGCAGTGCGGACGGCGGGGCCCCTCCTATGGACTATCGCTACCCTACGCACCAAGAAAACGCTTGCCTGTCCAGATAACATCTAACCACGCATGCATTGCGATGAAATCGTCGACCGTGCCGCCCCATTTCTTCACCGAGGAGAGGGCGTGGTGATAGCAACTGTCTTTCAGGGGACCGCAGAAGCGTAATCTGTCGCGTCTCGCGCCATCGCGTTGATGATCGTGAGCAGCTTGCGGGCGCATGCGGTAATCGCAAGTTTCGGAGGCTTTCCAGAATCCTGAAGTCTGGCTCGAAACGCCGCCAGCGTCGGATCGAACCGGCTGGCCACAAACCCCGCGAGGTAGAGGGCTCGCCTGATGTCGGCTCTGCCACCCCACACTCGTCTCTTGCCTCTGGATAAACCCGAGTCACATGCCTGCGGCGCAAGTCCAGCAAGCGCAGCAATCTGCTTGGCCTTCAGTCTTCCGAGCTCGGGCAATCGAGCAAGTATCACGGCAACCAGTGCCGGTCCGATACCAGGCGCCGTGCGAAGTCGACGTGCCTGTTCGAGAAGAGACCCGGAAGACGCGATGTGGCGAGCGATCTCCTTCTCAACTGCATCGAGATGATCCTCGAGAATCGCAACAAGACGCTGAATTT
>RRZU012362684.1_pt1 | contig 10379 bp, 8 predicted proteins | sample 2165561 | NCBI WGS metagenome assembly RRZU01 (sample SAMN10456909, study PRJNA506462) | wastewater metagenome | isolation source: wastewater sludge | place: USA: Moscow, Idaho | reverse complement strand
GTAGTCTTCTTCTGATTCTGCCACCCGTCTTTGCGCCACGGCAAGGCGGCTTTCCGCCGAGCGCAAGTTGAGCTGCGCCTGGGTGACTTCCATTTTGATGATGTTTTTCATGTCTGCCAGCATGTAGAGCAGTTCTTTCGCCTGAGCCTTCGCTTGGTTGGTTTTGGCGGTGATTTCTCCGCCGTCGTAGATGTTCCAGTATGCGCCGACGCCGAGACGCCACTCCGTTTTCGAATCGGGGAGCAAATCCTCGTTGCTGCCGTCAACTGTGGAGAGCAGCCCAGCTGCCATTATTTGCGGCAGTTTTTGTCCTTTGGCGGCGGCGGCAATTTTGTCCGCCTGTCGGCTGAGCAGGTCATACATTTTTAGCTCCGCCCTTTTGTTGTAGGCGGATTTTGCCGCACTTTCGGCAATGGCGGTCTTTTCGGGCTGTGCGGAAGGCGTTGCCGCAGGGGTTTTAAAAAGCGCCGCCTCAACAGACGAGCCAACAGCACGCTCCAGTGCCGTTTGCGCAAGCTGTACGGCATTATTGGCTTTTATGAGGTTCATTTCCGCTTCCGCAACGGCTACCTTCGTCCGCAGCACATCACCTTTGGCAATAAGCCCCGAGCGGAATAGCGTTTCCGCTCTTTCGAGGTGTTTTTTGGTTAGCAAGAGGGATTCTTGCGCCACTTTTTCTTTCGCCTGCGCCCTTCTGCCGTTGTAGTATGACAAACGCACAGAGTTTTCCACGCTTTGGACGACACGGCATTCTTGCGCCATGGCAGCGTCTTTCGTCAAGACCGATGCCTCTTTTGAAGCTGTGAGTGATCCTCCGGTGTAGACCGCCTGTACGAAGCCGATGGCGGCGGCGTAAACGCTGCGCGATATTACCGGCAAGGAGAGTCCCATCATCGGCAGGTTTACTGTCACTTCGTTTTCCTGCCACAGCCCCGCCGCCAGCAGCGCCGCTTTCGGCCCCATTTTAGCGGAGGCTTCTTTAACTGCCGCCTGCGCTTTGATTGTTTTTTCGTGGGCCGCGCCTATAAGCGGATTATTTTCTTTCGCTTTGGATATCAGTGAGAGCAGAACCGCATCATCGGCAGCGTATGAGACAGATCCCATGGTAAGGGCTAACAGTAGTGCGGCGATTATTTTTTTTATGTTTTTTTTCAACATGGATCTTCCTCCCTGTTTGTTGGTGAATGTTTGGCTCCTGTAAGCGGAGATGTGATTTTATAAGGTTCGCGTTTCATCAGGGAACGAATCTTTTTTTAAACATTACGAGGCTGCTGGAGAACATTACCGCTATGTAAGCGCAGAGAGCCAGAGTGTCTTTCCAGACGTATTCTATACCGCCGCCCTTTAGTATAATTTGGCGCGACAGTCTTATGTAGTAGGTTATGGGGAAGCATTCTCCGAGGTAGCGGAAACCGGCCGGCATTGCCTCGATGGGGAAGACAAAACCTGAGAGCAAGATGCTCGGCAGGAGGATAAATATTGAGAGCTGCAAAGCCTGCATTTGGTTTTGGGCAAAGGTGGAAATCATGATTCCAAGTGATAGATTCGCCACCACATAGAAGAAGGTGAGGCAGAAGAAGAGCATTTTGCTGCCCAAAAACGGCATTTTAAATACGCCAATTCCGATGGCAATAGCCACCGCTACTTGGATGTAGCCTACAATGATGTAGGGCAGAATTTTGCTTAGCAGCAGCTCCCAACTGTGCATCGGCGTGACCAGAAGCTGTTCTAGCGTACCCTGTTCGCTGTCGCGTACAATCGCCATAGCCATCATGGTTATCAGTGTCAGAGTCAGCAGCAGCCCCATTATTCCAGGGACAATGTACCAGGAGGTGATAAAGTCGGGATTATACCATGGACGTATTCTCATATCAACAGCCTGAGGCGGTACTTCTACCCCCATCCGCCGCAGTTTTTCCGAGACGACTTCCTGCGATTTGAGCATTCCCAGTGTTTGCGCCGCAGCAAGAGCCGATGAGGCACTCATGCTGTCCGTCGCGTCTACAATGACCTGTATTTGCGCCTGGCGTCCGCTGCGCAGGCGCTGCGCGTAGTTGGGCGGAAAGATCAGCGCAACTTTAACTTTGCCTGATTCCACCGCACTGTTGACTTCTTTGATGTTGTGCGCGTATAGCTCCACGTCAAAGTAGTTGCTGGAGGTAAAGCTGCTGATCATTTCGCGGCTTTCTTGAGTGCGTGACTGGTCAAATATCGCCGTGGCCAGATGTTTTACGTCCGTATTGATGGCGAAGCCGAATATAAGCAGCTGAGCTACCGGCATAAAGATGATTATTGCCAAGGTGATTCTGTCACGCAGTACCTGTATGAATTCTTTTACTATCAAAGCTCTCAGTCGTCCAAATTCCATCTTTATCCTTCTTTCGCCGCAGACTCGGCTATGTTCAGTTTGCTTTCGCCTGTACCGGAGACGCGCCCGCCCTCAAGTTTTTTGCCTGATTCTTCTTTAACCAGATAGGCGAATACGTCTTCCATCGCCGGAGTTATCTCTTTTATGAGGGAATTGGCAAAGATGCTTTCACCGCCGAAGGTTCGCTCTTTTCCCACAAGGACGTGCAGTTTTTCGCCGTGAAAGTAGGAGTCAATGACCGCTCCCGCCTCGCCTCCTTGAATTTTTGCCAGCAGCTCCATGCCTTGAGGTGCTTCTATTTCAAAGAGCCTGCCGGGAATGAGTTTTTTGAGCTTCGCCGGAGTGTCATCGGCAATCAGCGCGCCAAAGTAGATAAAGGCGACTTTGTCGCAGTGTTCCGCTTCGTCCATAAAGTGTGTGGTTACCATTACTGTGGTGCCGCCTGCCGCCAAGTCATAGATAATGTCCCAAAATAGGCGGCGCGCTTTGGGGTCAACGCCGCTGGTCGGTTCGTCAAGAAAGAGGATTTTAGGTTTGTGGAGTATGGCACATCCTAACGCCAGCCGCTGACGCCAACCGCCTGAGAGTACGCCTGTACGTTCGTCCTCGCGCCCTTCAAGCCCTGCAAGAGCTATCATCTCCGCAATGCGATTTTTTTTGGCCTCGCCCTTCAGTCCGTAAAGCCCGGAATAGAAGTTGAGGTTTTCCATTACGGTCATTTCCGGGTAGAGACTGAATTTTTGCGACATGTAGCCCACGTCGTGCTTAAGTTTTTGTCCCTCATTCGCCAAGTTCATACCGAGAACCAGTCCTTCACCCGACGTAGGCGCCAAAAGACCGCAGAGCATTCTGATGGTCGTTGACTTCCCTGATCCGTTGGGGCCGAGAAAGCCGTAGACAGAGCCTTCTTCTATTGACATGGTGATGTGGTCTACGGCAGTGAAGTCGCCGAATTTTCGTGTCAGTTCTTTTGTTTCAACAACAATTCTGCTCATTTCGCCATTCCTCCGCCGGCAAAGGAGACAAAGAGGTCCTCAAGGTTGGGAGATACTTCTTCCACAGGGGGCATTATTCTGCCCATTTTTTTAAATTCACCGGCGATATCGGCTCGCGCACCCTCAACGTCATCCACCACCACATGGTAGCTTGAGCCAAAAAGGTTGGCGTCTGCCACATGCGGGGATTTTAGCAGCCACTCTTTGGCGCGTCTTTCGTCCAGTTCAAAGCGCAGTATTTTATGTTTGTATCTGCCAAGCAGCTCCTCCGAAGAGCCGACATCAAGAATTCTGCCGCCGTTGATAAACATTTTGCGGGTGCAAAGTTCCGCTTCGTCCATGTAGGGAGTGGAAACGACGATAGTCAGTCCGTCACGGTTCAGCTCATAGAGCATCGCCCAGAATTCACGGCGCGCCACAGGGTCAACTCCGGTTGTCGGTTCATCGAGAAATAGTATCTGCGGTGTGTGCAGCAATCCCGTCGCCAGGGCCAGCTTTTGTTTCATGCCGCCTGAAAGTTTGCCCACCATTCTTTCACGGAAGGGCCAAAGTCCTGTGCGCTTGAGCACCCCTTGGGCGCGTGCCATCGCCGTCTCGCGGGAAGCACCGTAGAGAGAGCCAAAGAGGGCGATATTTTCGCTGACCGTCATGTCGGTGTAGAGGCTGAAAAGCTGGGGCACATAACCGGCATGGACACGAGCCTCACGTCTGTTTTCCGTGCCGAGAAGCGTACATGTACCTGCCGTGGGGTTGGTTATCCCCATGGCTATCCTGATAAGGGTAGTTTTACCGGCGCCGTCGGGACCTATGAAGCCAAAGATCTCACCCTTTTTTACTTCGAGGTTTACTTCATCAAGGGCGTTTATTTTGCCGAAATTTTTGCTGACGCCACTGTAACTGAGGTATACCGCGGGATTTTCCGTCATAGAATCACAACGTCCGCCGGCATACCGGGTTTTAGCACGCCTTCGCTGTTTTCCACGCTCACTTTTATCCAAAAGACCATATTTGACCGTTCGCTCTGAGTGAGTGAGAGTCGTGGATTGTATTCCGCCTGCTGGTTAACTTCAGTGATTCTCGCATTGAATACTCTGTCGGGGTAAGCGTCAATGCGAACTTCCGCCGCGCCGCCGAGCTTCACCAACCCCAACTGGGTGGAGGGGATGTAGAGTTTGATCCAGCAATCATCCATCTTGCCCAATGTGGCAATTGGTGCGCCAGGCCCGATAACATCGCCTGTTTCAAAGTTTTTGGTAAGAATCACACCTGCCGCAGGAGAGCGGAATTCCTTGTAGCCAACAAGTGTCCGCGCACGCATAACCGTTGCCTCGGCTCTTTTTACATTCGCCTTGGCCGCCGCAATCTGCTCCGGTCTCATGCCGTTTTCTAACAGGTTCACAGTATCACTCGCCATTTTCATAGCGTTATATTTCGCATCGGCGTTTTCCGCATAAAGCTCCGCTTCATGCACAGAGACGACGCCTTCTGCCGCCAATTTTTCAAAACGCCTGCTGTCTCTCAAAGCCTGGTTATACTGCGCACCTCGCAAAGCCAGCTCCGCCTTGGCTTTGGAGATATCCTCTTTGCGAAAACCGTTTTGCAGTTCAAGAAGCTGCTGACGTGCCGCGCTCAAGGCCGCCTCTGCCATCTCCGCTTCGTAGTCGGCTCCGTCAAGAGAGAGCCGCGCTATCAAGTCTCCCTCTTGAACTGCGTCCGCCTCGCGCACGTTAAATTCCAGTATTCGCCCTCCTGCTTGCGGAGAGAGCTGAATTTCCGTAACTTCCACAGTCCCTGAGGCCTTCACCCTATTGTCCTTTTTGCGCATGGAGCCATACGCCGTAAAGCAGATAAGAGCAATGACAACGACCAATACTACGATAATGAAGCTCTTTTTCTTAAAAAATTCCCCTGTTTTCATATATGGGCCTCCTCTGAGGGTCCGCGAAGATTTAAAAGTATGCCGTTTCTGCTCTCTGCTTAAGTCAGATCAAGAACTCAGACTTAGACAGAGCTATGTATGAGAAGTATAGCACTCCATATGGAATAATAACATAATTTTAGTTCATTTTCCCTGTTATTACGGAGTTGAAGATAGGGAGCCAGCGACTGGGATACCACTGAGGATGGCTGATATCACACAAAGGCCAATGAAGCTACAGCCAAATTACACGACAAATGGCGGAAAAAGCTGACAGTTGTACCGTAGCGGGAAGTTACAGCCAAAACCATGTTGCGACAAAAACTTAAGCTCTTGTGTTTTTGCCCTTTCTATGGTAAAAAGAAGAGAAGTGATAGCGAATGTAAGGAGGGTAGTGAAGTTTTAGTCTATCATCACAAACTATTTCAAGCATTTTTGTTAAGAATGAGACCTAACTGTAAACTTCAGTGAAAAAAGGCCATACGGACAGCCGGGTCGAATGCCGAACTAGCGATTGTGATATCGTGTTGATGAGCAAAAGCTCAAATTTTTTGTGTGGGGAAACCTCCGTGAAATTGTGTTCATAAGTTTGCTGTACTTGTGAATGGTCGACATGAGCAGTAAAAGTAATTTATTACTGTATAGGCTCAAATAAACTACCAACATTTGAATAATACATAAAACAAATTAAGTAGGGATCATTGTCAAGTGCAATCGTTCTCTCTTCCGATTTTTTGCGGAAGGGAATTGGTTGCATTTTTTATGATCTAAAACAGACGACTACACAACGGAGGCCATTTTCGGAAAGGAGCCTGAGATGGCCGATAAGATAAAGCTCTATGGTTTTAATAATCTGACAAAGACACTAAGCTTCAATATATATGATGTATGTTATGCGAAAACAGAGAGAGAAAAAAATGAGTATGTCGCTTACATCGATGAGCAGTACAACGCTGAGAGGCTTACAAAAATTCTTTGCGATGTCACCGATATGATCGGTGCGCATGTGCTGAATATTTCCAAACAGGACTACGACCCCCAAGGGGCCAGTGTAACCATCTTGATTTCTGAACTGCCAATTGCGGAGAATATTGTTGATAAATCCTGCAACTGCGGCATTGATATTCTTTCAAAACGAGAGACTGTCTGCGGACACCTCGATAAGAGCCACCTTACCGTTCACAGTTATCCCGAATACCACCCCAACCAGGAAATCTCAACCTTCAGAGTTGACATCGACGTCTCCACTTGCGGGCAGATATCGCCTCTTAACGCCCTTGACTACCTAATTGGCAGCTTTGATTCCGACATCATCACCATAGACTACCGCGTGCGTGGGTTCACACGAGAATTGGACGGCCGCAAGTGCTTCCTTGACCATCCTATCACCTCCATTCAGGACTATATTGACGATAAAACTCTCGATGTCTATGACACACAGGATATTAATGTCTATCAGTCAAATATCTTTCACACCAAGATGCTGATTAAGGAACTGGATTTGCAAAATTATCTTTTTAATAATGATGTTCATGAGTTTCGCCCGGAAAGAAGGCTTGAAATCACCAACAAGCTGCGCCGAGAGATGATAGAGATTTTCAACGGCAAGAACATCTATGAATAAACAGGAGAGCACCCCCATCTATGACGCTCTGCAAAACTATCTAAAAAACAGGATAGTCTCTTTTGACGTGCCGGGACATAAACAAGGGAAAGGACATAAAGCCCTTGTTGAGGCCTTCGGACAAAAGTGCGTCTCAATGGACTTAAATTCCAGCAAACCACTGGACAACCTTACACACCCCACAGGCGTCATCAGGGAGGCGGAGGAGCTTGCCGCTGAGGCCTTCGGCGCGAAACAGGCCTTTTTGATACTTAACGGCACTACCGCAGCAGTACAGAACATGATTTTTTCAACCTGCCGTAAAGGTGACAAAATCATCATGCCGCGCAACGTCCATAAGAGCGTTATCAACGCGATGGTCATTTGCGGTGCGGAACCTGTTTATGTAAACCCCGGGGTCAACCCCGAGTTGGGCATCAGTTTGGGAATGTCCTTAGCCGAGGTAAAACATGCTATTGAACAGAACCCCGATGCTAAAGCTGTTTTTGTCAATAACCCCACCTATTATGGCGTGTGCAGCAACCTAGCAGAGCTGGTAAGCATGGCTCACGCCGCCGGTATGTACGCTCTGGCAGATGAAGCTCACGGCACACACCTCTATTTTGGCGAAGGGCTGCCTCTCTCTGCAATGAAGGCAGGAGCGGACATGTCGGCTGTCAGTATCCACAAAACCGGAGGCTCTCTAACCCAAAGCTCCATTTTACTGTTGGGCAAAGGTGCTGACGCAGAGGGAGTGCGTCAGACAATCAATCTAACACAGAGCACCAGCGGCAGTTATCTCTTGATGGCCTCACTGGACATCGCCAGAAAAAACCTATCTCTCAACGGCAAAGAAATATTTGCCAAGGTGCTCTCCTTAGCTTCCTACGCACGACAAGAAGTCAATAAACTTGAGGGTTTCCGCGCTTTCGGCAGAGACATCATCAACGGTGATACGGTTTTTGACTTTGACGAAACCAAGCTTAGCGTACACACCAGAGCGATGGGGCTTGCCGGTATTGAAGTTTACGACATTTTGCGCGATGAGTTTGGTATTCAAATTGAGTTTGGCGACATCGGCAATATTTTAGCGATAATTTCCGTCGGAGACAGGGAACTGGAGATCGAGCGCCTTTTGGGAGCACTGTCAGAAATAAAGCGCCGCTTTTCCAAAGAACCGATGAATATGTTGGACCACGAATATATCAACCCGTTGGTGGCAATGTCACCGCAGAAAGCTTTTTATGCGGATAAACGCACCGTCGCTATTACGCAAAGCTCAGGCAAAATCAGCGCTGAGCTGGTAATGGCCTATCCTCCTGGTATTCCAATTTTGGCGCCTGGAGAACGCATTACCGAGGAAATCATCGACTATATCAGATACGCCAAGGAAAAAGGCTGCGTCATGACAGGCACACGCGACATGGATATGAATAATATTGAGATTGTGGAGGAATAATAGATGAATATGGAATTTTGGTATACGGAAGAGCACAGTGAAGACACTAGGTTTTCCATCAGAGTAGATAAGCAGCTCTACTCTGCTAAGAGCGATTTTCAGCGCATAGACGTCTTTGAGTCAAAGGAATTCGGTCGCTTTCTTACCCTTGATGGGCTGATGATGGTAACGGAAAAGGACGAATTTATCTACCACGATATGATCGTCCACATTCCTATGGCGGCGAACCCCAATATCAAGAAAGTTCTCGTAATCGGCGCCGGAGACGGCGGCACAGTGAGAGAACTCACCCGCTATGACTCCATCGAAAAAATAGATATGGTGGAAATTGACGCCATGGTCGTGGAAGCCTGCCGCAAATTTATTCCTCAGACGGCCTCAAAGCTGGACGACCCCAGAGTAACGCTCTTCTTTGAAGATGGGCTGAAGTTTGTGCGCGACAAGGTAAGCGCCTATGATTTGATTATCGTTGACAGCACAGACCCCTTTGGACCGGGAGAGGGACTCTTCACCAAGGAATTTTACGGCAACTGCTACAAGGCCCTGACAGCAGAGGGTATTCTCGTCAACCAGCACGAGTGCCCCTATTACGATAGTTATGCTAAGTCGATGAAGCGCGCACATGACCGCATTGTAGAGCTGTTCCCAATTGCCAAAGTCTATCAGGCGCACATCCCCACGTATCCTTCTGGACACTGGCTCTTCGGCTTTGCCTCCAAGAAAATCGACCCAATTGCTGACTTAGATGCCGCAAGGTGGAACTCCCTCGGACTAAAGACAAAATATTACAATACCGAGCTGCATAAAGGCTGTTTCGCCATTCCCAACTATGTTATAGAACTGCTTGAGAATGATTAACAAAAACAACAGCCCTCTGGCTTTTATGGCCTGCGAGGCGGAATATTCCGCGTCAGATATCGTTCTCTTCGGAGCACCATTTGACGGCACGTCCAGTTACCGCCCAGGCTCACGCTTTGCCGGCAACGCCGTACGCACGGAATCTTTCGGTATCGAGACTTATTCGCCATATCTGAAACGCGATTTGACGGATATCTCAGTCTTCGACATGGGAGATTTGGAGCTGCCATTCGGAAATGCGGCGGCTGCGCTGCAGATAATCGAGGAGGCTACAGCAGAGATCCTTTGCGACGGCAAAAAACCATTGATGGTCGGCGGTGAACACTTGGTCACTTTAGGGACAGTCAGAGCGGCAGCGAAGAAGTACCCGGACTTGCACATTCTGCACTTTGACGCACACGCTGACCTGCGCAACGACTATATGGGAGAGAAGCTCTCTCATGCCACGGTTATCAGAAGGTGTGCGGAACTACTGACAGATAAAAGTATCTTCCAGTTTGGAATCCGTTCAATGACCAAAGAAGAAGACTCCTGGGCTGAGGAGCACACAGTCCAGCGCAAATATGACACGGGCACGTTACCATCTGTCATTGAAGCACTCGGAGAAAGGCCTGTATATCTAACTATTGACCTAGACGTGCTGGATCCATCTATCTTTCCAGGCACAGGCACCCCTGAGCCGGGCGGCATCTCCTTTGTGGAGCTTATCGCCGCAGTGCACAAAATGTCAAAGCTGAACATCATCGGCGGCGATGTCAACGAGCTTGCCCCCCACTATGACAGCAGCGGCATCTCCACCATCACCGCCTGCAAAGTGATCAGAGAATTAATGCTTACGATAGCGCATTAAAAAAAGCAGCAACGCCACTAAATATAACAAAATATCCAAGTCCCCAATAACTAAACAGTTAGGGGGCTTTTTTGCCTCCAAGTGACTCGACATTCACTACATCTATATCAACTAATTTGCATGTTTCTTGGCACCAGTAGTACAAATGCCCGCGCCAGAGTGCACAAAGTAAATAGGTGTTTATCTGCATAAGCAAGGAACAAAACAACAAAAAAAGAGCCTCTGTCGTAAGACAGAGACTCCTTTTTTAATGTAATTCCGGCAACGACCTACTCTCCCACGAATACCCTTCGTAGTACCATCGGCGATGGAGGGCTTAACTGCCGGG
>RRZU010571240.1_pt1 | contig 10379 bp, 11 predicted proteins | sample 2165561 | NCBI WGS metagenome assembly RRZU01 (sample SAMN10456909, study PRJNA506462) | wastewater metagenome | isolation source: wastewater sludge | place: USA: Moscow, Idaho | reverse complement strand
TTGAAAAAGGTGAGGCGCAATTCCTGTTGCAACAAATAGCAGGTCAAACAGCACTATCAAACCTATCAAACCAAATGGCGGTAAATACAACATTTGGTTTATTTGATAGCGATAAAACCAAGAAAAATTTAGCTGGACATAGAGTACAGGATAGCTATCGAGTAAATGCCAGCGGCATCATGATTCAAGGTGTTATGTCCTTTCAGGTTGTTCTTAGGGCTATTCCATCAGATCCGTATCATTTTTCTCAAATCGGACTTAAAGAAGAGTTCGTTATCAAATGCTGCCCACCAATAGGTATTGTTTATATTGCAGGTGTAACAGGAAGCGGTAAATCTACAACCTTAGCCTCAATCATTCGCTACATTCTAGAGAACAACACCCCGATAAAGGGAAACATTATTTCTCATGAAGAACCCATTGAATTTACTTACGACAACATTGTTACCAGTCACTCTATTGTAGTTCAAAGCCAAATACCTGAATGCTTTAAAGATTTTAGAGCAGCCAATCGTGAAGCAATGCGTAGAAAGCCTGCGGCAATCATTGTTGGTGAAATTCGAGACAAGGAGAGTGTTAAGTCTGCCATCGAAGCATCCGTCACAGGGCATCCAGTGTTTGCAACTGTGCATGCTGGATCAGTCGTAAAAGTGGTTTCTAGGCTTGTATCTCAATTTGATAAATCAGAGCAAACAAAAGCCTTATTTGAAATCATCTCATCTACAGCAGCCATCATTTCGCAACGCCTAGTCCCTAAGACAGACGGTAACTTAATGGCTGTGCAGGAATATGTTTTTTTTAATAAAGAAATTAGGGATCAGTTGTATCAACAGGATACCGAAAGAGACATTAATTTAATTCTCGCTGAGCATATCGAAAATAGTCAAAAAACTAACTCAAACTTCGCTAGTCCATCATTTGCCGAACAGGGACGAATTCTCTTCGAAAACGGCACTATTGGTGAGGAAGGTTTGAGGATTTTAACAGCTGATGAGTAAAGGGGAAAGCTATGCATCATTGGTCTCAGAATGCACTAACTGTAAAATTATTTAATGTAAACGCATTGGTTTTCATACCTTTAGTGGTTGCTGTCTGCTTCCCTAAATTTATTTTGGGTTTTGTAGTTTTTGGCCTAACTCTCACCTACTTCCTTATTGTGGAAAACTGGCTTGGTATGAAATCACAGTATTTACCGCATTATTTAAGATTTAACTTGCTTGGACGCAACCGTGCTCCAAAAACCAACAACTTTGATATTTAAATAGGTTTAAAAATGACAAATAACTCACTTTCTGAAGAAAACAAAAGCTTTCTTGATGAGCTTGGTCAACTTGATCATAGATTTGTTGGTGTTGATGATGGGCATAGCTGTATAAAAATTTATGTAGGGCTTTCAGCCGACCTTACACAGCCCATTCAATTTAAAATGTTCTCAAGAGGTAAAGTTGGTGTTGCCAACATGGGGGAAGATGACACGATTAACCGTGAATTGATCGTGGTGAATGGTGATATATATACAGTAAATGAAAATATTCCAAATTTTGAAAGCACTCAGAACGACAACTACCCTCTATCAAATCTTAATAAAGCACTTGTATATCAAGCGTTGAGGAAAGCAGATGTAGGTCGATCAAATGTGATAATTGCCACCGGATTACCTGTATCTAAATTCTATACAACAGGCATGCAAAAAATGATGAATAAGGATTTACTTCTTAAAAAGAAAGAGCATTTGCTTGATATTTCAGGAGTTTATAATAAGTTCGATCATTCAATGAATCTGCCACAGATAAAAATAATCGACCATAAAGTTTTTTGCGAAGCAAATGCCGCATACTTTGATGTATTGCTTGATGATTTTGGTGAAATAACAGAAATTGGCGAAAGTTATGAACTTTTTGAATATGGTGCTGCTGTAATAGATATTGGTGGTAGAACTACTGATTGTGTTGTGATTAACCCAGGCGGCGGTAGCTTGAATTCGGATCGTAGTGGGACATTGAATCTTGGTATTTTGGATCTGATGGAAGAGTTAAGAAATGATCTTAAAGCAACCCATAACTGGTCATTTATTAGTGAAGCATCTCTAAATAAAGCGCTACTAACAGGTATATATGGAGCTGGTGTCAATAAAGTTGATATTTCTGAGTTAGTCCAAGCTCACAAAGATCGCTTATTTAAGCGACTTGAATCATTCTTAGACTCCACAATCGGTGATGCCTCTGATGTGCCTGCAATTATTCTTGTGGGAGGGGGATCTTATATTCTCGGAGATATAATTAAGAACAAATACAAGAACTTAATTATTCCAGAAGAGCAGGAGTTTTCAAATGCTCGTGGATTTTACAAAATCCTAGTACATCAAGCTCGCAGTTAAGGCAGGGGGTTATTGATGGATCGTTTTTTATTGGATTTAGAAAATCTGCCAAAAGCGAAAAAAGAGGTGATCTTTCAGATCACCTCATCCTACCCCGATAAGAGGAAGGTGGCATTTTTAAAAAGTTTAATTTTCTTAGGGTTTTCAAATATCAAACAGGCAGATATTGATATTGCCACTGCTAATATAGGGAAATCCACAACCACGCAAAGCCAAAAGTACAGGGTTATTCTAACCAACACCCCTATCGCTGATTTTCTTAAAAGCATTAAAAACAAATCAACGAAGCGATCTTGCGTATATGCTTTTCTATATGCCGGAATAACCAGCTACATTGAGTACATGAGGCTGATTGAAAATGGCAATGAAGCTAAAAGCCTTGAAATTGCAGAGAAAAAGTTATTTTTATGTGGCTTGGGAGAGCACTTAAACACAAATTTGAGTATTAGCATCAAAGTTGATAAAGAGCCTACTTCAACACCTACGGTAGAAAATAAAAAAAACACAACACCTGCAATTCACAATACTCAACCTCAAGATGCAAATGATAAGGCATTAGAAAAAGCAACGCATACTCCCCCACCCTCTCCAACTCCCAAAGTTGATAGCAAAAAAGATGATGGGTTCACTTCTTCACCCAAAAAGAAAATTCAATTTACAACTGATGGGATTTAATCATTATGGCAAATCAAAACCACCAACAACCACAAATGGATGCCTCAGTCACTCTAATGCTGTGTATAGCATTATTTGTGCTGTTTGCCTGGGTTATCTGGGAAAGATTCCATACAGAGCTTTCAACAGCCTATATCTACCTGCAATTGGCCTACAGTTACCCTATTTACTTAATAAAGGCACTTTTTTTAAATGTAGGTTTAAATTTAAGCTTCTTAGACATCATGCTCAAGGCAAGCATTAACCTTTGTCAAAATATAGACCCAACTAATTTAATTCAAGAATGTGGCGCAAAAGAAAACTTCTCTAAAATTAAATTTATGCAACTTAGTGCAGCGGCAATGCCATGGAATACATTGTTTTCAGGGTTAGCTTTATTTTGGGTATTTATGGGTTATAGGGATGTTGAGGAAAACCACCCCAATAAGAAATTTGCGAAAACTCACACACTTGATTCTTTTATGGAGGAGCAAAAGCAGAACCATTCTCATCTAAAATTGTTCTCTGAATTTAATCTTCTAAATGTGAATCAGAATGAAGGCCCTTTCATGGGGATGAAAACGGTACAGGAGTTTGCTTTGGAGCATGGCTTGGTTTATGCAGATGAACCACGCATGATTAAAACAATTGATAACGGTGTCACTAAATCACAAGATGATCAAAGTGAAAAAGTACCTGTTGTTGATAGAGATGTTCTTATTCCTATTTTACGAGAACAATTGGGTTCTTTATGGGTTGGAGTTGAATTTCTCACAGATGCAGAAGCTATTCTATTGGCAATGTATCTACCTAGAGCATGCAGTATTGATCCTAATATGCATGACGATGAATTTTCTCAAATAAGTAAGGATTATTTAACTCTAGAAGAAAGATTCTGGGACATAGCATCTGAAGATATAATTTATTCAGAAAAATTCAAACCTAATGGACAATATCCTGATGGCTCGCCAATTTACCCCGATGGTAAAAAAAGCCTTTCAAACTTCGATATTCCATATTTAAAAGAAATTATTAATAAGTATATTGACTACCCTGTTGCCAAAAAGCTCCTTAGCAAACATGCGTACACTAGAACTTTTATTATTGCTGTAGTGTATGAAGCGAGAAAATTAGGTGTTATGGCCCCCTGTCAATTAAGATGGCTCAAATTCTATGATAGAGAAATGTGGGCGCTTCTTCAGAATATAGGCAGACCCTCCTTCTTTTCTGAAAACATGGGTGCTGTTTCGCACTATACAGCCGAAACTGTAGCGCTTGGCAGAATCTACCAACCTCATTTTGACATAGCAATTCGTGGCTACGAGCATCAAATTAAAATATATTTTTATAGTGATGAAGCAATGGAGAAACTAAAATCAAAACACAAAAATTACAAAAAAAATTAAGCCATGTGATTATTGGGGGGCTGTGAATGCCCCATTTTTAATGCATATAAAACAGTGATATAGAGTATTTTTAATCACAAGAACTATAAGAAACATAAGAAACATAAGAAATATAAGAACTATAAGAAATATAGGAATTGCAATAATCACTACAAAGTAATGTTCAAGGGGTTTATCAGCTATAACCACTTGAGTTGTTGTTGTAGTTCTTTTGATCATTAGAATTGTTGTGATTGTTATGGGTTATACAATTGCAGTAAACATAAGAATTGTAGGAATTATAAGAACTGTTAGGATTATAAGGAGTATATGGGTTATAGCTATTTGGGTGATTGTTGTGGTTCTTATGATCATTAGAGTTGCTGTGCTTGTTATGGGTTATACAATTGCAGTAAACATAAGAATTGTAGGAATTATAAGAATTATAGGAGCTGTTATGATTATAAGGAGTATATGAGTTTTAGTTATTTGAGTGATTGTTGTAGTTTCTGTGATCATCAGAATTGCTGTGATTATTATGAGTTATAGAATTGCAGTAAACATAAGAATTGTAGGAGTTATAAGGACTATAAGAACTATAAGAAATATAAGAATCATAAGAGCTGTTAGGATTGTAAGGGCTACATGAACTATAACCATTTGAGTGATTGTTGTAGTTCTTACGATCATCAGAATTGCTGTGATTGTTATGGGTTATACAATTGTAATAATCATAAAAAGTATAGGAGATATAAGAAGTATAAGAACAATAATAATTATAAGAAATATAAGAAATATAAGAGCTGTTATGATTGTAAGGAGTATATGAACTATAAGCATTTGAATGATTGTTGTAGTTCTTACGATCATCAGAATTGCTGTGATTGTTATGGGTTATACAATTGTAATAATCATAAGAGATATAAGAAGTATAAGAACAATAATAATTATAAGAAGTATAAGAGCTGTTAGGATTGTAAGGAGTATATGAGCTATAACCATTTGAGTGATTGTTGTAGTTCTTGCGATCATTAGAATCGTTGTGTTTGTTATGGGTTATACAATTGTTGTAAGTATTATGTTTATAAGAATTGTAGGAACTATAAGATTTATAAGAGGTGTAAAAGCTCAATTGTGTAAAATAGTAAAATCATAAGAATCATTATAATTGCTGTAATTATAATAATAAGTGAGACCTAGAAGTAATATTAAAATACCACTACAACAATCATTATAGTGGCATTAGAAATATGCAATTAAAACATATACTTATTAATAAACACCCCATTGTTTAAGCAGATTGATCTCCTTGTCGTCATCTGCTAAAAATTTATATTCAATTGCAGGGCAAAATTTCATTGAAAGCTCCCTTATTGCTAAATATACCCATTGAAATTCAAGCTCCGAGGGGAGGGTGGTGGGTAAATTTAAGAATGGCACAATAAATCTTGATGATTCAGATGTAAAAAAATCATCTCTAAGGAGGTAGCTAAAGGCAATTGGTTCATAGTGAATGCCATCTGCACACTTGGTGAGTATGGAGATGTGAACACCACTCATTTCAAGTTGTACGCAACTTTGATTGAGTAATGACCCTATATAAAGAGCATCATACTTAAACGAAATTGGAGAAACCGTTGAAGCGCAAATTAAGTAATTATCTTTCAAAAAAATTCCGTTAGAAATATTTTTCAAATCAACTGGTAGTGGTGGCAATGTTTCTAATTTAGAGATATTGAACTCTTCAATTGCTTTAAAAAAGAATGTGAAAATCTCATTGATTTTTGGCAGTGATGTTAATTCGTTTTTGAATTTCGGTTTGGATAGGGCGAATACAATAACTTCTTGAGATTTTGATAGCACTTCAATTAAACTATTTTCAACAATCATAAAAATTTTGCCGCTTTAAGATCAGGTGCTATTGGAAAATTGACATCAAAAATATCTGTTACTTTCCAAGATATTTTATCTAAAAGAGAGTTATATTTACCTTCAATCTTACCGATTTGAAACTCTTTTGCATGTTTAGATATTCGCAACAACTTGTCATTTACAGCTAACGAGCATTGGATCTTAACTGAAAAGCCTGATATAAAAAATCCATTTATATCTAGATCTTTAATAACAATTACAACACCATCTGGTTCGATAATGGCACACTTTATTCCTATATCACAAAAGCATTCAAAGATTTTATTTTGTGCAAGGATCACCAATACATCAGGGTTTTCTTCAGGGTCGTAAGTGAAAGCAAATTCCGAACTTTGTTGTGCAGATAAGTAGTGATTCGCATCCCCCTTGCCTGGGAGAACGCCATTAGAGAACGAAGAAAGCCACAAAACAAGGTAACGCCACGCAGCAACAGCTTTGACTGTTTGCTTGCACTCTCTGGCAATTTCATCTTCGATTTCTTTTAGTTTGAGGAATTCATCTTCATCAATTTGCTTTTTTGCCACAGTAATTACTCCGTAAAACAACTCATGTCGCTTGCTAATTTTTCACGATCTATACCAATTTCTTTGAATGCATTATTGAGAATCGCATCCTGCTCAACAGCCATTTGCTCAGCTGATTTTATGTTGAGTTGATTCGAATTCTTCATTTTCTCTTTGCTTCCCCCTAAGCTCCACATAGCCACTTTAAGGCTAACGGCTGTAATTCCTATTAATATATAGGTTAGTTTTTTTTTGTTTATTGAATCTTTTTTAATTATAGAGCTGAACCAAGTTAAAGGGGTTTTAAGTAATTGGACTTTACTTGCATGATTCTGTGTATTGTTTTCTCTGGGCTTGAACGTGCTATTTAATAATTCACTAAAACATTCAGACCACTCTCTTTTAATGAGATCCTTGGTGATTCTTGTTAAGACCTGTTCAGATTTATCACTATGAAAATCTAAACTCAGATATTTGGGCGAGCTAAGCAAAGTTAAGATTGGGGATTCATTTACAATTTCTTTGATGTAAATGTTGCCACCAAGGTATTTCTCCCCATTGCTTGAAACTTCAAAATAATCAAACCCTGAGAACTCCAAATCAAATTTCGTGGCTTTGGAGATAAAGGGCAGGGAGCAGACTTTAACTTCAGGTTGTAAATTTAGAGGGGATATTGTGTTCACAAGAATTTGACAGCCATTGTTGTTTTCGGCAGCAGTCATCTTGAGTACTGGTGAATAGGCAGTCATTATTTTTGCTCCCCATACAAAAGCTCTAGAATTGGTTTTTCACTCAACCCTTGGATGTGAGTGACTTTCCCATTTGTCTTATCTAGGAAAATACCAAATGGAACGGAGGGTTTGGTGTCTGGAATAACCTTGTTGTGATAAGCGAAAAGAAACTGCAGGTTGTGATCAATATCAGCTATTTGTTTTTCGGTGGGTACTGCTGCTAAAGCAACCTTCGATCTGTTGAATACCTCTGAAAGCTTCTTCGGATTTTGAACAGCATAAGCATTAAGAGATAGAGATGATGCTGTTTTGCCACGAGCGAATGTAGGAAGCCATTTGATTGTATATCCGGCTTTAATATACGCCCTAGTGTTTTCATAAGTTGCATGACACCAAGTGCAATTAGGATCGTAAAAAATGTATAGCGTATCCTGGGGTAAACCAGCACCTTCTTTTGCGCCCACAAGTCCATCAATCATTTGTAGAGCTTCGGGAATAGCCTTACCAGACCATTTTAAATTCATGTATCCAACATTGGTTTTATTGTTGTGTGCAGGTTGGCTTTTTACACCCAGTACAGCATTCCTAAAATCTTGGGATGCATATTTAAGTGAGTCTAAAGCGTGCTGTTTTGATAATAATTTCTTTGTTGATAGGTCGTAGAGATCACCTTTAATGAAGGCTTTGTTGTCAGGTGTGTTGTATATAACCAAGGTTTTACCATTTTTCTCTAACAACCAAGCATACATTCCTTTGGTTTGGGTCTGCTGCACTTCTTTAATTGAGCCTATATTGCTTATTTTTGAACGTAGATCTGCACTAGGTTCAGCATAAAGGGTGGTGCTAGTTGTTAATAACAAAAGAGGGAAGGTTAAAGATTTAATCAAGCCACGCATGTCTAAAGCCATTATGAAGTAATTTAACTAAATAATATCTGAATATTTTTTTTTAATTCCCATCGGTTTGATTTTTGCGATTTATCTATTTTTTCCCATTTTGAAGTAGTAAGGCAGGTGATAAAAAACTATGTGAAATTATTATAATTATTATAATTATTATAATTATTATAATTGTATAAAACATGATCTTTGCGATAGATGTGATAATTGATATGAATAATATAACTATAATAATTGTTATAGCATATAAGCCTTAAAATACAAAGACTTAACCATATTTAATAATTGTAAAAACTAAGTTATACTAAACACGCACATCCTGTTTTTGTAAAAATTACTTGCAATAAAAAAACTATAATGTATGATTCAATCCATAGCGTCATCGCTATATCACTTGATGATTAAAACGGAGTTGAAAAAATGTCTAACACTAATGAAGTTGTTTCTTACAACCCTCAGGTTTTTAGCCTTAAAAAACATATTGCTGAATTGTTCACGCCAAACTTTATCGAATCTTATGATTTGGGTGACTTAAAAGAAAAGATTGAAAAAGTTACCGCAGCTTCAAAAACAAATTTCAACCGCACGCCAATTATCTCATTTTGCTCTGAGAAAGGTGGTAGTGGTAAAACAACTAGCGCTTTATGTGTGATGCAAGCAGTTGCTAACATGGGATTTAATGTATTGCTAATTGATGTTGACCCTACTCGTGGATCTTCTGATGTGGTTAATGCACGTAAAGCTCTAATTAATGCAGAAATTGCAAGTGCGGAAGAGCAGGGTATTCCTGTAGAAAATGTTCTCGAATATAAGTTTAAGTTAGAGCCAACAATCGAGGCCTTAACAGTTGTGCCTGATAACTTTAGTGCATCTTGGGTTTTAGAATTAGCAGAGAAGAAAGAATATGATTTGATTGTTATAGACACACCAGGTGTTAAAAACAATGATGCTGCAAACTTTGATCCACGTTTAATTACAAAAACTGGAAACCCCCACATCACTGCAAGTTATGTTAGTAATCTAACAATCATCCCTACAGGTACTTCTAATATTGATTTAGTTAAGATGATTGCATTTACACAGCCACTTATGGCCTTTTTGGGTGCGTTAAACTACTCAAATCAAAGTGTAGTGAATAATCAGTACCGTGTGTTAGCCAACCGAGTTGAAAAACAAGGCAGTGGTTTGAAAGAGTTGGCTCAAGCTAAGGAAGAAGTGTTGTTTAATTGGTTTACTAACGGCATTCGCCGATCAGAGAAAATTACGGCAAATACAAGCACGAAGCACACTGGAACCGTATTTAGTAATAACACAGCTAAGCAAATCAATATTGCATTTCTTGAACTTGTAGATGAAATCTACAGTGATATTCAAAATTCAGTGGAGAAATAAGGTATGGCTGGTATCAAAGGATCAAATGTTAATAAAACCAATTCTTACGCCGACACTGCTCAAAAAAACCATACTGCTGAGCAGGAGGCAATGCGTTTAAAGCGTGAGGCGGTGCAGGCAGATGCCAATAAAAAGTTGCAAGATGCGATGCTTGCAATGGTAAATGATGGACAAGCTGACGGACAGGCTGTTCCTGCTCAAGTACAACCAACAGTTGCAGAAGTTGTTCCTGTTCAAGCTCAACCAACTGTAGAAGTTGCACCTGTTCAAGTTCAACCAACTGTAGCGGTTGCCCATGAAGTGGCGAAAGTTGAAGTCGATCCTGCTATCGAGAAGACAACAAGCAAGAAAAGCTCATCTAAAAAAGCTAACGGTTTACTAGCTACTTTTAATGATGGGGCTATTCAATTTAATGGGCAGTTTTTAATCAAAGATACCAAGTCTAGTGAGTCTTCAACAATTCAATTCACAACCCCATCAGACATTGCGCTTGAAGTAAAAATTAA
>RRZU012310856.1_pt1 | contig 10380 bp, 9 predicted proteins | sample 2165561 | NCBI WGS metagenome assembly RRZU01 (sample SAMN10456909, study PRJNA506462) | wastewater metagenome | isolation source: wastewater sludge | place: USA: Moscow, Idaho | reverse complement strand
GCGCAAAACCGCATCCGGGTATAGCAGTTGATGATATAGCGCCAGCGCGGCAAACCAGTCAGACGCTCGTCCCAGTGGGCGGGGTCGTTGCCATACATATGAAGCAGAAGCCAGTTACCCTGATCACTGCGTAGCAGATCTTCGACTTCATGGGCACAGCGGCGTGCCGTATCCAGATCCCATTGGGGAGACAGTCCGGCATGGCACATGATCAGTGGCTCGGTAGGGTGCTCGGCCAGCAGGGGCTGCAGGCGTAGCCAGCGCAACAACTTGTCGGCGTCATGCGCCTCCAGCAGGGCATCCAGCTTGTCTTTCTTCTTGAGTTTGTTGTGACCGGCCGCCGTTGCCAGCAGATTCAGATCGTGATTGCCGAGCACAGTCGTCGCCTGAAAGCCGAGACTGTGGACAAAACGCAACACTTCCAGCGATTTTGGACCTCTGGCGACCAGATCGCCAGTCAGCCAGAGTTCATCCTCGGCTGGATCAAACCGGGCAAGATCCAGCAGCCGCCGCAGCTCGTCGTAGCAGCCCTGGACATCGCCAACACAATATATGGCCATGATGATTCAGTGAATTAGATTGGGTGCAGCCAGTGAGAAGATGGGGATGCCGATATCAAACAGTTCACCCGCTTCATCTTGGAAGGTGTAGCTGCCTTCCATAAAGCCAAGCGGGGTCTTGATCACTACCGAACTCTGATAGCGATAGGTTTCACCAGGGGCTATATGGGGTTGTTCCCCCACGACCCCCGGCCCCTGTACTTCACTCTTCTGGTTATTGGCATCCGTGATACGCCAATACCGCTCGAGCAGTTGTACCGTGGCTGCCCCCTGATTTTCGATTTCTATGATATAGGCAAAGTGATATTGCGCCTGTTCCGGCCTTGATGTTTCATCCAGATAGCTGGGGAAAGTGCGGATCAGGATCGTCTCTGCCATATCACGCCTCTTTATGTTCACTCAACCAATTGGCTATCGTGACAAACTGGGTCAACGTCAGGTTCTCTGGTCGCAGGTTAGGATCTATTCCCAGTGCCGTCAACTCTTCTGCCGTGATGAAGTTTCCCATGTTATTGCGGATGGTCTTGCGGCGCTGGTTAAACGCCTCGGTACAGACCCGGTGCAGATCCGAAACTGAGGTGGCGTTGACCGGCCGCTTCTTGTGGGGAACCAGACGTACCACCGCCGAGTCGACCTTGGGTGCCGGTTTGAACGAGCCGGGACCAACGTGCAGCACAGGGATGATCTGGCAGTAGTACTGGGCCATGACGCTGAGTTTGCCATAGGTCTTGCTGCCAGGTCCTGCCGCCAGCCGATCCACCACTTCCTTTTGCAACATGAAGTGCATGTCCTGGATCAGGCCGCTGAAACTGAAGAGGTGGAACATCAATGGCGTGGAGATGTTGTAGGGGAGGTTGCCGAAAATACGCAGCGGCTTGCCCTCTTCCTTGAGCGAGGTGAAGTCGAATTTCATGGCATCGGCTTCATGGATCACCAGCTTGCTCTGCAGCTTGGGATGATGGCGCAGTCGTTCAGCCAGATCCCGATCCAGCTCGACCACATGCAACTGGGCTATGCTATCGGCCACCGGTTCGGTCAGGGCGCCGAGGCCTGGACCAATTTCCACCAGCGTTTCGTTCTGGCCGGGATGAATGGCCGCGACAATGGAGTCGATGACGTAGTGGTCGTGCAAAAAGTTCTGACCGAAGCGTTTGCGGGCGGTATGGCCCTGATGGACTTTATCGTTACTCATTACTGTTTATTTACCATATCGATGGCTTGGGCCATGGCGGTGAGCAGACTGCCGGTATCGGCGCGGCCTGTGCCAGCCAGTTCCAGTGCCGTACCATGATCCACAGAGGTGCGGATGAAGGGCAGACCGAGCGTGATGTTGACGGCGCGGCCGAATCCCTTGTACTTGAGTACCGGCAGGCCTTGATCGTGGTACATGGCCAGCACGGCATCGGCATCCTTGAGATACTTCTCCTGAAACAGGGTATCGGCGGGCAACGGGCCAACCAGATCCATGCCTTGCTGCCGCAATCTTGCCAGCACAGGTTCAATCACATCCAGCTCTTCGCGTCCCATATGACCGCCTTCTCCGGCGTGGGGATTGAGGCCGCAGACGTAGATGCGTGGCTGGGGGATGCCAAATTGCTGACGTAGATCCTTGTGCAGTATCTCTATGGTGCGAGTCAGACTCTCCGGTGTTATGGCGGCAGAGACCTGGTTTAACGGCAGGTGTGTGGTAGCCAATGCCACCCGTAACCCTTCCGTGGCCAGCATCATCACCACCTGATCACAGCCAGCCTGCTCGGCAAAGAACTCGGTATGGCCGCTGAAAGGAACGCCTGCGTCATTAATCACGCCCTTGTGGACTGGTCCGGTAACCAGAGCGGCAAACTCACCATCGAGGGCTCCTCTGGCGGCGCGCTCCAGGGTTTTCAGTACATAGGTGCCATTGGCACTATCCAGCTTACCGGGAGTGACGCCGGCAATCAGTGATACCGGCGCTATGGTGAGGGTGCCTGCTGGCTGCGGGATGGCCGCCGCATCCGGGTCGTAGATCCGAAATGTAATATCCAGACCCAGCTGTTGGGCTCTTTGCTGCAGTAACTGCGGGTCAGCGACCACCACCAGTTCAACCGGCCAGGCTTGCCGGGCTATGGCCAGCACCAGATCCGGACCTATACCGGCTGGCTCACCAGGAGTGATGACAACACGGGAGGTACTCATCACTGCGCCTCGCTCTGAATATTGATGTAGGCCTCATCGCGCAGCTCGTCCAGCCAGGTCTGTACCTCTTCGGCGAAGCGACGGTTATAAATCATCTGGTAGGCACGGTTCTTCATTGATTCATCTGTGGTGTCTGCCTTGCGACTATCCAGCAACTGCACTATGTGCCAACCATGGGCCGAACGGAAGGGTTGGCTCATTTCCCCCTTCTTCAGATGAATCACCTGATCCCGGAAGGCAGGATCGTAAGCCTCTGGATTTGACCAGCCCAGATCACCACCCTGGATGGCTGAGCCAGGATCTTCAGAATACTTCTCGGCTAACTTGGCAAAGTCGCTGTGGCCGGAGCGGATTTCGTTACTGAATTCCTGCAGCATCTGCTTGGCTTTGCTCTCACTCAAAATGATGGAGGGAACAATCAGGATGTGACGGGAGTGGACCTCGATCTCGTTATCGGCAGCGGCACCGCGGATGCCGAAGACCTTGACGATGTGCAGGCCAGCTCCGGATCGCAGTGGACCGACTATATCCCCCTCGTTGGCTGTGCGCGCGGCTTCGGCCAGCAGGGTCGGCATCTCTTCGAGCGTCATCCATCCCCAGTCTCCGCCTTCCAGCGCCTTGGGTCCGGCACTCTCGGCCATGGCGATTTTCTTGAAGTCTGCACCCTGCTTGAGTTGTTTCATCAATTCATCGGCCTTGGCGGCAACGTTAGCCTGTGAATCCGCATCTGCCGAGCCGGAGAGCGGCAGCATGATGTGGCCGACGTGATACTGCTTCTCCTTGTTCCCCTGATTGCGTAGCAGCTTGACCACCTGTTGCACTTCCTGATCGGAGATATTGATCCGCTGACGCATCTGGTTACGGCGGACTTCGCTGATCAGCAACTCCTTGCGGACTTCATCGCGAAATTGCAGTTCAGTCAGACCATCCTTCATGGCCTCCTGTTTGAGTTGTTCCGGTGTCATTTTGCGATCGGCGGCAATAGAGGCAATGGCCTGATCCAGCTGGTTGTCGCCGATGCGCAAGCCCTGACGATCAGCCAGCTGCAGTACCAGGCTCTCGCTGATGAGGCGATCCAGTGCCTGCTTGCGTAGTTGCATCGGGTTGGGCAAGGATTGTCCCTGACGGGTGGCATCCTGTTCGACCTTGTGTACCAGACTATCCAGTTGACTCTGGACCACTACGTCCTTATTGACCACGGCCACGACACGATCCAGCTCCTGGGCATGGGCGAGGCCCAGTAAGGAGGAGGCAACCAGTAAACCGGCCCCCAGCGTCTTTAGCAAAATTCTCTTCATCGATATTATTTCCGATCCATGATGAACATCAGTCGTTCAGGTTAAAGGGGCGAATATAGGGGAGCAGTTGGGTGTTCAGGCTATAGTTGGTGCCCGAACCTACACTGCCCAGCCCTTTCATCTCGAACTCGATCCCGAAACGGGTCTCCTGGGTGGCCGTCAACGTGGTGTTATCCGGTTTATTTTCGGATTCGACAACCAGGTTGACCTTCCAGCAGCAGGAGTCGTATTGCAGGCCGATCAGCCGGTCTATGTTGTTCTTCTGTTTGATATCCCGATAATAGGCCGCAATGGCATTCCATTTACCATCAATCGGAATGGTCGTCAGGGCGCCAAGCTGGCTGATATCTGTCTGTTTATAGGGGGCGTCGTAGACCACATTCCCCTGACGGACAAAACGGTAGTTGAGCTGTCCCATGTAGCCGTCATTGCGATACTCCACGGCCGAGTTGCCTGCCGATAGGTAGCCATGTTCGGTGTCATACTGTACGCCACCACGCAGGAACCAGTCATCCACCGGATGGGCATCGCCATCGAAGGTGAGCAGCGAACGGGTGTTGGTGGCCTGCTCTTCAATGGGGACCAGGGTTACCTTCGGATTAACCAGATTGTAGGATTGTCCGAGCATCAGTCGTAGTCGTTCGACGCTGTTGTTGTCGAATATCCGGCTGGTCACCCCCAGGCTGACCTGATTGGCATCGCTGATGCGGTCCAGACCCGCAAAGCGGCGATCGCTAAACAGGCTGTAGTAGTCCTGACGCATGGTCGTACTGTCATAGAGCCCGATATGGTTCTGATCCTTATAGGGGACATAGAGATACTGGAACTGGGGCTCCAGAGTCTGGGTATAGAGACGCTGGTTCCAGCTGCCGATGCGATCAAACACCAGTCCGCCGTTGACCCGCACCGATGGCAGGGTACGGGTGACGTTCTCATCCAGATCATCCAGTCCATATTGAGCATAGATGGGGTCCAGATCGTCAGGCACATCCTGTTGGTAACGGGTATACATCAGCTTGAACTGGGCATCCAGTTTGGCCCCTGTGGTTCTGGCCAATGGCACTGTCAGGACCGGCTCCAGGTGAAATCGTTGGCCTGTGTAGGACTTATGCAGTTCCGAGTTGTGGGCAAAATTGACTATCTCGCCGTTAAAGCCCAGATCGAGCCACTGGTACTGCCAGTACTGGTTGTAATTCAGGCGCGGCAGCATCTGGTGTGGCGCCAGGGCGTCAGGCAGCAGTATCTGGTAATCCCGCACTTCACTGGTGAGGTTCCAGTCCTTCTGGTAGTAACCGGCTGTCAATGACTGCATCAACTGGTTGTCTACCAGACTGCCGACCGGCGGGGAGAAGTCATTGAAGTAGTTATAATCGTCTGCGGCAACGCGGGTAAAGTCAGTGCCGAGCCGGACCGTGCCATCCTCCATGCTGGAGCTGTGACGCACATTGGCCAGCCAGCGGCGATTGACCTCGGGGTAGGCGTAGCCTGGCACGGCTTGATCCTGCTCCAGTTTACGGTCTGTCCCCAGATATTCGCCATACAGGACCCCCTGATGCTCCGGAGTGGGCATGTAGCGGAACTCATCCTGCAGCATGGTGCCCCGCTTCTGGATGAAGCGCGGGGTGAAGGTCATGTCGTAATTGGGGGCTATGTTCCAGTAATAGGGGGTCCGAAAGTCGGTTCCATAAGAGTCACTATAGGTGAATGAAGGGTAGAGTAGCCCTGACTTGCGCTCATCCTTGACCGGAAAGGTCATGTAGGGGGTGTAGAAGACCGGCATATCATGGAGCCAGATGGTCGCGTTCCAGGCTTCACCGAACACCTCGTTTTGGTCAACCTTGACGCTACTGGCTTTTAGCCACCACATCTCCTGTCCCGGGGGGCAGGTGGTGAACTGGGCGCCTTGAAGTTCGACCTCTTTTTGTTTGTCATCCAGATTGATGCGATCGGCACTGCCGCGAGCCGGTGAACCGTGCAACTGATATTCCGCTTGCTCCAGTGTCGACTGGCGACTATTGAGATTGGAGTGAAGCATCTGGTTACTGCGCAGGGTGATCTGACCATCCTGATAGAAAATCTTCCCTTCGGCTGTCAGTTCCCGGGTGTTCTGATCCAGTTCGGTATAATTGGAGTTGAGGGTGCGCAGCCCCTGAAATAGCTGCACATCGCCGCGATAGACAGCCTTGCCATCCTTGGTGGCCTCGGCGCTATCGGCCGAGATCTCTACCGGTTGCTGGTTGATGTCATCCGGCGCCGTCTGGGCGGCAGGGACATCGCTATAGCAACGCTTGTCAAAGGCGCCAGCGCCCACGGCTGCCTGGGCCGAATGGTAGGGCAGCAACAGGCCGGATGCGAAGACAATACAAGTCAAACCTGTGAGGTTATGAGTCATTCTCTGCTCTGAATTCCTGGCGATCACGCTAGTCTGGACCGCAGGGGACAGACCAAGGTTGTGCTTTGTGAGCCGTTATTTTATTTTAGCCCCCTATCATAAAGCATTATTTCACTCAGGGCTAACCGCCTGCTTCCTTACCTCCTTATGAATCAGAAACGTTATCAGGATTTGCAACAATGGGCCCGGCAGTTGTTGGGTCAACCGCAGCTGCAACTGGGTTTGATCTCGGGGGATGCCAGCTTCCGTCGCTATTACCGCGGTGGTGGTCTCATCTGGGTGGATGCTCCTCCTCAGACCGAGAAAAATCATGAATTTGTGCGCAATGCGAACGCCTTGCAGCAAGCTGGCATTGCCGCTCCGCAGGTCAAGGCGGTGGAGTATGAGGCCGGCTTCATGGCCGTCTCGGATCTGGGCGATTGCTCCTTGCTCTCCCGTCTGGATGGCAGCAGCGTCGGACACTGGTATGGCAAGGCCATCGCGCTGCTGCCACAGATAGCCCGTATTCCGCTGGCGCTGGAGGCGTTTGATGGTGCATTTATGGCGCGGGAAAATGCCATTTTCCCCGAATGGTTGCTGGAGCGGCATCTGGGGTTGAGTTTGCCCCGTGCCGAGCGGGAGCTGCTTAGGTCACTCTTTGCCCATCTGGCCGAGTACAACCAGGCCCAGCCCCAGGTGACCATGCACCGGGACTATCACAGTCGTAACCTGATGGTGCTGGCCGATGAGTCGCTGGCGGTCATCGATTTTCAGGATATGGTCACCGGCCCCCTGACCTACGATCTGGTCTCCTTGCTCAAGGATTGCTATGTGCGCTGGCCTGCCCGGGTTATCGCCGATGGCGTCACCCAGGCGTATGGCCACTATGCCGATGCGGCCTTGCTGGGCGGCATGTCCCGTGACGAGTTTCTCCGCGCCTTTGCCCTGACCGGCATGCAGCGTCATCTCAAGGCGGCGGGGATTTTCTGCCGACTGCATCATCGTGATGGCAAGTCGGGCTATCTGAAGGATATTCCACGTACCCTGCGTTATGTGCAGGAGGTGGCCGAAGCCGATCCCGAACTGCAGGATGTGGCCGAGTGGCTACAGCGCCGGGTTCTGCCCCATTTTGTCTACGAGGAGGAGAGCCTGTGCGTGCCATGATCCTGGCCGCCGGTCGTGGCGAGCGCATGCGCCCCCTGACCGATCGCCTACCCAAGCCGCTGCTGAGTGTCGGCGGCAAGCCGCTTATCGTGCATCACATCGAGAAACTGGCCCGTGCCGGCATCCGCAGCATCGTCATCAACCACGCCTGGTTGGGTGATAAACTGGTGTCCGCGCTCGGTGATGGCCAGCAGTGGGGGGTGGAAATCCGCTGGTCGGATGAAAGTGATGGCGGACTGGAGACTGCCGGTGGCATACGCCATGCCTTGCCGTTGCTGGGAAATGAGCCCTTTCTGGTGGTTAATGGCGATATCTGGCTGGCCTGCGACTATGACGCCTTTGTCTCCCGCTCTTTGGATGCCGGGCAGTTGGGGCATCTCTGGCTGGTGGATAATCCGCCCCAGCATCCGCGCGGAGATTTTTCCCTGCAGGGTGACAGGGTGGTGGATCTGCCCGGCCTGACCTTCTGTGGTGTGGCTCTCTACCGGCCCGAGGCCTTTGCCGGCATGCCGGAGGGCAAGGCCCCATTGCGCCCCTGTTTCGAGCGCTGGATGGCGGCGGGGCAGCTGAGCGGCTCTCACTTGACCTGTGAGTGGCACGATATCGGCACCCCGGAGCGGCTCGCCTGGCTGGATGCGCAATTGCTGCAGGTATCATTATGAATTACAAGGGAAAACTAATCGGTTTTCTGATCGGCTTCTGGCTGGGACATCTCATAGGGGCCGTGATCGGTCTCTGGATGGGGCACCTGTATGACAGGGGATTGCAGCAACGCACCCGCTTCAGCTTCTCGCGCCGCCCGGGCCGGGAAGAGCAGGCGATCTTTTTGCATACGGCCTTTGCCGTGATGGGGCACATCGCCAAGGCAGCAGGACGGGTCAGCGAGCAGCAGATCCGGGTCGCCACCCTCTTCATGGATCGCATGGAGCTGGAAGGTCAGCTGCGCCGCGAGGCTCAGGACTCCTTTCGTCAGGGCAAGGAGGCCAGCTTTCCGCTGACCGATACCCTGAGCACCTTTCGTCATGCCTGTCGTGGGCAGATGGATCTGCTGCGGGTCTTCATGGAGATGCAGCTGCAGGCCGCCTTTGCCGATGGGGCCTTGCAGGGCGAGCAGCGGGTACGGCTGCTGGAGGTGGCCGAGTTGCTGGGCTTCTCCCGTTGGGAGCTGGAGCAGTTGCTGGCCATGGCCGAGGCCGAGTTCAGCTTTGGCCGCCATCGGCAGCAGCGTCAGGAGCAGCGGCAGCAGGGGAGTTTCCGGGCGCCGCCGACGCGCGATCAACTGCAGGATGCCTACACCCTGCTGGGGGTATCCAGCGAGGCTTCCGACAGCGAGGTGAAGAAGGCTTACCGCAAGCAGATGAGCAAACACCATCCGGACAAGCTGGCCGCCCAGGGGCTACCCCCTGAGATGCAGAAGATGGCCAAGGAGAAGGCTCAGGAGATCCAGCAGGCGTGGGAGCTGATCAAGCAGCGCCGCAATCTGCGCTAGGCCTGCCGCTCCCCTGTCCCGGCGCTCAGACCACCCGTCGCAGCGCGGTGCCGCGGGCAAAGGCGTCGATATTTTCCGTCACCTGATGGGCCAGTCGTTGCATCGCCTCGTCACTGGCCCAGGCCACATGGGGCGTCAGGATGAAGTTGGGCAGCTGCTGGGCCCGCAACAGCGGGCTCTGCGCCGCCGGAGGCTCGCTACGGCTCACATCGCTGGCCGCCCCGCCTATCTTGCCCTGCTCCAGCGCGGTCAGTAAGGCCTCTTCATCCACCAGTGCGCCCCGGGCCGTGTTGATCAACAGGGCCGTCGATTTCATCCGTGCCAGTGCCCGGGCATCGATCAGATTGCGGGTCTGCTCGTTGAGCGGACAGTGCAGGCTGATCACATCACACTGCTCCAGCAGTTGTTCCAGCGGCAGACGATTGGCACCGGGCGTGGCGCCGGCGCGCTCGGCAAACCACACCTCCATCCCCAGTGCCTCGCCAAGCCTGGCGACAGCCTGTCCCAGCGAGCCGCTGCCGATGAGGCCGAGCCGTTTGCCAGCCAGATCATGGATGGCCGGGCCGAAGTAGCAAAAGTGCGGGCTCTGCTGCCATGCCCCCTGCTGCAGTGCCTGGCGGTAGGCGGGCAGATTGCGGGCCAGGGCCAGCATCAGGGCCAGGGTATGTTCCGCCACGGCATGGACCGCATAGCCTTGCACATTGCAGACGGCGATCCCCAGTTGCTGACAGGCTGCCAGATCCACATTGTCGGTGCCAGTGGCCGCCACCACGATCAGGCGCAGTTGTGGCAGGCAAGCCAGTTCGCTCTGGCCCAGACGCACCTTGTTGACGATGGCAATGGTGGCATCGGCAAGACGCGCCACTATCTGGTCGGGGGCCGTGGTGGCGAATTCCTGCCACTCATGGGCCAGCGTCGGGCGGGGTAGTTCGATACGCTCAGGCAGGGTAGCCCGATCCAGAAAGACGATTCTCTCGCTCATACGGGTTTTCATCCGGGGTAGATTATGAATAATACGAATAAAATATCCTTATATATCAATAATATACAATTCATTGATATATAAGGATATTTTATATCTATTTGATTTTATTGTGTTTTTTACTTGATCCCCTGAAAACGCAACCAGCCGACCACCTGATCCAGGCGCTGAGCCTGACTCTGCAGGGGGATCTGGCGCCAATCGAGTTTGTTTTCGCGGCGCGTGGCCAGGGCGCGCTCCCGGGCTGCCTGATCCAGCCAGCCACTCTTGCCCTGCTGATAGAGATCCAGCACCGGCATGGTCGCCTTGGCGATCTCCTCGGCCAGCACGGCGTTACTCTC
>RRZU013472795.1_pt1 | contig 10381 bp, 8 predicted proteins | sample 2165561 | NCBI WGS metagenome assembly RRZU01 (sample SAMN10456909, study PRJNA506462) | wastewater metagenome | isolation source: wastewater sludge | place: USA: Moscow, Idaho | reverse complement strand
CTTGATGCTGGCTCCTGGATTTGCGCGTTCGAGTTTGACCCAAATATTAGAGTTGGCACCAAATAAACGATTGATTTTTACGTGTGGCGTGTTGCCTATAGTTTCGAGTATATTGTTGTATTTCATAGTATTTATATGGAGAAAAGATTAATGTCTTTTATTTCCTGTTGATTCAAAACAGCGTTTTTGTTAGATTGCATGACAAATGAGTATGGATTTACGCTCTTAGTAATGAACGTGTTTCCGCCAATAATACTGTGATTTCCTATAATGGTACTTCCGCCCAAAATAGTGGCATTGGCATAAATAATAACGTGATCTTCTACCGTAGGATGGCGTTTTTTTTTTTTTTTTTTTTTCTCGACTTGTAACGCACCCAAAGTAACTCCTTGATAAATACTCACGTATTTCCCTATAGTTGTGGTCTCGCCAATGACAATTCCGGTGCCATGATCAATTATAAACGGAACGTCGATTGTGGCTTCTGGGTGAATGTCAATTCCAGTTTTGCTATGTGCGTATTCGGTAAGAATTCGAGGTAACAGGCACGTAGTTAGCGATGCAATTGCATTAGCAATACGATAAACTTCTATGGCAAAAAAGCCAGGATAGGAGTTGATGATTTCCTGAATGCAATCAGCTGCGGGATCCGTATCTAATATCGCCTGTGCGTCTTTTTGCATGGAGGAATATAAATCAGGGAGTAATTCATAAAATGATTCAGTGTAAACTAAAATTTCATCAGAGGACTTGTCCTTTATAATCTCAGTTAGAATAGCTATAAATTGTGCTTTGTTTTGGTCCAAAAGCAATTCGATTTGGATTGTTTCTAAAGCTTTTTCAGGGAATATTATCTTGAATAAATCATCAATCCAGCTGATGATTTTTGAAGAATCGATAGCTCTAATCCAATTTTTGTTTTGGTTTTCGTGTAGCGTGTTGGAAAAACGGATGGTTTCAGTATTCATTTATAATGGTGTAAAATCAGAATTAAACGAGAAAAAAGACTCTAAATACAAATATAGAGCAGAATTGAATAGGTTTATAGCGCTGCTTTGTAAATAAATGTTAATATGTTAAATTCCCACAAAATGAATGTTTTGTGTTGGAAATAGTTTCATAAAAAAACCGATTTGCTCTCACAAATCGGATTTCTATTATTCTGTAGAGACGCACTTGTAGTGCGTCTCTACCGCGATGATTATTTACAAATGAATCACTTCGCCATAAGCGTCAGCTACTGCTTCCATTACAGCTTCACTCATTGTAGGGTGCGGATGAATTGACTTAAGGATTTCGTGACCTGTAGTTTCTAATTTACGAGCGACAACTGCTTCTGCAATCATATCCGTAACTCCAGCCCCAATCATGTGACATCCTAACCATTCTCCGTATTTAGCATCAAAAATTACTTTTACAAAACCATCCGGAGTCCCGGCAGCTTTTGCTTTTCCTGAAGCAGAGAAAGGAAATTTACCAATTTTTAATTCGTATCCTTTTTCTTTAGCTTGTTTCTCAGTTAAACCAACCGAAGCAATTTCTGGAGTCGCATACGTACAACCTGGAACGTTTCCGTAATCGATAGGCTCTACGTGTAATCCTGCAATTTTCTCCACACAATTGATTCCTTCAGCTGAAGCTACGTGTGCTAATGCTTGTCCTGGCGTTACATCACCAATGGCGTAATAACCTGGAATGTTGGTTTGGTTGTATGCATTTACTAGAATTTTATCTTTGTCAGTAGCGATTCCTACTTCTTCTAACCCTATATTTTCAATATTTGTTTTAATTCCGACAGCAGAAAGTAAAATATCTGCTTCAAGAACTTCTTCACCTTTTGCCGTTTTCACAAATGCTTTCACGCCGCTTCCAGTAGTATCAATTCTTTCAACAGAAGAGTTGGTCATGATTTTGATACCTGCTTTTTTCAAAGAACGTTCCATTTGTTTCGAAATATCTTCGTCTTCAACAGGAACTACATTTGGCATGAATTCTACGATGGTAACTTCAGTTCCCATAGAGTTGTAGAAGTGCGCAAACTCAACACCAATCGCTCCAGAACCAACAATAATCATTGATTTAGGTTGTGTTGGCATTGTCATTGCTTGACGGTAACCAATTACTTTTATGCCGTCTTGAGGTAAGTTTGGCAACTCACGAGAGCGTGCTCCAGTAGCTACGATAATATGATCTGCACTGTATTCAGTAACCTTATTTTCTTTGTCCATAACATCAACTTTCTTTCCTGGTTTTAATTTTCCAAAACCCTCAATCACGTCGATTTTATTTTTCTTCATCAAGAATTGCACTCCTTTACTCATTCCGTCAGCTACACTACGACTGCGTTGTACCACAGCAGGAAAGTCTTTATCAAATGATGAAACAGTCAAGCCATAATCAGAAGCGTGTTTTAGATAATCAAAAACCTGAGCTGATTTTAGTAAGGCTTTCGTTGGGATACAACCCCAGTTCAAGCACACACCGCCTAAGTTTTCTTTTTCTATTACGGCTACTTTAAAACCTAATTGTGATGCTCTAATAGCTGTAACATAACCACCTGGGCCACTTCCTAAAATTATAATGTCGTATTTCATTTTTTAGTATTTATTTTTTAATTTTAAAATAAAATTTGTAAAAGGGTATCTTATATTTGTGTCTTTTTCTCGTTCAATTGATTGGGCGAATTTAAGGATTTATTCTGTTTTTAGAAAATTTCAAAGTAATAAAGTATTAATCGAACCAATTTTCAGAAAACCCCCTTTTTTTAACAAAATGTAGTAGTGCAAATCTAGATTTGTCTTTTTTTAATCCACGTATTCGCTAATTTTTCATTGGATTAAAAATGTTGCAATGAAAATTATGGTACACAAATTACATGGATTCAACAGATTTACTAATTGTTTTTTTGCTAGAAAAACGCATAGAGAAATTTTCTATGATTTTAAAACCTTTGCTTTTCAGCACCTTTATCTCTTTGCACCTTTAAAAAAAACTAATTTGCAACCGAAAATTGAGAATCGTACAAGTTTTTGTAATAGCCATTTTTACGGTTGATTAATTCCTGATGTGTTCCTTGTTCAACAATTAGTCCTTTATCCATTACCACAATTTTACCAGCATTGATAATTGTTGCCAAGCGATGTGCAATCACAATAGACGTTCTGCCTTTGGTAATCGTTTCCGTAGCGCGCTGAATTAATTCTTCAGAATAGGTATCAATTGATGAAGTGGCTTCGTCCAAAATCAAAATACTTGGATTACTCACATACGCTCTCAAGAAAGCAATCAGTTGGCGTTGCCCTGACGAAAGCATAACACCGCGTTCTTTTACATCAAAATCATAATTATCCGGTAAACTCATGATGAATTCATGCACACCGATTTTCTTGGCTGCAGCCAAAACCTGTTCCCGACTTATTTCAGGATTAGTCAAGGTGATGTTATTAAAAATGGTATCCGCAAAAAGGAAAACGTCCTGCAATACAACCGCAATTTGTTTTCGTAGGGAATCCAAAGTGTAATCCTCAATATTGTGATTGTCTATATAAATTGAACCGCTGTTGATTTCGTAAAAACGGTTTAACAAATTGATAATCGTTGATTTTCCGGCACCTGTAGAACCTACAATAGCAACAGTTTGACCAGCATTTACCTCCAGATCGACTCCTTTTATTACTTCCTCATCTGGAATATATCCAAAACGAACTTTTTTGAACTTGATGTCTCCTTTAAAAATGGGAGCTTCGATCGTTCCTGTATCTTGAATTTGATCTTCGGTGTCTAAAATGTCAAAAACACGATTCGCTGCAATCATTCCCAGTTGCATCTCGTTGAATTTATCTGCAATTTGGCGCAACGGATTAAACAGCATCCCGATAAACATGGTGTATGAAAATAAATCTCCAAAAGTGGTAAAATTATCCCCGTTTAATATCTTGATTCCACCATACAATACAATAAAACCTAGGGTTAAAGATGAAATAATATCAGCGATAGGAAGAAAGATGGAGTTATAAAGAATGGTTTTCATCCAAGCTTTCTTGTGCTTGTTATTGATGGTTTTGAATTTTTCGTATTCAATTTCTTCTCGATTAAAAAGTTGTACAATCTTCATTCCCGTCACGCGTTCCTGAACAAAGGAGTTCATATTGGCAATTTGGGTACGCACTTCTTCAAAAGCGACTTGCATTTTCTTTTGAAATATACGCGTGAAGAAGACCAGAATTGGCATGGCCACAATCACAATCCAAGTCAGCGTCCAGTTCATGTAGAACATAAAAGCCAGAACGACAACCATTTTCATCAAGTCACTGATAATCATGAATAATCCCTGACTGAAAATTCGAGCAATCGATTCAATATCCGAAACCGTACGCGTCACGAGCTGTCCTACAGGAACGTGATCAAAATATTTCATTCGGAAACTTAGAATATGACGAAATAATTTAGTTCGAATGTCTTTTACAATGTCTTGACCCAGCCAGTTTGCCCAAAACACAAAGTAAAATTGCGAAAAAACCTCTAGTAAAAGCACGATTCCCATCAGGGTGACATACATCAATAATCCCTGTTGGTCATGGGTTGCAATGTATCCATCAACGGTTTGTTTTAATAAATACGGACGTAATGCCGCAAAAATCGATAGTGAGATAGCGAAAATAACCACACCATTAAAACGCCATTGATAGGGCTTGGTAAATTTTAATATTCGTCTGAATAATCGGGTATCAAATGCTTTTGCTTTGATATTTTGTGAATTACGAATTACGAATTAGAAATTACGATTTGAATCTTAGATGGCTAATTCGTAATTTGTAATTCGTAATTACTTAAATGTAATCGTATTCTATTTTGGTTAAATATAAACCATGTGCCGGAACCGAAAAACCAGCTTTATCTCTGTTTTTACTTTCTATGATAGCAGTAAAATCAGCTAGTGTAATCTTGTATAAACCTATGTTCACTAAAGTTCCCACAATGGAACGGACCATATTTCGTAAAAAACGATTAGCCGAAATGGTAAAAATTAAGCTGTCGTTTTCTTGTTTCCAATGTGCTTCAAAAATAGTACAGTCAAAAGTATTTACATCTGTATTCACTTTCGAAAAACATTGAAAATCAGTGTGATTGAACAATATTTTTGCGGCTTCATTCATCAAATCGACATCTAGTTTTTGATGGAAATACCAACTTTGTTCTTGCAAAAAAACATCTTTGAACGTATTGATATGGTATTCGTAGGTTCGTTTAGTTGCGTCAAAACGTGTGTGTGCTTCGTCATGAACCGGAATAATAGCATAAATAACAATGTCTTTAGGCAAATAAGAGTTGAGTTTATGTACTAAACTTGGAATGTTAAAAGGGGTTTCTAAGTCAAAATGAGCATACATCTCTTTGGCATGAACTCCAGTATCGGTTCTTCCGGCTCCCATAAGACTGATGGTTGTATTCAATAGCACCGAAAATGCTTTGTTCATCGTTTCCTGAACAGAAGCAGCATTGGGTTGGTATTGCCAGCCGTGATAATGAGTTCCGTTGTAAGCTAATTTTATGAAATATCTCAAGGTTTGTTTGTCGCAAAGTTTCAAAGCAACAAAGGTACAAAGTTTTAAGTCGCTTAAAGGTTAAAAGTTTAGGTTGTGGCTGGTTTTGTTTTAATAATTTTAGGAGACTAAACTCAGTAACTTTGTACCTTTGCCAGTATGTACTTGAAAATAATGAAAAAAATACTACTCCTTTCTGATACACACAGTCATATTGACGACACCATTCTGAAATATGTCGCACAAGCTGATGAAGTTTGGCATGCGGGCGATATAGGTGATTTAGCCGTAACCGATGCGATAAAAAAGTTGAAACCATTGCGTTGCGTATATGGTAATATTGACGATTCTAGGGCGCGATTAGAATTTCAGTTGCATAATCGATTTATGTGTGAAGGTGTTGATGTTTGGATAACGCATATTGGTGGTTATCCAGGGAAATACAATCCTAATATTAAAACAGAGATGGTCTCGAATCCTCCAAGATTGTTTATTTGTGGCCATTCGCACATCCTTAGAGTCATATTTGATAAAACACACAGCTTATTGCACATGGATCCTGGAGCGGCTGGAAAAAGCGGTTTTCATCAGGTGCGCACGATGTTGCGTTTTGTAATTGAGGGTGATAAAATCAAGGATTTGGAAATTATTGAGATGGAAAAACGGGCGTAGTTATTTTTTTCTGATACGTAATAGGCACCATCATACTGATAGATGTCCCTGCGTTTGGCTTTGAGTTTATGTCGATAGTTCCTTTTAGATTACTTATACGCGCTTTAATTTGACTTATTCCAAAACCTTCCAGAATATGAAATTTACTAGGATCAAATCCCTTTCCGTTATCTACAATGTCAATTTGTAGCGATGCGTTATTTTCTTTAATACTTAATTTTGCTTCTCTAGCATGACTGTGTTTTATGATGTTGTTCAGAAGTTCCATGACGATGAAATAAATTTTCATTTCAAAATCTTCATCATAACGCGTTTTTCTATCTATAACGCTGGAGTATTCAAAGTGTAGAATTGAATTGGAGTTCTTATGACATAAATCGTCTAAGGCATCAAATAAGCCAAATCGGGCTAAAAGGGCAGGCATCAATTCGTGGGATAGATCGCGAACTTGGTCATGAGCTTCTTCTAAAATAGCTTTTATTTTATTGATTTCTTGCGATGAAGGCTGATTTTGGGAAATATAGGCATAAAGATGTAGGCCAGCTGATGATAGCAAAGCACTGATGTTATCATGTAAAAAAGAAGCAATTTTTTTTCGTTCTAATTCTTGTCCATCTATGGTTGCATTAATTATATTTTCTTGGACTTTACTTTGAAGGTCTTTGAGTTTGTTTTTTTGTTTTAGTTGTTTGTTTTGAGAATTAAGATAAAAAAGGAAGAACAACAACAACAAGATTGTGATCAATACAATAACAAATTTTTTGTTTCTAGATTGTTCTTGTAATAGTAAATATTCTTTGGTTTTGTAATCGTTTCCTATTTTATCGATTTCTCTTTTATACTCGTCAATTTGAAGATTTATTCCGGCAACATTTGCTTTGTTGAGCTTTTCCTCGATGTTTAATTCCTCGGTAGTTTTATTGTATAATTCAAGGTTTTTATATGCGTTTTTATAATCATTTTTTTTAAATAAAAATTTAGAGAATTCATAGTAGGAATAAGACAAGTCCGTTTTTTGATTTCCTTCGGTTCCTAGTCTTATAGCATCCTGAAAAAAAGCAACCGATTTTTCAGGATTGTTTTTGTAGTTGTGATACATTCCATTGAGCATGTTGAGTGCAACAATAGTAGACTCGTCCCCGTGTTTTTTGTGGTGTTTATTGATAAATGTCAAATAAGGAAGTCCTTTTTCAAATTGTCCAATATCAAAGTATGCCCATGTCAAGTTGAGATTGGTAAAAACAATTTGTATGGAATCTTTTGATTTTTTGCTGTATTCTAAAGATTTTTTATAATGAAAAATTCCTTTTTCATATTGTTTTTTATCAAAGCAATAAATGTTTCCTAGATTGTTATTCAGCCAATTTTTTAACTGATCATTGTTGGTTTTATTAGCATATTGTAGTCCTTTTTCATAATAAAAAAAAGCTTTGTCAAATTCGGCTAACCCATCAAAATTGGCGCCAATGGTGTTGTATATGCCTGCGATAAGATTGTTGTCATTAATAGCGATGGCGTATCTTAAAGCTAGTCTTGATTTTATTAAAGACTTTTCATAATTTGCTGCATTCATATCTCTAATGGCTTCATTAGACAATAGAACGATTTCCTTTTTTGTTAGGTTTTTAACTTTAGCAAAAGAAGGGATATTGAAGAAATGGATTAAAATTAGTGTCAATATAAAAAATCGATGTGAAGCCATATAAATAATGTATCTCTATTTAAATTTATTATTTTGAACTGCTAAGAACTTAAAAGCTAAAGTATAGCCTAGGGTTTTACTAAATTATTTCTCAGGGCATATTTGACTAAACTGATAGAGTTTTTTGCATCTAATTTTTTCATTATATTTTTTCGATGGGTCTCCACCGTATTTGTACTTATAAAAAGCTGGTCACTGATTTCTTTTCCGCTATATTCCAGTGAAATCAATTTGATGATTTCTAATTCTCGGTCGGTTAAAATTGAATTTGAATTTGCTTCTTGTCTGATTAGTTTTGGATTGTCTTTAGCGACTGTGTTGAATATTTTTTCTCTGACGGATTTACAAAAATACTCTTCGCCTCTGGAAACAGAATGAACTGCTTCAACTATATTTTCTCCAGCACATTTTTTTGTCAAGTAGGCACTGGCGCCAAGTTTCATCACTTCTTTTATTATTCTTAAGTCATCATGACTAGATAAAACAATTACTTTACAAGGAAATCCTTTTTTTGAAAATTCCTTAATGACCTCAATACCATCTTTCTCGGGCATGTTAAGGTCTAGAATAAGAATGTCTGATTTGTTGTTGCTTACTTCATTAAAAAGGGCGCTACCATTGAGTGAAAACCCAACTACTTCAAAGACAGGAATAGTATGTAATAAAGTTCGGATGCCATCAATAAGGATTTGATGGTCATCAGCAAGATGAATTTTAATTTTTTGTAACATATAGTGGTTGTTACTGTCAAATTTATGAAAAATAAATACGTAGGGGTTGTTTTTATAGGGTTTTTATTGTTTTTTTTAATAAAAAATATAGAATAGGATACAAAAAAACCCGAATTGTTACATTCGGGTTTCCTTCGCACTAATAAACTAAAGTTTATAGGTTTATCTCAATCTGTCCACAGATTTTACAAGATCCTCATCCTTTTTGATCGCTTTGTTAGCCAAGACTAATAATACGATAGCAACTGCAGGTAGAAACATCCCAATACCTTTCTCTGAAACAGCAGGTGTTTCTCCAGATAGATTTAGTGAACGATATACAAATAATCCTAATAAAATCAAATTTAATATGATATTCAATCTGCCAATAACAAATTGATTTTGTCTTTTTTTATAGGAAACAACACCCAGCAACGTTAGCGAAGTACTTAATCCTAATAGGATAGTATACACTTGACTTTGCATGAAAAAATACTCTTTATTATCGCTCATTGTCCATAACGGAAAAAAAAACAGCAATACGCCTGTAACTACAAATGCAAGTAGTAAATAAATAGTCTGAATTCTTTGTATCATTTGTTGAATATGTTTTACAAAAATATATTTTCTTTTTTTAAAATACTATTGTCTGATTAAATTTTATTCGTATTATTGCATCATAATTCCGTAAGCACTTCATACTGCGGTTGATTGACTTTAAAGTTCACTACCTATTCTTTTACGTTATTCCAACAAATTAATTAAATTCATAGAACATTCATGTTTGAAATTTCTGCATTAAAAGAAATGAAGCTTTCTGAGCTTCAAGAAATAGCTAAATCAGCTAAAACAATAAAATTTAATGGTGTAAAAAAAGAGACTTTAATCAGTCTTATTTTGGATCATCAGCGGGCCAACGTTGACACTGCTTTAGACACAAAAACAGAAAGTTTTATGGAAGACGGTAAGCCTAAAAGAACTAGAATAGTACCTGAAAAAAAAGTACCGATTCAGAAAGCTGTAAAAAACACTCTTTTTGAAACAGAAGAAATTGTAGCAAAAACGAATATTCCAACTGAAAATACGGCTGCTGAAACATTGCCAATTCCTAATAAGGAAGAACCGTCTTCAACTCAAGATATTGAATCTGTAGACAAAAAAGTAGGTAAAATAATTAAGTTTAATAAATCCGCTTACGAGAAAAAATTAGCCTTAAAAAAGGATAAAGAAGAAGTAAAAGAGACTAAAAAAGACAATGATAGGGCAATAGAAACGACAACTGAAGAAAAAGCTGAAGTTGTAGCTCCTACCAAAAAAATAAATCCAAACCAGTTACATAAGTTGAATCCAAATGGAAATCCAAATCCAAATTTCAAAAATAAGAAAAGCAATTTTGCTGCCCCTGACTTTGAATTTGATGGAATCATAGAGAGTGAAGGCGTTCTAGAAATGATGGCTGACGGTTATGGTTTCTTGCGTTCTTCGGATTATAACTATTTAGCTTCGCCAGATGATATTTATTTATCGACTTCTCAAATTAGATTATTTGGTCTTAAAACCGGTGATACTGTAAAAGGGGTGGTTCGCCCGCCAAAAGAAGGAGAGAAATTTTTTCCACTAGTTCGGGTTCTGAAAATAAACGGACACGATCCTCAAGTGGTTCGTGACCGAGTTTCATTCGAACATTTAACACCAGTTTTTCCATCCGAGAAATTCAAATTGGCAGAAAAACAGAGCACTATTTCAACACGAAT
>RRZU011984742.1_pt1 | contig 10381 bp, 10 predicted proteins | sample 2165561 | NCBI WGS metagenome assembly RRZU01 (sample SAMN10456909, study PRJNA506462) | wastewater metagenome | isolation source: wastewater sludge | place: USA: Moscow, Idaho | reverse complement strand
TTATCAATAACTAATAATCAGTAATTGATAATATTTAAGGGCTGCCATTATGGCAGCCCTTTTTGATAAGATTGATTTTGTTTTATTGTTCCTGATCTTTTCTGAATTCGTCTTTGTTCTCATCGTATTTTTTATTATAAAGATTCTTTGTTCTGTTGAACTGAAATCCAATTACAACAGCAACTACAATAATTGCTATTATGTTAATAAGCAGTTTCATGGCAAAACCTCCTTATTTATCTTCTCCTGCGGGAATGCTTTCTTCTTGACTGCTGTAATCTGACATATCCGAATGCGGCAGCACCAATAATAATTACAACAATTATAACAATCACTGCCACTGATACTTTTCTTTTAGAAGTTTCTTTGTGTGCTGCTTTTATTTCCTGCTGTTCTTTAGCAATGCTTGCTTCTTCAGCAGCTTTGGAACTTTCTATGGATTCCTTTTCGGCAGCTTCTTTAGCGAGTTTTTCCTGCTCTTCATATGTAGTAATATTTTCTAACATATCATTGCCGGTATCATTACCAACGGTAGTCCTGTATAATCCAAAATCAGCACAGCTGTATTCATAATCATCTGATACATAGAACCAGCACCACTGCTGCGATACATGCTTTTTATAAGCTGCTGTCTGTACTTCAATTGAAGTGCGGTTTCCCATACGAGAAAGAGGAAGCCTTAAGTTCATGGTAATTTTATTCTCTGTGTACAGATGAAGATAAGTTTTAGGAACATCCCATGTACCATAATTGGATGCTGACTCTGGAAATACAGAGGAATCATTGCTTGTCTCTACTGATTCTGCAACAGCATGAGAGAATAGCATATGACCGCCGTGACCATATTCTCCATTAAGATCCTGTGTTACTACAACAAGAGGTTTAAATCGTCTTATACATGATGTAGTATAGGCTTTGACATCATCATATACATACTGCTTCTTTGCAGCTTCTAATGTCTGACTGTAAAGGTCGGGAAAATCTCCACATACTGGGTAATGCTTTATGCCTGATTCCCACAATCCGTCAAGCTTTTCGTGTTCTCTAATCTTGGCTGATGTAGTGAATTCGCACATATAGGCAACCTGAACGGAAAGATTTTGTTCGCCACCGTAAGTGGCAAGTACTCCTCCAAGGAAAAGTATCTCGTCATCTGCATGTGTTGCGAAAACAAGAATGTCAGCATTATCGCATGGAGTCTTCCATGTCTGAACATCTTCAGGCACAGAACCCTTGGAATATACATGCATATCACAGATTGATTCCTTAGATGCAAATGTAATTGTCATCTCAGTTGTACCATCGGGAATCTGGACATATTCGTGAAGAAAACCATTAGTTCCGTTAGTTTCAGTCTTTCCATTATAAGAAAGAGTCCATTCTGAAGGAATTAAATCCCATTTGATATAAAGTGAGTACATTTTTTCAGAGGAAGTTATTGTGATTGTGTCTCCTGATGAAAATGTGGTTTTTGTGTTGTAAGAACCATCGGTCATCCTGCTGATGCTTCCCTGGTTAGAAAGTGTTATATCAGCATTTACTTCTGCAGCCTGATTGTCTTCTGCTTTAACGGCGGAAGGGAAAAGAACTATGCAGAATAGTGTAATAGTAATTGAAGCAAGCAGTTTTAAAATACTGCTTTTTGATTTGATATAAGTCATTAATCTGTACCATTCCTTATTAAAATTTATTCTTATTATTATAAACATAATATGCAGGTACTTTCAACAACCTAAAATGATATGTTATAATAAAAAATAAATAAATAAAGCTGTTAAAAGGTTACAGATATAGATGAGAAAAGATTTGGATGAAATGTACAGACTGGGTTTGTACGGCAATGGAATAGAGAGAATTAAATTGAAAAAAGCAGTTCAGATAATTCAGAAAGCTTCAGCTTCACAAGTTAAGATTGTAGATATCGGACATGATAATTTTGATTCAGCATGTGAGGCACTTGAGCTTGGTTCGGTTGATATGGCAGTTGTTGACATGGCACAGCTTATCAGGATGGAAAAGAATGATGAGAATCTTCCTTATGGGGTTGTTATTTCGGGTGTTTTAAAACGCGGCGATTCAAGATATGTAATGATAAGAAAGAGACATGCAAAAGACCTTATTGAAAATGCTGTTGTTGCAACTGACTCATACAGCAAGACGGAGCGTATTAAACATATGTATGATGGAATAAGCTGTGTAGTAGAGACGGATATAAGAAAATGTATTGAAAAGCTGGATGCGTCAGAATGTGATGCTGTATTTGTACTTTTAGAAGATATTAAGGCAGCAAGGCTACATAATAGTTTTCTGTATAGATATACAATCATGGATTATGGAGAATGTGTTCCTGTGCATGGTGAGGGTGTGTATGCAATGCTTACTAAAGGGAAAAAAGAGGCTGTCCGCACGGCAAGAGAATTGTCACATAAGAGTACAGCAGAATGTTTTGAGATAGAAGATGATATAATTAGCAGGGTTATGCAGAATGTATATGTTAAGACATGTGATGTGTATGCAAGAATCAGTTCTGACAGACTGGAGATATATGCAGATGTTACCGGTAACAGGGGACGCATAAGAGTTAATGAAAGGGGTACATTTGTTAATAAGAACCTTATTATCACAAAAATAGTAGACAGAATTAGTAAAAGTATGTAATAATAATATATTGATATATATTATTAAAGTTTGGAAAGAGGATATATGGAATTTAAGAAAATCAATGATAGAAGATTCCAGTGCAGACTCGATGAGGAAGACCTGGAAGATAATAATATTTCCTTAGATGATTTCTTTAAGAATGATACAGACAAGATACACAGCCTTCTTGAAGTTATTATGGAGGAGGCTGAAAAAAATATAGGTGTTACTTTAAGTGGGGAGGTTATGTCACTACAGCTTGCACCACAGCCAGACCATTCAATACTTCTTACAGTTTCATCTGGTAAAGAAGATCTGGGTAATATGTTAAGAAAAGCAGGGGAAAGTATATCTAAGGCATTTTCAAAACCAGAGAAGAGTAATGTGATTAAGAATGGTGAAGGTACATTTAAAGATGCACCTTTTGAAACATTTGGAGACAGTCTAGATAAGTTCGAATTACCAGATGCACAGACAGATGAACTTAAGAAGACAGGACAGAAGAAGAAAGCAAGTAATGTTATTAAAGCCGGATGCGGCGTATTCAGGTTGGAAAGTCTTAATGATTTTGAGGAAATGTGTACTGTAAGTTCAAGAACATGGGGAATAACTAATGCACTGTATAAGAATAAAGAAGATGATACATATTATCTTGTACTTGAGAAAGGAAGATGCTCAGAGGAAAAATACAGAAGTCTTCTGAATCTTTTGATGGAGTACAGTGTGTTTGATTCTTCAAAAGAAGAACGTGTTGCGTTTATAAGGGAGCATTATAGTGTAGTAATAGGCAGCAATGCTATTAATGTAGTAAAGAAATATATGTAGATTAATTATTCAGGCAGAATCTGAATGATGAGGTAAGGAGGCAGTATATGAGATATCCTGAATTCTTATCCGAAGGCGGAACTATAGGCTTCGTTGCACCATCTTTTGGTTGTGCGACGGAGCCTTATAAAACAGCATTCGGAATGACAATTAAAAGATTTGAAAAAGAAGGTTATACAGTAGAGCTTGGTCCTAATTGTTATGAGGACAATGGAATTGGGATAAGCAACACACCGCAGGAATGCGGTAAGGAGCTTACACAGATGTATGAGAGTAATGTCAATGATGTGCTTATATCATGTGGCGGTGGTGAACTGATGTGTGAGATTCTGCCATATGTTGATTTTGACAGGATTAAGGCGGCAAAGCCTAAGTGGTATCTTGGATATTCTGATAATACCAACTTCACATTTTTACAGAACACGATTGCCGATACGGCAAGTGTATACGGACCGTGTGCAGGCGCATTTGCAATGAAGGACTGGCATCAGGCGCTTGTGGATACTTTTGATGTGCTTCGTGGAAAAGGCTGCAAGAACAATAACGGAGTTGTGGAAAAACAAGTCCATGGATATGACACATGGGAGAGAGAGTCTCTAAAGAATGAGGAGAACCCTGCACCACAATACAATCTTACTGAGAAGAAGATTTTAAGAAAATATGTTGGTGGGGACGAATGTGATACGGAGATTGCATTTGAAGGAAGGCTTGTCGGCGGCTGCATGGACTGTCTTGTTAATCTTACAGGTACAAGTTTTGACAAGGTTAAAGAGTTTAACGAAAGATACGCAGATGACGGAATTATATGGTTCTTAGAGAGCTGTGATCTGAATGTATTTGCAATCAGAAGGGCTATGTGGCAGATGGATAATGCCGGATGGTTTAAGAATGTGAAGGGATTTCTCATAGGAAGACCGCTGTGCTACGGACAGGAAATGATGGGGCTTGACCAGTACAGAGCAGTTACAGGTATTGCGGCAAAGTATAATGTGCCGGTTATAATGGACTGTGATTTCGGGCATCTTTCACCTTCAATGCCGATAGTAAGTGGGGCATATACACAGGTTAAGGTTAAGGATAACGACCTTTCACTTAATTACCGTTTCTGTTAATATTAACGATTGAAAAACACACTTTAATAGGGTAAAATGTTAAAATGACTATTAATAATACCTGTTATATCAGGGATAAGATAAGGAGAAAACAATGGGTAGGATATTTAAGTTTGATAAAGATGTTGATACAGATCAGATTATTGCATCGCAGTATCTTTTGTTTCCGACAATTGATGAGATGAAGAGTCATACATTTGAATCATTAGACTCTGATTTTGCTTCTGCTGTAAAGCCGGGAGATTTCGTTGTTGCAGATGACAACTTTGGATGTGGTTCATCAAGAGAGCAGGCACCAAGCGTACTTAAGGCGTTAGGTGTCAAGGCAGTGATTGCCAAATCATTTGCAAGAATATTCTATCGTAATGCTATTAATATAGGACTTCCTGTTATTGTATGTAAAGAACTCCATGACGAAGTTAATGCGGGGGATGAATGTGAGCTTTCATTAGAAGATGGAATTATAACTGTTAATGGAAAGACTTATACATGTACAAAGCTTCCAGCCAAGATGCAGGCTATTCTTAATCAGGGCGGACTTATTGCATCACTTAATGATGAGGCAGAAGAGTCTGAGAGTGCAGCTGTAACAGCGGGCGAGGCAAAGCATGGCATGACTATTGCAGAGAAGATTATTGCAAGGGCAGCAGGTCTTTCACAGGTTAAGGCCGGAGATATTGCTACTGTCACTCTTGACAGACTCATGAGTAATGATGGAACAACACATCTTACTATCGGTATGTATGAGAAGTTGAAGAATCCTCATATTGCTGACAAGGATAAGCTTGTATGGATTGTAGACCACAATATTCCATCAGACAGTCCTAAGACAGCAGCCTCACAGAAGAAGATGAGAGACTTTGCTAAGGCTAATGATATTAAGTTCTACGAGGGCGAGGGTGTGTGTCATCAGGTTATGATGGAAAATCATGTAGTGCCGGGTGAACTTATATTTGGAGCAGACAGCCATACTTGTGCATATGGTGCGTTAGGTGCATTTGGTACAGGTGTTGGTTGTACAGATTATTTGTATGCAATGGTTACAGGAACATCATGGGTAATGGTTCCGGGAACATTAAGATTCAACCTTAAGGGAAAGCTTAACGATGGAGTATATGCAAGAGATTTAATACTCTCTATTATTGGAAAGATTGGCGCTAACGGTGCTAACTATAAAGCAATGGAATTTGCAGGAGAAGGCTTACACAGCCTTTCAATGGCAGACAGAATATCAATCTGTAACCTTTGCGTAGAGGCAGGTGCTAAGACTGCACTCATGGAAGTTGATGATGTTGCAATGGATTATCTTAAGGAGCATGGCAGAGAGCCAAAGGCATGCTTTACATCAGATGATGATGCAGTATTTGAGCAGGTTTATGATATTGATCTTTCAACAATACAGCCAATCGTTGCAAAGCCACATTTTGTTGACAATGTAGTTCCGGCTAAGGAATCACTTGGTGTAAAGATTGATGAAGCATTTCTTGGCTCATGTAACAATGGACGAATCGAGGATTTAAGAGTTGGTGCAGCGATCATCAAAGGGAAAAAGGTTGCTCCTAAGGTAAGATTCCTTGTAGTTCCTGCAAGCCGTTCGGTATATCTTCAGGCTATGAAAGAGGGACTCCTTGATATATTCATGGACGCAGGTGCAATTGTTATGAATCCTAACTGCTCTGTATGCTGGGGCAGCTGTCAGGGTGTTATCGGTGAGGGCGAGACTCTTATCAGCACAGGTACACGAAACTTCAAGGGTCGTGCAGGACATAAAGATTCTTTCGTATATCTTGCTTCAGCGGCAACTGTTACAGCATCAGCAATCAAGGGCGAGATAGCAACAGCAGACATGGTATAAGATAAGGATTTAACTTCAAAGGAGTAATTATGAACGAGAAATTTAGCGGTAAAGTATGGGTGCTTGGTGATGACATTGATACAGATATCATTATTCCTACAGAGTACCTCGCATTAAAGACAGTAGAAGATATGAAGCCATATGCATTTTCGCCATTAAGACCAGAACTTGCAGGTCAGATTAAGCCAGGCGACATCATTGTTGCAGGAAAGAACTTTGGTTGTGGTTCATCAAGAGAGCAGGCACCTGAGGTTATTAAGGCATTAGGTATTAAATGTGTTATTGCCAAATCATATGCAAGAATATTCTTCAGAAATTCTATTAATAACGGACTTCTCCTTATAGAGAATGCAGACCTTCACGACGAAGTTACGGAAGGCGATACTATTGATGTTGAAGTAAATGCAAAGATTACACACAATGGAAAAGCATATCCTATTGCTTCACTTCCTGATAATCTTGTGGATATACTTAATGCAGGCGGACTTGTTAAGGCAATGAGAAAGCTTAACGGTCTTGACTAAGACAGGGAGAGGTAAGAATAATGGGACATACAATTATTGAGAAGATTATTGGAAAGAATATTGGCAGGGAAGTAAAGCCGGGAGATATCGTAACTGTTAATGTTGACAGAGTAATGATTCATGATATTTTCATTCCATTTGTTAAAGAGAAATTCGAGGAAATGGGATTCACTAAGATATGGGACCCTGATAAGGCTGTTCTTATATATGACCATCTTGTTCCAGCAAGTCAGGTTGATGATACAAGACATTTCCGTATTGGTAATGAATTTGTGGAAAAATACGGAATGAAGAATATCCACCGTTCAGACGGAATCTGCCATCAGTTAATGACAGAGGCAGGTTATGTAAAGCCGGGAGATATCGCATTTGGTACAGACAGCCACACAACAACATACGGCTGTATTGGTGCATTTTCATCAGGTATCGAATATACAGAGATGGCAAGTGTATTAGGAACAGGCAAAATGTGGGTTAAAGTTCCACAGACTATCAAGGTAACAGTTAATGGAAAGCTTCCTGAAAATGTGCGTTCAAAGGATATCATATTAAGACTTATCGGTGACCTTGGAGCAGATGGCGCAACTTATCAGGCACTTGAATTCACAGGTTCAACAATTGACGAGATGAGCGTTGCAAGCCGTATGACTATGTCTAACATGGCTATTGAAGCCGGTGCCAAATGTGCTCTTTTTACACCAGATGAAAAGACAGCAGAGTACTGTAATGTAGAACTTACAGATGAATTAAAGGATTTAAAGGGTGATGCGGATGCAGTATATGCAAGAGAGATTACATATAATGCAGAGGATTTAGTTCCAGTTCTTGCATGCCCTTCACAGGTAGATAACATCAAGCCTGTTACAGAGCTTGCCGGAACAGCAGTAGACCAGGTATTCATCGGCTCATGTACTAACGGAAGATTAGAGGATCTTCAGTGTGCAGCAGCTATTCTTAAGGGTAAGAAGGTTGCACCATTTGTCAAGTTGATAGTTACTCCTGCAAGCCGCAAGATATATAAAGAAGCTCTTGCAGACGGAACACTTGAGACACTTGTTGAAGCTGGAGCAATTGTTACACATCCAGGATGCGGATTATGCTGTGGACGAACAGGCGGAATTCTTACTGACGGAGAGGTAGTTGTTGCAACTAACAACAGAAACTTCCTTGGAAGAATGGGAACAAGCAAGGTTAAGATATTCCTTGCATCTCCAGCTACAGCAGCAGCAAGTGCTATTGCTGGAAAGATTGTGGAGGCTTAAAAACAGACAGACTTTACATAATTTCTGAAATTCTTAGACAATATAATATTGTGATAAAGGGAGGCATATTCTACGGAGGATATGCCTTCTATGTAATTAGGGGTATAAGTTATATTTACAAGGCCTGAAAGCATGTCAACGGCCTTGTTATACGCAATTGCAGCTTCTGCTTCGGATGAGAATTCACCGAGTATATAGTCGCCGTTAATATGAATCCTGGTTCTGTACATAATTCGTCCATTCTTAGTAAACTGGGAAACACCATTGTATTTATTGACAACAAGAATGTTTTCGTATCTGTAATCATGCGTATCCCCATTTTTAAATACATAATCCCTGCCTTTTACAGAGTGGCTTCTTACTCCGAATCTTGAGAGAATGCTTGTCTGCATTCCATAATCATTTACAAAATAATATCCTCCGCGGCTCATAATTGTGTGGTTGGAATAGTAAAAAAGGTCATCAGTAGAAAACTGTAAAACCTCATGTTCTTTGAGAAAATACAGGAAATATTTATGGCACATATATATAGGTGTCTTTATATAAATGTTGTTATCCCTGAAATTGATAAGTGAGATGTATTTACCAAGAGAAAGTGTCATTGCTTCATTATATGAAGTTGTTCTGTGGTCAGTATCAATCCAGTGGTCAGAAGAATTGTTTATTATCTCACAGGCTTCGTTGTACATGGCATGACAGGAAGCCTCGTCAGAGGAACTTCCGAGGCTGATGTGTTTATTCTTATATGTAAATGACGCACGGTAATATATTTCACCGCTTTTCTTTCTTGCTTCGTAAACTCCTGTCATGAGAATCCCCCAATCGTTCTATAAATTTGTCCTTTAAACCCACTATTTCATCATATTTTGCAATATTAGTAGGCTTCCCCAAACTTATACTCTGATTTAATGTGCCATTTGACACTACCATTGATATAAAGATTATAACATATATTAATTGTGTATACAGATATAATTATATATAATAAATGATAACACATTGGCAGAACATATTGAAAGGTAAAAGAATGAGTAAAAGAAATATAACATTTATAATTATGATAATTACACTTATGACATTGCCGTTATCAGCATGTGGAAAGAATAAGAATAACATTTCAACTGATAACAGCCAGAAGCTGCAAAGTGAAAGCGGTCAGGAATATGATGATGGCAGAGATGCACATATGATTCCGGCTGGTGAATCACAGACAAATGGTGAATCACAGAAGACCGGCGAAAAAAAGAATGTACAGGAAAATGCTTCTGATGCGCAGGATAATAACATTAATTCTGAGCTGCCGCCAGTAAGTATCGTACCCGAAAGTACTGCTGCCGCCAGTAGCGATGCGGCTGATAAGGATACTTCAGGAACTGACAATACTTCAGGAACAGACAGTACCAGTTCAGAAAACGATAAAACGGAAAACACAAAGACAGATCCGATAGAGCTGCCATTTGTTCCGGCTTACTAAATATTATATTAAGAGGCAGAAGGCATGAGATATAAAATTAGTGATCTGGCAAAATTATTAGATGTGTCTACTAATACTGTCAGACGATATGAGGACATGGGTTATATATCAGCTGTACGCGATGAAAACAGTGGATACAGGTATTATGATGATGATGGGATATTCGGTGTACTTAATGCTAAAATGCATGTCAAGTATGGCTTTTCACATGAACAGATAGCAAAGATGCAGCATTTTTCATTAGAACAGTCTATTGAGGCATACAAGGAACGCATGGATGAGATGGACAGGCAGATTGCGTATATGACATATTTAAGGCACCGGCTGAAAGATGATTATGTGCTGATGAATAAGGCTGCAGTCAATTCGGACATATATGAGAAGAACAGCCTTGACCTTAGATATGTTTTGTACAAATATGGTGAAAAACTGCTTCAGGAGCCGGAACGGTTATTGCAGGTGAAAGAATTTCTGTATAATTCTCCTGAATTACAACACATATATATGATTCCAAAGGAAGAGATTGAAAAGGGCAGATTTACTATATGCTGTGGAATCGCTGTAAAAGAGGAACATGTTGAGAAATACAGTCTTAAGACCAATGACTATGCCGGGCATTATACAGCCAAGCCATCTGTTATGGGAATCTCAAGAGTTCCTGCAAAATTAAGCCTGATGAGTGAAAAGTC
>RRZU011567079.1_pt1 | contig 10382 bp, 9 predicted proteins | sample 2165561 | NCBI WGS metagenome assembly RRZU01 (sample SAMN10456909, study PRJNA506462) | wastewater metagenome | isolation source: wastewater sludge | place: USA: Moscow, Idaho | reverse complement strand
TGGTTTCTAGCTTCTTCCCGAGTTATACTACCTTGCTTAAATAATTCTGCAACTAAAGAGTGATCCTCAGTTATCTTATCTATTTCCCCATCTCTTATTATATATACTCTACTATCTCCTACATGGCCAATAAATAATTTTTTATTGTGTAAAACTGCCAAGCTAATTGTTGTACCCATACCATTGTATTTTTCTTCCGAGCAGGATTTATCATAGACTTCTATATTTGCCATCTCTATTGATTTTAATATTATACTTTTTATATCATCTTCATCTAAATCATTATTATACTTTTCTTCTATATATTTTGCAATTATTTCTGTGGACATTTTACTGGCAATCTCTCCTGCATTATGACCACCCATGCCATCAGCAATTATAAATAATGGAATTATATCTGATTTGTAGAAATAATCTTGATTTGTCTTTCTTGTCCCAATATTTGTTTTTGCTCCAAAATCCATTGCTTCACCTCTTATTCTATTTGTCTATATGTGCTCGTCTTAGTTGACCACATGATGCAGAAATATCTGAACCCATTTCTCTCCTAATAGTTGTATTTATATTTGCTTTTGATAATATTCTTTCAAAATTCTTTATATGTTTATTACTTGATCTACCTTCACCATATTCTTCAATTGGGTTTAGAGGAATTAGATTTACATGTGCATTTAATCCCTTTAATATTTTTATTAATTCATCTGCATTTCTTAAATCATCATTTACATCTTTTATAAGAGTATACTCTATTGTTATTCTTCTCTTTGTCTTATCTTCATAATACTTACAAGCTTCCATTAATTCATCTATACCATATTTTTTAGTTATTGGCATTATTTTCACTCTCTCTTCTTCAAAAGGAGAATGTAATGATATAGAAAGTGTTATAGGTAAATTTATATCTGCCAATTCATAAATTTTAGGCACTATGCCACAAGTGGATAATGCAATATTTCTATAGGAAATATTCTTTCCCTTTTCATCATGGATTATCTCCATAAATTTAATAACATTATCAAAATTATCCAAAGGTTCACCACTGCCCATCATAACAATATTGCTAATTCTAATACCTAAATCTTTTTCAATTGTATAAATCTGTCCTGCCATTTCCCCAGGTGACAAATTCCTTATAACTCCATCTTTTGTAGATGCACAGAAAGAACATCCCATTTTACATCCTATTTGAGTTGATATACATGCTGTCCAACCATGTTTATAATGCATTGCAACTCCTTCGATAATATTATTATCTTCTAGTAAAAATAGATATTTTTTTGTATCATCTAATTCTGAATCAAATCTCTTATAAATTTCTACTGATTTTATATTTACCTTCTCTTTTAAATCTTCTCTAAGTTTTTTAGATAGAACTGTTATATCATCAATATTTGACACTTTTTCCTTATTTATAAAGGAAAATATCTGTTCTCCTCTAAAAGATTTTTCACCATATTCTACCATTAATGATTTTATTTCTTCCAATGATAGATCATTTAAGTTTATTTTATCCAAAATTTCACCTCTAGTTTCTTTCAATTTATTATTATATCATAAAAAAATATGTAAATTGTATCAGACTGGATACAATACAGTTGTTCAACGATTTATATTATTTTAAGCTATCTTAATTAATTGTGCAATAAAAAATCCGTCTATTTTTTGTATATTAGAATAAATTTCTATATATCCCTTATCTACAGTTGGGAATAATTCTGTATCTAGATTTTCATTTACTATTGGTTCCAATTTATAATTTTTATTATCATTTAGAAAATCCATTATAATATTTATATTTTCATCTCTATTTATTGTACATGTACTATAGATTAATTTTCCAGATATTTTTAAATATTTACTTGCTATTTCTAATAGTTCTCTTTGTATTTTTATAATATTTTCTATATCTTCCATAGTTCTAAAATATTTTATCTCTGGTGACCTTCTTATATTTCCAAGTGCTGAACAAGGAACATCTACTAGACAATAATCAACCTTATCAACTAATGTATTATCTAGTTTTAAACCATCATATAATTCCGTTTTTATAATATCTATACCAAGCCTCTTTGCATTTTCTTCAATTAATTTTAACTTATGAGAAAATATATCTCTTGCAATTATCTTTCCAGAATTATTCATCAGTTCTCCCATATTGGTTGTCTTTCCACCTGGTGCTGCAGATATATCTAATACAAGGGAATTTTCGCTAGGATCCATTATCTCAGCAACAAGCATACTACTTTCATCTTGAATAGTAAAATATCCTTCTTTGTATTCGTTTAATTCAGTAATTCTTCTAGGATTATATATTATAATGCCAAAATTAGCATATTTTGTTTTTTCTACATTAAATCCATATTTCTTTAGTTTAACCATTAAATCATCTCTTGTTATCTTTAAACTATTTACTCTTATATTTAAATATGGATTTTCGTTATTGGCTTTTAATATATCCTTTGTAAAATCATATCCAAAATCATTTATATATTTTTCTACTAACCACAATGGGTGAGAATATTTTATTGATAGATATTCCATATCAGTTTTATCTTCTATTTTCATTACATTATCAATATCTCTTGCTATATTTCTAAGTATTCCATTTACAAATCCAGTGTATTTATTAAGCTTTTTTACCTTAACTAATTTTACAGATTCATTTACTGCTGCACTATCTGGTATATTATCTAAAAAACATATCTGATAACAGCCAATTCTAAGTATCATAAGTATTGTACTGTCTATTTTCTTTAGTCTAACAGTGGATTTTTTTCTTATAATATAATCAATATAATCTCTGTTTTCTAATACACCATATACAATTTTTCTAATTAAATTTTCATCTTTTTTTAAATTATATTTATTTAAATAACTATTAATTGTTAAATTTGAATAAGATTTTTTATTCTCTATTTCTAAAAGTATTTCTAATATTATCTCTCTTGAATTCATAATTCCTCCTCAAAAAAACCTAGCCTAAAAGGCTAGGTTAGTCATTGTTTCTTCTTCCAAATATTGCAATCAATCTCAATAATTCTGCTAATGCTGTCAATGTTGCTGCTATATAAGTCAATGCAGCTGCGGATAATACTTTCTTTGAACCTCTCACTTCATCCATTGGAATTATACCATTTTCTAATTGCGCCAATGCTCTTCTACTTGCATTTAACTCTACTGGCAATGTAACAACTTGAAATATTACAATTCCTAAATACAATGCTATTGCAAGCTCTACTAAAATGGGACTTATAAACATTCCTAAAACAATTAATATCCAAACAAATCTAGAACCAATATTTGCTATTGGTGCTATTGCTGATCTTAATCTCAATGGAAAATAACCTTCATGATGTTGCATAGCATGTCCAACTTCATGAGCTGCTACTGAAACTGCAGATACCGAATTGCTATTATAAACAGATTCTGACAATCTAACAACTTTAGTCCTAGGGTCAAAATGATCTGTTAAATTTCCACCAACTGGCTCTACAACTACATCATAAATATTATTTCTCTGCAATATTGTCTGTGCAACTTCTCTTCCTGTCATTCCCGATGTACTTCTAACTTGTGAATATTTATTAAATGTATTAGACACTTTAAACTGTGAGTACATTGATAATACAAATGCTACAATAAGCATAATAGCCCAAGTTTGATCCATATTTCTAAAAATATGACTTACATAATAAGGATTCATTCTACCATCTCCATTCTATTTACCTAATATAGTATTAATATCAAATTCATTACCTCTTAAAAAATCTTCAACTCTCATCATTTTCTTACCTGGGATTTGAACCATTTTAATAAGTATTGAACTATCAATTCCATTTACCAATATACCCTCTTTAGATAAATCAATTACCTTTCCAATTATATCACAATTTTGTTTTTCCTTTAATTCAATTTCTCCAATTTTAAAAATACTTCCATTATAAAATGTATATGCTCCTGGCCAAGGTTTTAATCCCCTAATGAAATTGGCCAAGTCTTTCCCACTCATATTCCAATCAATTAAACCTGTGTCTTTAAATATCTTCTCAGCATAACTTGCTTTTGAATCATCCTGTGGTGTTTTTGTTATTACATTTTTTTCTATATCTTCTAATGTCTTAACTATTAACTTTGCACCTATTGTAGAAAGTTTATCGTGAAGAGTTTGTGAATCCCAATCATCTTCTATAAGAACTTTTTCTACCATTAACATATCCCCTGTATCAAGACCTTTTTCCATCTCCATAATTGTAATGCCAGTTTCTATTTCCCCATCCATTATAGCTCTATTTATTGGAGCTGCACCTCTATATTTAGGAAGAATAGAAGCATGGATATTTAAACAGCCATACCTAGGTAGTTCAAGTATTTCTTTTTTTAATATCTGTCCATAAGCAGTTACTATAATAATATCTGGATTAATTTCTCTAATTTTTTCAATGGATTCTAAAGAATTAATATTTTCTGGTTGAAATACTTCCAGATTTAATTCCAATGCTTTTTTCTTAACTGCCGTTGGATTTAATTTCTTACCTCTTCCAGATCTTCTATCTTCCTGTGTTATAACAAGAGCAATTTCATGATTACTATTATATAATGAAACTAAAGGTTCTACAGCAAAATCAGGTGTCCCCATATAAATTATCTTCACTGAATCTCCTCCATTAAATAGCTTCTTCACTTTCTACTTTATCAACAAATAATATACCATTTAAATGGTCTATTTCATGACAAAGTATTCTTGCCAATAAATCTTCTGCATCTAATTCTTTATTCTCTCCATCTTCATCTATATATTTAACCAAAACTCTCTTTGGTCTTATAACTTCACCTATTTCATCTGGTACACTTAAACAACCTTCTGTATCTATAATAACTTCATTTGAACTTTCAACTATTACAGGATTTATTAATTTTATAGGCCCTGAACCATCATCAACTACAATAACTCTCCTCAGTATACCAACTTGTGGAGCTGCTAAGCCCACACCATTGTTTTCATTCATAGTCTCTATCATATCATCTAATAATTCTTTTATTCTATCATTTACTTCTTTAACTTCTCTTGCTTCTTTTCTCAATATTGGATCATTTATATATCTTAATTGTCTAATTGCCATATTATTCCTCCTACTTTTATAATATAGATATTGGACTTATATCTATACTATATTTTACACCTTTTAAATTTATATCATCCTTACTTCTAATACATACCCTCGTTAGTATGTTCTTTAACCTTAATTGACCTTCTTTTTTTACTTTAAATAGTATTTGATATCTAAAATTTCTTTTTATCTTATCAAGGGGTGAAGGATAAGGTCCTATTATCTCCACCTCTATATTTTTAACTATTATTTGCTCTTCTATTTTTTCTTTTAAAATCATAGATATTTCTTTTACATCATTTAAATTCTCACCATATATTAATATTGAAAATAATTCTACAAAAGGTGGAAAACCAAATATCTTTCTATATTCTATATCCTCTTTATAAAAACCCTTATAATCATGATTTTTAGAATAATTTATACTAAAATGCTCTGGTGTATAGGTCTGGACTATAACCCTTCCGTCTAATTCTCCTCTACCTGCTCTTCCAGCAACTTGGGTTATTAATTGAAAAGTTTTTTCTGAGGCTCTAAAATCCGGAAGATTTAAACTTGTATCTGCGGTTATTATCCCAACTAATGTTACATTACTAAAATCTAAACCTTTAGCTATCATCTGTGTCCCTATTAATATATCGGTTTTATTTTCCTTCATATTATTTAATTTTATATCATAGCTATCTTTTTCACTAACAGTATCTAAATCCATTCTATCTATAACTGCATTTGGAAATAAGGATCTAGTAAATTCTTCAACCTGTTCTGTCCCAACTCCAAAATATCTAATATATTTACTTCCACATTCTGGACAGATGTTAGGAACTTTTTTAGTAAGTCCACAATAATGGCATTTACATAGATTTTGTTTTCTATGATAAGTTAGTGATACATCACATTCATCACATTTTACTACATAACCACAAGCCCTACAAGATACAAATGTAGAATGTCCTCTTCTATTTAAAAACAATATACTCTGTCTATTATTTTCTAAATTTGATTTTAAGGCATTATACAATTCTTTACTAAACATAGTATTGTTACCTTTATTTAATTCTTCTCTCATATCAATTATCTCTAATTTGGGTGGTGCTTTTTTATTTGTTCTATTATTTAATTCTATTATTTCAATATTTCCATTTAATGCTTCATAATATGTTTCTAAACTTGGAGTAGCTGAACCTCTTAACAATATACCACCTTTTTCAATTCTCTTTTTTGCAACTTCAGAGGAAGAATATTTTGGATTCATAGAAGATTTATAGGTATTTTCATGTTCTTCATCTATTATAATAGCACCTAAATTATTAAATGGTGCAAATATTGCCGACCTTGCTCCTATAACAATCTTTACTTCACCATCTCTTATCTTTCTCCATTGGTCAAATCGCTCTCCATAAGATAATCTACTGTGTAATACTGCCACATTATCTCCAAATCTTCCAACAAATCTATCTATAGTTTGTGGTGTTAATGAAATCTCTGGGACTAAAATTATCGAATCCTTACCTTGTTTTAGCATTTCTTCAACAATCTGTAGATATACTTCTGTCTTTCCACTACCTGTAATTCCATGTAATAAAAAATCATTTCCCGAAGAATTAAATATTTTTTCCATAGCATTTTTCTGTTCCTCATTTAATATATGCTTTTTATAATATGGAATATCTCTTTTTACTGCTTCTCTAGTTTTTTCTTTCTTTTCCACAATTACTATATGTTTTTCTTCAAGAGATTTTATACTTGTTGATGAACTATTGGTCTTAGATAATAGTTCACTTAGTTTTATCTCACCATCTGCAGTTAATAGATATTCTACTATCTCAATTTGTTTAAATGCCCTATTGTTTAATTGTTCCAATGGATTTTCTATATTTTTATTTAATCTTATATAATTCTCATATGCCTTGTTTATTTTAGTTTCAATAATTAGACTAGATTTTAATATATTGTTATTTTCAAGATTTCTTATAATCGTATTTATATTTTTATTGTTTATCTTTTCTTTTAATATATCTAAATCATTTATATTATCTTTAATTAAATTCAATATTTCTAATTCTATTGTATTTAATTCTATATTATTAATATCAATATTATCTGCTATAGATAATTTAGTCTTTAATTTTTTAAAATCCCCTGGTGGCAATACTGTATTTATAGAATCCAAATACGGAGATATATAATATTCACTCATCCAAAGACTTAGTTCCAATAGATCACTATTTACAATTGGTTTTTCATCTATTATCTCTCTTATTTCTTTCAATGCATATTTTCCAGTATATTCATTTTTTAAATTTATAACTAAACCTTTTATTGGTTTATTACCTTTTCCAAAAGGAATTATAACTCTCATACCTATTTCAAGATAATCAATTTGTTCATCATTTACAAAATAAGTAAATGGCTTATCTGTTTGAGATGCTCTATTTTCAATTATAATATCTGCATATCTTTTCACATTATCATCCTTTCAAATAAGAAAGCTAGATAATATTATCTAGCTTTCTTATTTGCTATATCTACAACCTTATCTAATATAATATCTGCAACTTCAGATTTTAACATTTTAGGATATTCTTTCATTTCATCATTGTCTATTATTTTTACAATATTAGTATCAATATCGAAACCTGCTCCTTCAACTGTTACATCATTAGCTACTATAAAATCTAAGTTTTTATTTTTAATTTTCTTCCTAGAATTTTCTATAAGATCATTGGTTTCTGCTGCAAATCCTACCATAATCCTATTATCTTTAATCATTCCAAAATACCCAGCTATATCAACATTTTCAACTAATTCTAAAGTCATATCTGAAGTTTCAGCATCTTTATCTTTTTTAATTTTTATATCTGATCTATTCTTAACTCTATAGTCTGAAACCGCCGCCGCTTTTATTAATATATCCGTATTGTCAAATTCATCTTCAATTGCTTTTAGCATATCATTGGTTGATTTTACATCAATTATCTTTAAACCTGTTGGTCTTTCAAGTTTAGTTGGTCCAGATACAAGTACAACTTCCGCTCCTCTATCTCTTGCTGCAATTGCTATTGCATACCCCATCTTACCACTTGAATAATTTGTTATATATCTCACTGGATCTATTTCTTCAATTGTTGGACCTGCTGTTATAACTATTTTCTTACCTTTTAAATCACTTTCTTTATTAAAACACTCTATTATATAATTTACTATATCTTCTGGTTCAGCCATTCTGCCTGGTCCTACAGTTTGACAAGCAAGCATACCAAATCCAGGAGATATAAATTCATAATTTAATGATTTTAATTTTTCAATATTATTTTGAGTTATAGGATTTAAATACATATTTGTATTCATAGCCGGTGCAAATACTTTCTTTGCCTTTGATGCCATAACGGTTGTTGTAAGTAAATCATCTGCAATGCCATTTGCTATCTTTCCTATAATATTTGCCGTTGCCGGTGCTAATAAAAATAAATCAGCTTTTTCTGCTAATGAGATATGTTCAACATCATAGTTCACAGGTTTATCAAACATATCTATATATACTGGACTTAGTGATAATGTTCTAAAAGTCAATTCTGATACAAATTCAGTTGCATGTTTCGTCATTATTATATCAACATTTGCATTTTGCTTCTTTAATCTACTAACCACTTCAACAACTTTATAAGCTGCTATCCCACCAGATACACCAACTAATATATTTTTATTTCTTAACATATTATTCCTGCTCCTCTTCTGATTCTCTTCTTATATATGTTATTTTTCCACTTACAGCTTCTTCTATTGCAATACTAACTGGTTTCTCTGTTTTAGTGTCTATTAATGGTTCTGCACCATCTATTAATTGTCTTGCTCTTTTTGCCATTAATACTACTAATGTATATCTACTATCTCCTATAGTTGATAATTTATTTATTGATGGATTAAACATATTCTTCCTCCTTTATTTTAAAATACTTTCTATTGTTTTATTATTTCTAATAACTTTTAATTTTTCTGCTTTTATTATATTTTCCAATTCTTCTACTGCATTGTCAATTTCATCATTTATAACAATATAATCGTATTGATCAATTACTTTCATCTCTATTAATGCATTATACATTCTTAAATTTATAGATTCCTCTGTTTCAGTTCCCCTATTTCTAATTCTTCTCTCCAATTCTTCCATTGAAGGTGGCACTAAAAATATAGTAACAGCCTCAGAATAAACATCTTTTACTTGCAATGCACCTTGAACATCAATTTCCAAAAGCACTACATTACCTTTTTCAATCTCTTCAAATACAAATTCCTTTGGTGTACCATAGAAATTATCATGTACCTCTGCATTTTCAAGAAATTCATTATTCTCTATCATTTTAAAATGTTTCTCTTTATCAATAAAGAAATAATCCTTTCCATCAACTTCTCCTTCTCTTGGAGATCTTGTTGTTGTTGATACAGAGAATACAATCCCATTATTTCTGTTTAAAAGATTATTACATACTGTACCCTTACCTGAACCAGACGGTCCTGATACAACTAATAAAAAACCTTTTGACATTTTATTCACTCCCATTATTCAATATTTTGCACTTGTTCACGAATCTTTTCTATTTCAGATTTTATATTTACTACATTTCTTGTAATTTCAATATCACTGGATTTTGAACCAATAGTATTTACTTCTCTATTTATCTCTTGTATTAAGAAATCCAATCTTCTTCCAACAGCATCATCTTCTTTTATAGTGTTTAATAGTTGGTCAATATGTGATTTGAATCTAACTATCTCTTCATTTATATCTGATTTATCTGCTAAGAATACTATTTCATTAGCTAGTTTTTCTTCATCTATTTCATATTCACTATCTAATAATTCACTTATTCTAAGTTCTAGTTTTTCTTTCGCCTCTTCTACTACAGTACCTGAACGACTTTGTATTTCTTCAAGATAAGTTTCTATCTTTTCCACTTGTACTTTTATATCATTTGATAATTCAATACCTTCTTTTTCTCTCATCAATACAACTTCTTCTATAGCATCTATTAAAGCAGATTTTAGTATATTCCAAGTTTCATCTTCATCCATTTCAATTTTTTCTGTTTTTATAATATCAGTAAATCTCAATAAATCTCTTATATTTAAAATATCTTCCATACCTAGATCATCTTGTAATTCTTGAATAGCATCTCTATATGCTCTAGCTAATGGTAAATCCACATTTACTTTTGATGCAGAACCTTCATCATATTCTAATTTTATAAATACTTCTACTCTACCTCTTAATAT
>RRZU010993421.1_pt1 | contig 10382 bp, 12 predicted proteins | sample 2165561 | NCBI WGS metagenome assembly RRZU01 (sample SAMN10456909, study PRJNA506462) | wastewater metagenome | isolation source: wastewater sludge | place: USA: Moscow, Idaho | reverse complement strand
GCTTTTTCCATAATATATATTTATTTAGTAGATTATAGATAAAATGAAATATTTTATTCTTTAAACTAAAGAAGGAGTTATTTATATATATTCGTCTATGTCTGAAAGAATAACTGTCAACTATCCCCTGTCAACTGTATTTAACTACCTACGGTGGAGAGTTTGATTATAAATATTTCTTGTTGAAGATAAAAATAAAATTTATTCCAAAAATATAATTAAGGCGTTGGGTCAACTAAGGATAATGTATGAGCTACTAAAGAAAATGGATTTAATAAAGAAATACATAAGATATCCGCTGTAATAATATTTTCTCCATAAAGTTTTATTTTTATTTTAGATATTATTAGATAGAAAATGTAATCCCTAAATATGCCTCTCGCTTATAAATTTAAAAATAAAGTGTTTTAACAAAATGGATTACTTTATTATAGAAACAATAGATTAAAAAGCTTCGGCTTTTGGGAGAGAAACTGTATACTATTAACTATTATCTGCAAACTGTTTTTAAAACTGTCAACTGTCAATTCTCCACTTTCAACTTTCAACTATCAACTGCCTTTAAAGCCTTTCCAAGATTTCATTTGATTTTAATACCAAAATTGCACAATACTTTTTCCATAATATATATTTATTAGAGTAGATACTTGATAAAGAGATGGTGTTTTATATAAGAAGATTATAAACTTATTATAAATAGATATAATTTCCTACGGCTTTAAGAGAAGGTATTTATTATCTGTTAACTATAAAACTGGTTTTAAAACTGTCAACTATCCACTTTCAACTCTCAACTGCCTTTAAAGAGGGCAAGATCGGAAAAGAAAACATATTTTTTAGATATATGATAATACTATATTCAAGAAAGTAGGTGAAGATATGAGTCTAAATAAAACTATCCTAGATAGTCTAGAGTTTATTGAAGATAATCTTACTGTAGATTTAAAGCTTAAGGATATTTCAGATAATGCAGGTTATTCTATTTTTTATTTTTCAAGATTATTTAAAGATGAGATTGGGATATCTGTTATGGATTATATAAAAAATAGAAGATTATTAGCTTCTATTGAAGATATCATAAAAGGAAGAAAGATAATTGATATAGCATTAGACTTTGGATATGAAACTCATAGTGGATTTACAAAGGCTTTTACAAAGAAATTTAATTATTCACCATCATTGTTAAGGGCTGTAAGTATGGAAATAAAATATTTGGGAGGTAGTATTTATATGAAGGATATATATTTAAAAAATGTAGAAAATTATTTGACTGAGGAAGCACTTTATAATATTTTAATAGAAAATATTAGAGAAAACGGTTTAAAATATGATTTAGATAAGGTTGATAAGGCATATAAACTTGCATCGAAAACATTTAAAGGAGAGAAAAGATATTCTGGCGAAGATTATATAACACATATATTAAATATAGCTATTATACTTGTAGATATGAATGTGGGAGAGGATATACTATTATCTGGATTATTATATCAAATTGTATTAAGAGATGATACTCTTGAAATGATAGAGAAGGAATTTTCAAAATCTATTGTAGATATAATAGTTAAAGTAAATAATATTAGTGAGTATGATGTTATTGATGAAGTGATGGTTATAAAAATTGCAGAAAGACTTCATAATATGAGAACTATTGAATTTTTAGATAAAAACAGATGGAATGAGAAAGCTAAGGAGACCCTGGAAACATTCTTACCTATTGCTGTAAAGATAGATAATAGGAAACTTATTGAAGAATTAAATAATCTATCATTAAAATATCTCAATGTGACAAAAATGTAAGTTTTACTCTTAAAATGTAATGGATATGGATTTTATCCTTCAATTTAAAAGTGTAGAATTATATTAAGAAGATAAATGGTAAATAGATTGGAGGATAAATATGAATACAGTTTTAGAGACAAAGAGTATCAGAAAAGAATTTGGTACAAGAGGGATAAACTATGTTGCTGTAGATGATATAAGTTTGAAAGTTGAAAAAGGTGATTTTCTTGGAATAATGGGTCCATCTGGGGCAGGGAAAACTAGCTTATTAAATATGCTATCTACAATTGATAAGCCAAGTCTTGGTGAGATATATTATGAAGGACAAGATATTGTAAATATGAAGAATAAAGAATTGGCAATATTTAGAAGGGAAAATGTTGGATTTATATTTCAGGATTTTAATTTACTTGATTCAATGACTATTGAAGATAATATTGCATTGCCATTAACACTTTCAAGGGTTAATCCAAAAATAATACAAGAAAAAGTGAAAAAACTTGGTGACTTTTTAGGGATTTCCAATGAATTAGTTAAATATCCATATGAATTATCTGGTGGACAGAAACAAAGAGCTGCAGCGGCTAGAGCAATGATAACTGAACCTAAGATAGTATTTGCAGATGAGCCAACGGGAGCTTTAGATTCAAAATCTTCACAGGAACTTTTAGAGTATTTTATAAAAATGAATAAGGAATTAGGTTCAACAATTATAATGGTAACACATGATGCATTTGCAGCAAGTTATTGTGAAAAAATATTATTCTTAAAAGATGGAAAGATTCATGGTAGACTTGACAAGGATGTGGATAGAAAAGAATTCTTCAATAGAATAATAGATTTACTTGGAAATATAGGAGGGGGAAACAATGAACTCCTTTAAAATAGTAAGAATGAATTTCAAAAACAATATAAAAACCTACAGTTTATATATTGTTTCTATGATATTTGCTGTTGCTAGTTATTATAATTATTGGAATTTATTTTATAATCCACAAGTACAAGAATCACAAGAATTATCAGTTTATATAAAATCAACAGCTATTACAGCAACTATATTTATGATAATATTTTTAGTATTTTTTATAATGTATTCCAGTAATTTCTTTTTAAATGAAAGGAAAAGGGAGATAGGATTATATGCATTGATGGGAATTGATAATTATAAGATAGCAGGTATATTTGCATCAGAGGGATTTTTTTTAGGGATAACATCATTGTTAATAGGTTTAGTTATAGGGATAGGATTTAGTAAATTATTTATGATGTTACTGGCAAAGGTCGCTATATTGGATATTGTGTTTAAGTTTAATGTTTCCATTAAAGCATTGATAATAACCGTGGTTACTTTTGGGATAATATTTATACTGACTTTTATAAAAGGATATATAAGTATTATTAAAATGAATTTAATTGATTTAATACATGCAAATAAGAAGGAAGAATCAGAACCTAAATCAAATTATATTAAAGGATTTTTAGCAATAATAGTATTTGCACTAGCTTATATAGTTTCTATATTTTTCTGGAAGGCTAATTTTTTTATAGTTTTAAATATAGCAGTATTACTTATTATAATAGGTTCTTATCTATTTTTTGGATCATTTTTGACTATATTTATGAAAAGATTAACTAAGAATAAAAATTATCTATATAGCAATGGAAGAATGGTATATATAACAAATATATATTTTAGAATAAGGAATAATTTTAGAACATTAGCAGCAGTTACAGTACTTATAACGGCTTGTATAACAGCACTTGGTACAGTTAGCTCTATGAAATATTTTGTTGATGAAAATTATAAAATTGAATTCCCCTATAGTATATCTTTTATTGAAGAAGGAAAAAATGAAAAAAAAATTGTTAATGATACAATTAAAAAATTTGATTATAAGAAATCCTTAGATACAGAAATTGATTTTATAAGAGTAGAAGATATAACGGCATTAAGTTTTTCTAACTTTAAAAAATTACAAGAGGATTTAATGGTTGAAGGAAATAAAAACTTTTTAGCGAATTCAGATTTAAAAGATGATGAAATTGGTTTTGTTAATAGAACTAGTGTAATGATGTCAATTATTGATTCTGAAAATAGTCTAGAATTTAATGGAAAAACTTATAATATTATAAATGAGATGAAAGCACCGACATTTGGTAGTCATTTTATAGAAGAAGCTATTATACTATCTGATAATGAGTATAATAAATTAAAGGAAAATCATGAAGAACAAATATTTAATGGTATTATACTTGAAGATGAGGATAATATAGATTTTGAAAAATTTACTATGGAAATGATGAAAAGTTATAAAGGTGATGAGCGTATTTTTACAAAAGTCATGATAGGAAGTACAAGATACGCTTTGATTGGGATTGTATATTTTCTAGGATTTTTTATGGCTTTAGTGTGGATGTTTGCCACTGGAAGTATATTGTATTTTAAAATATCCAGTGAAGCTTTTAAAGATAGGGAGAAGTTTAGGATACTGAAGAATATTGGTATAACAGACGATGAAATTGTAAGGACTGTTAAAAAACAAGTTGGGATATTATATAAATCACCGTTTATACTTGGAGTGATTCACAGTGGAGTTGCCATATCGGTGTTAAGTCAGATGATGAAATATCCATTATATTTACCAGCAGCTGCAAGTGTTTTAGTATTTGGATTGGTATTGTATTTTTATTATAAATTTACTGTTAATAAGTATTTAAGAGTAATAAATAATAAAAGATAAAAAGAGAAGGAGTTTCAAAGAGGATTATCCTCTTTGTATCTCCTTTTTTGTTTTTATTTTAATTAAATTTATTTTTTAATAAAGTATTTTATATTTCGTAGAAATTTTGATTTTAGATGTAATTATAATAATAAAATTTGCTATTTTATTCGCATTAGTTTTAACTAGTTTTAATTATTAATTCTAGGATAGTAAATACATATGTTATTTTATTATATCTTGATACTTTTCGAGGGGAAATTAAGGGAGGGTTGCGATTCTCCCTCATATTTCTCCTCGAGCACTCCATTTTTACACCCTCCAACCGCTTTTTCACTTTTTATAAATATGGTTTACTGAGGATATACTTTTAAATAAGTATTTTAACTGTAAACTGTTCACTGTAAACTTTCAACTGCTTTTAAAATTCTCAACTATCCACTACTTTTATATTTTGTTGAAGATAAAAATAAAATTTATTCCAAAAATATAATTAAGGCGTTGGGTCAACTATGGATAATACATTAATTACTAAAGAAAATGAATAAGCGTAAAAAGTACATAAGATATCCGCTGTAATAATATTTTTTCCACAAAATTTATTTTTATTTAGGGAATTGTAGATAGAAAATATAACTCCTAAACCCGCCTCTCGCTTATGGGTATTTATTTCTTAGATTTAGCTATAAATAAATGATGTGTTTTAAAGATATTTTATTAAAAAGCTTCGGCTTAAGAGAAGAAAACTGTAAACTGTAAACTGTTCACTGTAAACTTTCAACTGCTTTTAAAATTCTCAACTATCCACTACTTTTATATTTTGTTGGAGATAAAAATAAAATTTATTCCAAAAATATTATTAAGGCGTTAAGTCGACGATGGATAATGTATGAGCTACTAAAGGAACTGAGTTTAATAAAAGATTACATAAGTTAGCCGCTGTAATAAATTTTCTCTATAAAGTTTTATTTATATTTAGGATATTGTAGATAGACAATATATCCATAATACCAGTTTCTTGATTCATCGTTATCTGAGTTATATTAGTTTACTATCTTTAAATATTTTTTGATAAATATAGTATTTTTAAAAAGCTTCGGCTTAATGAGGGAAAATCGTAAACTGCTATCTGTAAATTTTTAACTGGTTTCAAAACTTTCAACTACTTTTATAAATGTAAAGTATGCTTGACATAACAAAATAAATAGATTATTATATATGTAAAGCTAGCTTTACTAAAATATGATGATAAAAAAAATGAAGATGAAATATAAAAAATTAAGGAGATAATATGAAAGCTAATAAAAGTAATGCAAAAGAAATATATACAATGAGAAAAAAATTCAAATTAATTTATACTATATTAGTAATTTTTGCTGGTACTTTAAATTTAATTAGATGGATGAGTGTTTTCAGTAATGTTTTGGTAATAAACTCAGAAATCAACTCTCATATTTCAAATTATGCATTGAGTTTACTTTTTTATTTAGCAGTAGGTATACAGTGGATACAATCTGGAGAAAAATTTTCATATGTAATATTCTTAGGTATATTTTTAATAATTACAAATATAGTTTGTGAAACCCTTTTGGATATGGTAAATACAACTGATATAGTAGGTGCTGTTTATGGTGTGGTAGGAGTTTTTACTAGTTTTGTATTTCTATTTGTTACTAAAAAATATGGATTGATTCCTAATGATGATATTTTTTAATAAAAGTCTTTTTTGTTTTTTTATTATATTAGTGAAAATTATAAGCTTTAATAAAGAGGTGATGATTTGGAAAATAATTTAAAAAAGCTGAGGATGGAAAAGAATTTAACTCAGGAAGATTTGGCAAGGATATTGGAAGTTTCAAGACAGACTATATCTTCATTGGAGCAAGGGAGATATGATCCATCTATACAATTGGCATTTAAAATTGCGAGGTATTTTGATAAATATATTGAAGATATTTTTATCTATGAAGATTGATGTATTGTAATTTAGTAGAATATAGGAGTGTGATTGTGATAAGAGATTATATTTTTAATAGAGAAAATATTAAATTAAATACAATTGTTGGATTTATTCTAATTGTTGTAGGGGTTGTTGGAAAGTATAATTTAGGGAATAAAAATTTTTTACAATTTATATCAGGTTTTTTATTTGGAATTGGTATGTTTATATTGTGCACAAGTGTTTATTTAAGCTTTAAAAATAATTAATTATGATTGGAGAGACAATATGTTTAAAAAATGTATAATGAAAAGAGAAAATATAAAGAGTTTAATATTAATTGGTATATTATTTATGGCTTTTGGTATAATACCTACTTTTATAGTGGATAAGGAAGTACATAATATTTATATGGCAGCAGGGATGTTAACTGGAATAGGTATGGCATTATTCGTATTGGCAATATTTAATTATATAAGATATAAAAGATTATCTAAATTAGAATTAGAAGAGTTAGAAATTGAAATGAATGATGAAAGGAATGCAAGAATAGAACAAATGGCATATAGTTTGACTTTTAAAATTTCTATGATATTAATAGGATTAGTTGTATTTATATTGATGTTATTAAATTATATAGTACCTGCTTATATTGTATTAGGAGTATTTATAATAGCATCTATTATTTTTCAATTATCAACAAAACATTATAGTAAAAAGTTCTAAGGAGGATTTTATGAAAAGATGTGAATGGGCAGAGAAAAATGAATTAGAGAGTGTATATCATGATGAGGAGTGGGGAGTGCCTGTTTATGATGATAGGATATTATTTGAGTTTTTAGTTTTAGAATCTATGCAATCAGGACTATCTTGGATTACAATACTTAAAAAAAGAGAAGATATGCGAATGGCTTTTGATAATTTTGATTATAATATAATAAGTAAATATGATGATAAAAAAATTAACAAATTATTAAATAATGAGGGTATTATAAGACATAAATTAAAGATAAATGCTACAATAAACAATGCTAATAGATTTATCGAAATACAAAAAGAATTTGGTAGTTTTAGTGATTTTATATGGGCTTATGTTGATAATAAACCTATAGTAAATCATTATAAAGATATAACTGAAGTACCAAGCTCAACAGCATTATCAGAGAAAATAGGCAAGGATTTAATGAAGAGAGGATTTAAATTTTTAGGACCAACGACAGTCTATAGTTTTATGCAAGCTGTTGGCATGGTGGATGATCATATGGATTATTGTTTTAAAAAATAAATAAATTATAAAAAAGTAATAAATCATTTTGGTTTATTATTTTTTTATTTGAAAAATATTTTAATAAAAATATTGACAGAATATAATGGTGGGTATATACTGTATATAAACAATATATACAGTATATACGGATGGGTGATGCAATGGATATAATAATAAGCAATTCAGATAAAAGACCTATATATGAACAAATACGAACACAGATAAAAGAAAAGATTATTTCAGGTGAATTAAAAGAAGGAGAAGCGTTGCCTTCAATGAGAGTATTGGCTAAAGATTTGCGAATAAGTGTTATAACTACAAAAAGAGCATATGATGAACTGGAACAAGATGGATTTATATCTACAGTTCAAGGTAGAGGAACTTTTGTTGCAACAAGAAATATAGAAATAATAAAAGAAGAACAGTTAAAAAATATTGAAGAATATTTACTAGAAGCAATAAATCTAGCAAAGTATAGTGATATATCATTAGATGAATTAAAGTTAATTTTAGAAACATTATATGAGGAGGGATAGTATGAATAATATATTAGAAATAAAAAATTTAACTAAAGAATATAATAGTTTTAAACTAGATAATATTTCTTTTGATATACCAAAAGGTAGTATTATGGGATTAGTTGGTGAGAATGGTAGTGGAAAGACAACGACTATAAAATCGATCTTAAATATTATAAAAAGAACTAGTGGTGAGATAAAGATATTTGGTAAAGATAATATAGAGCATGAGATTGAAGTAAAAGAAGATATAGGAGTAGTATTAGACGAATCTTCTTTTCAAGATAATTTAAGAGCTATGGATGTAGATAAGATAATGAGCAATATTTATAAAAACTGGGATAGTAATGTTTTTGATAATTATTTAAGAAAATTTAAATTATCAAAGGAACAAAAACTAAAAGAATATTCTAAAGGTATGAAGATGAAATTAAATATTGCTGTTGCTCTATCCCATCATGCAAAGTTTTTAATATTAGACGAACCAACAGCAGGGCTTGATCCAGTAGTTAGAAATGAAATATTAGATGAATTATTAGATTTTATCCAGGAAGAAGAAAACTCTATATTATTTTCTACTCATATAACCAGCGACTTAGATAAAATTGCAGATTATATAACATTGATACATGATGGAAAATTAATACTATCAAAAGATAGAGAAACGCTATTAACAGACTATGGATTACTAAAATGTGGAGTTGAAGAATTTAAGGAAGTTGATAGTGAAGATATAATAAATTCCAAAGAAGGTAGATTTGGAGTTGAAGCATTGATAGCAAACAAGGAAGAGGCAATGAAAAAATATCCTAATTGTATAGTTGATTCAGTTAATATTGAAGATATTATGTTATTTTATATAAAAAATTAATGGGGTGAGAATATGAAAGGTCAATTGTTAAAAGATTTTTTAAATATTAAAGATATATATAAATCAAATCTGCTTATGATAGTTTTATTTGCAGGCATTGGAGTTTATACTAAAAATATTTTTTATATAGCATTTATGCTACTTTTTATGGGTTTAAATATGACATTGTCAACATTAAGTTTTGATCAGTATACAAAATGGATGCAATACGCAATAGCAATGCCAGTTAATAGAAAGAATATTGTAAAAGCTAAATATGCATTTGCAGGAATAATTCTTTTAATTGGAAATATTTTTTCTCTTACGATTTCATATTTTGCTATATATTTAAGATCAAATATGGAATTTACAGAAATACTATTTAGCCATTTAGGAGGTACTGTATTTGTATTATTTGCAATAGCCATTTTATTACCAATAACATTTAAATATGGTATAGAAAAAGCAAGAACGGCAATAATGGCAGTTGGACTTATTCCAGCAATGTTAGTATTTTTGGTAGTAAAATTCTTACCTAAACCTAATATAGTAATAGACAATCCAGAAAAACTACTATTATATATTTTAATTGGTGGAGTAATTACAATGATAATAGGATTTATTGCTTCAATAAAAATATCTGAAAAGATTGTTGAAAAGATGGATTACTAATATTGAAAAGAGGGATATTATGTATGGGCTTATATATAAGGATTATATTGAAATAAGTGATAACTATAAAAAATATATTATTTCCTATGTACTATTAATAATAGGTGGGATACTTAGTAAATCACTAACTATGTTAATGTTTTTTCCATTTTTATTGTCAGCAAATGAAGTATTAAATATACTGTTAAGTGATGCATCAAGTAATTGGAAAGATTATATAATAAGCCTACCTCTTTCTAGAAATAAGATTGTACTTAGTAAATATATATTTTCATTTTTAATAGTAGCTATTTTTAATATACTATCATTGGTAATTACATTTACTATTAACTATTTTTTAAAAATAATATTGATAAATGAATTATTTATAAATTATTTTTTAATTATTGCAATATCTATTATATTTATTGATATTATAATACCTATAGTATATAAATATGGACTAGAAAAAGTTAGAACATTAATATCAGGAATATTCTTATTTGGAATTATGTTATTGTATGGATTTGAAAAATATATTGGAATTAAGAATATAAATAATTACTTTATTATCTTAATTCTGACTGTAATAATTTCAATAATTTCTCTATTTATATCAAAAAAATATTTAGAAACAAATAGAGAATAGTTATAG
>RRZU013470700.1_pt1 | contig 10383 bp, 3 predicted proteins | sample 2165561 | NCBI WGS metagenome assembly RRZU01 (sample SAMN10456909, study PRJNA506462) | wastewater metagenome | isolation source: wastewater sludge | place: USA: Moscow, Idaho | reverse complement strand
GGCCATCGGTTCGTCAGCGGCCGGCGCGCGCACCTACACCGCCACCGCCTCGCAAGGCCTGCTGTACATGGTCGAGGCGGTCTATAACGCCTCCGGGCTGGGCCTGCCGCTCGTCCTGACGGTCGCCACCCGTGCCCTCGGCGCTCCGCTCAACATCTGGAACGACCACTCCGACTCGATCTCCCAGCGCGACAGCGGCTGGATCCAGATTTTCGCCGAAACCAACCAGGAAGCCCTCGACCTGCACATCCAGGCCTTCAAGCTCGCCGAAGCGCTGAGCATGCCGGTGATGGTGTGCATGGACGGCTTCATCCTGACGCACGCCTACGAGCGCGTCGACATGCCGACGCAAGAGCAGGTCGACGCTTTCCTGCCCCCGTACGAGCCGCGCCAGGTGCTGGACACCAACGACCCCGTCTCGATCGGCGCCATGGTCGGCCCCGAGGCCTTCATGGAAGTGCGCTACCTGGCGCACGAGAAGCAGATGCAGGCGCTGGAAATGATTCCGCAGCTGGGCGACGAGTTCAAGGCGCTCTTCGGCCGCGACTCGGGCGGCCTCATCCGCGGCTACCGCATGGACGACGCCGACACCGTCATCGTCGCCATGGGCTCGGTGCTCGGCACGATCAAGGACACCGTCGACGAAATGCGCGAAGCCGGCCACAAGGTCGGCGTCCTCGGCGTCATCTCCTTCCGTCCCTTCCCGCTCGAAGCCGTGCGCAAGGCGCTCAGCGGCAAGAAGCGCGTGGTGGTGCTGGAGAAGACCTTTGCCGTCGGCATCGGCGGCATCCTGGCCACCGACATCCGCACCGCGATGGACGGCGTCGAGATCCTCGACTACACCGTCGTCGCTGGCCTGGGCGGCCGTCCGATCACCAAGAAGTCGCTGCATGAAGTGTTCGCCAAGGCACTCGCCGACGAGCTGCCGCCGCTGACCTTCCTCGACCTCGACTGGAACGTCGTCAACAAGCAACTCGAGCGCGAGCGTCAGCGCCGCCGCTCGGGCCCGGCCGCCGAGAACATCCTGCGCGACGTCGGCTGCAGCCACGTTGCCCAGCACAGCTAAAGGACACGAGCATGAGCTTCCAACCCGTCAAGTTCTACCAGACCGGCACCTTCACCGTCGGCAACCGCCTGCTCGACCCAGAGCAGCGCAGCGTCCAGGCCAACATGGAGCGCACCAACTCGCTCAACTCCGGCCACCGCGGCTGCCAGGGCTGCGGCGAGGCGCTCGGCGCCCGCTACGCGGTCGACGCGGCAATGCACGCCACCAACAACCAGCTGATTGCGGCCAACGCCACCGGCTGTCTCGAAGTCTTCTCCACGCCCTACCCGGAAACCTCCTGGCAGATTCCGTGGATCCACTCGCTGTTCGGCAACGCCCCGGCGGTCGCCACCGGCATCGCCGCGGCGATCAAGGTCAAGCGCCAGAAGGGCGTGATGAACGACGTGCGCGTCGTCGCCCAGGGCGGCGACGGCGGCACCACCGACATCGGCTTCGGCTGCCTCTCGGGGATGTTCGAGCGTAATGACGACGTTCTCTACATCTGCTACGACAACGGCGGCTACATGAACACCGGCGTGCAGCGCAGCTCGGCGACCCCGCCCGCCGCGCGCACGGCGACGACCATGCCGGTCGGCCCCGAGCCCGGCAACGCCTTCGGTCAGGGCAAGTTCGTCCCGGCGCTGGCGATGGCGCACGAGATCCCCTACGTCGCGACGGCCACCGTCGCCGACCTGCGCGACCTCGAATACAAGGTCAAGAAAGCGATGACCTTCCGCGGCGCCCGCTACATCCACATCCTGGTGCCCTGTCCGCTCGGCTGGGGCTCGCCGTCCAACCAGACCATCCAGCTCTCGCGTCTGGCCAAGGAAACCGGCGTCTTCCCGGTGTTCGAAGCCGAGTACGGCGAAGTCACCAGCTCGTCGAAGATCCGCAAGGTGCTGCCGGTCGAGGACTACCTGCGTCCGCAGAAGCGCTACGCCCACCTCTTCGGCAAGAACCCCGCCGTGGACACCATCGCCCGCCTGCAGGCTCTGGCGGACAAGAACATCCGCAAATACCAGCTGCTCGACACGGAGACGAACTGATGAATAAGCCGTTTGCTATCACCCTCGACCCCGGTTCGTCGCTGGCCAACCACACCGGTTCGTGGCGTACCGAGCGCCCGGTCTACCGCGACCGCCTGCCGCCCTGCAACAACCAGTGCCCGGCCGGTGAAGACATCCAGGGCTGGCTGTTCCACGCCGAATCGGGTGACTACGAGAAGGCCTGGCAGCACCTGACGCGCGACAACCCCTTCCCGGCGGTCATGGGCCGCGTCTGCTACCACACCTGCGAAGGCGCCTGTAACCGCGGCCAGCTCGACGCCGCCGTCGGCATCAACTCGGTCGAACGCTTCCTCGGCGACGAAGCCATCAAGCGCGGCTGGAAATACACCGCCCCGAGCCGCGAAAGCGGCAAGCACGTGCTGGTCGTCGGTGCCGGCCCCTCGGGCATGTCCGCGGCCTACCACCTGCGCCGCCTCGGCCACCGCGTCACGGTGTACGAAGCCGGCCCGCTGATGGGCGGCATGATGCGCTTCGGCATTCCCAAGTACCGCCTGCCGCGCGAAGTGCTCGACGCCGAAATGCAGCGCGTCATCGATCTGGGCGTCACGGTCAAGCTCAACACCAAGGTCGACAACATCCTCGAGACGATGAAGGCCGACGGCTTCGACGCCGCCTTCCTGGCCGTCGGCGCGCACATCGGCAAGCGCGCGGCGATCCCGGCCGGCAGCGTCTCCAAGGTGGTCGACGCCGTCTCGGTGCTGCGCAGCATGGAAGGCGAAGACAAGCCGATGCTCGGTCGCCGCGTCGTGGTCTACGGCGGCGGCAACACCGCCATCGACGTCGCCCGCACCGCCAAGCGCATGGGCGCCGAGCCGATCATCGTCTACCGCCGCACCCGCGATCACATGCCCGCGCACGACTTCGAAGTCGAAGAGGCGATGCAGGAAGGCATCATGATCAAGTGGCTGTCGACGATCAAGAAAGCCGGCGACGAAGCGATCACCATCGAGAAGATGGAGCTCGACGAAAAGGGCTTCCCGCAGCCGACCGGCGAATACGAGACGCTGGAAGCCGATTCCGTCGTCCTCGCCCTCGGCCAGGACGTCGATCTCGGCCTGCTCGACAACGTTCCCGGCCTCGAAGTCAGCGACGGCGTGGTCAAGGTCGACGCCAACCTGATGACCGGCCATGCCGGCATCTTCGCCGGCGGCGACATGGTCCCGACCGAGCGCAACGTCACCGTCGCCGTCGGCCACGGCAAGAAGGCGGCGCGCAACATCGACGCCTGGCTGCGCGGCGAGACGTACGCCGCCCCGGCCAAGAAGTCGATCGCCACCTTCGAGCGCCTCAACCCGTGGTACTACTCCGACGCGCCCAAGACCGTGCGCCCGATGCTCGATATCATCCGCCGCCAGTCGACCTTCGACGAGGTGCAGGGTGGTCTCGACGAGACCAACGCCCTGTTCGAAGCGCGCCGCTGCCTGTCCTGCGGCAACTGCTTCGAGTGCGACAACTGCTACGGCGTCTGTCCCGACAACGCTGTCATCAAGCTCGGTCCGGGCCAGCGCTTCCAGTTCAACTACGACTACTGCAAGGGCTGCGGCGTCTGCGCCGCAGAATGCCCCTGCGGTGCCATCGACATGGTGCCCGAGAACAACTGACCTCAGAGTTCAGATCTCGATTCGGGGCGGCTTCGGCCGCCCTATTTTTTTGTCCTGTGCCGGCCCTCCGAGCTTGCCCCTGCGGCTCGACTCCGCTTCCACGGCCGCATAAGTTGGTTCTTAACAGGAACCAAGTCGCCTCTCCGCGCGTCTTGCCGCCGGCCTGGAAGGCGCACCAAATGGCGCTTCCAGCCATGCACCGCGCGCAAACCCAGCAACTGCAAGGGTTTCAAAACGCACTCTTTATATTCAATAGCTTACGGAGAAGTTCCGCTTTCCTGTTATGAAATTTGATTTCATTTATCGCGATCAACGTGCAAACGTTGTTAGAATGAACCGCGCTATGAAAAGGGTTTTCACTGGGGGTTTTCGCCCCTGCCGCCGACGACCCCGATCAGCCCCATAAAACAAACCAGGAGATGTCTCGAAACGAAGCACGCCACGGCGAAACCGCCGGCCCGAGGCCCAGGAAATGCCGTGGAAGCCTTTCTGATCCAGGTTTCAGAACAAGAAGAGTAAATCTGTCGTCCTGCAGCTTATTCATCCCACATTTCTCGGAACAGCCATCATGAAAGCGAAAACAGCGAAGTACCCCGGCATTCCTACCGTCATCCATGGCAACGGCGCGGTTGCACATGTCATGGGTCACGTCTGCGGCGGCGTCATCGGATACCCGATCACCCCGTCGACGGAAATCGCCGAAATCTACGAAGCCTTCCGTTCCGAAGGCGGCGTCAACGTGTGGGGCAAGCACCCGTTCTTCTTCGAACCGGAAGGCGAACACTCGGCCCAGAGCGGCGCCCTCGGCGCGACGCTCACCGGCGGCCAGTTCATCTCCAACGCCTCCTCCAGCCAGGGCATTCTCTACGCCCTCGAATCGCATTACGTGACGGTGGGCAAGAAGACCGGCGGCTTCGTGCTGCAAGTCGCGGCGCGCGTCGTCTCCAAGCACTCGCTCAACGTCATGGCCGGCCATGACGACGTCTATGCCCTGCTCGGCTCGGGCTACACCGTGCTCTTCGGCTCCAACCCGCAGGAAGCCGCCGACCTCGCGGCGATCGCCTACCGCAGCTCCTCGCTGTCGCTGATCCCGGTGGCCAACGCCATGGACGGCTTCTCGACGAGCCACATGATGAGCGAAGCCAAGCTGCCCGAACCCGAGCTGCTGCGCGAATACCTCGGCGACCCGGCCGGGCGCATCATGGCCCCGACGCTGGCGCAGGAAGTCCTCTTCGGCGCCAAGGGCCGCGTCTTCCAGCTGAACCAGTACCTCGCCCGCCACGCCGGCGAAATCGCCGAGGACGACCTCGCCGCGCTCAAGAAGTATCTGGAAAAGAACGCCGCCAAGGTCGAGAAGGACAACGCCGGCGACCTCGTCGAGAAGACCGTTGCCTGGCTGCCGACCGAACTGCATGCGCAATGGAAGCGCCAGTGGGTGAACGCCTTCGAGAAGGGCACCCGCCAGCTCGTCCCGGCGCAGGTCGACATCAACAACCCCGGCCTCACCGGCCCGGTGCAGAACCAGCCTGACTTCCAGGCCGGCGCGGTCGACCACCGCACCCACTTCGTCAGTGAAGTCCCGGCCCTCGTGCGCCGCGCGATGGACGAGTACGCCAGCCTCACCGGCCGCCGCTACGATCCGGTGCACACCTATAAGTGCGAGGACGCCGACTACGTCATGGTCGGCCTGGGCTCGGTCTGCGACGACGTCGAAGCCGTCGTCGACTACCTGCGCAGCCAGGGCAAGAAGGTCGGCCTCGTCGCCATCAAGCTGCTGCAGCCCTTCCCCGAAGCCGAACTGATCGCCGCCATCAAAGGCAAGAAGGCGATCACCGTGCTCGAGCGCTCCGACCAGACCGCGCTCACCAACTTCGTCACCCAGGCGATCTTCCGCGCCCGCGAGAACGCCGACGGCGAACGCCACCCCGGCATCCCGGCGCTGAAAGCCGCGCCGCGCCTGACCACGGCGATCTTCGGCCTCGGCGGCCACGACCTGCAACCGCGCCACCTGATCGCTGCGTTCAAGAACATGCAGACCGGCAAGGGCGGCCCGCTGATCTACCTCGGCTCGCAGTTCTTCTCCAAGAACCCGACCCCGCGCATGGCCGAACTGCAAGCGCGGATGAAGGCGGCCTACCCCGAAACCGAGCTGATGGCGCTCGAGACCGAAGCCAACCCGCGCCTCCTGCCCGACGATGCCTTCCGCATCCGCTTCCACTCGGTCGGCGGCTACGGCACCATCGCCTCGGGCAAGCTGCTCACCGACATCCTCGCCGGCGTGCTCAACATGAACTCCAAGTCGGCGCCGAAGTACGGCTCCGAAAAGAGCGGCGCGCCGACCAACTTCTACATCACCCTCAGCCCCGAGCCGATCAAGATCACCAACGCCGAGCTTGAGGACGTCGAAGTCGTCATCTCGCCCGACCACCGCGCCTTCAGCCACACCAACCCGCTCAAGGGCCTCGCCGCGGGCGGCACCTTCATCCTGCAGTCGAGCCTGACGCCCGAAGAAGCCTGGGCCGAACTGCCGGTACAGGCGCGCAAGACGATCCGCGAGAAGAAGATCAACTTCTACATCATCGACGCCTTCGCCGTCGCCAAGCGGCACGCGCCGATCCCCGAGCTGCAGACGCGGATGATGGGCATCGCCTTCATCGGCGCCGTCGCCGGGCGCGTCGACCGCGTCGCCAAGGGCGCCAGCGAGAAGGTGCTGCTCGAGAAGGTGCGCAAGCAGATCAGCAAGAAGTTCGGCAGCAAGGGCGGCACCGTCGTCGAAAGCAACATGGCGGTGATCCGCGAGGGCATGGACGCCGCCCAGCGCGTCGACTACGAGAAGCCCGCCTTCGCCAAGATCGACGCCAAGCCGGCGCCGATCATGCTGCGCAACGTTTCGCTCTCGGCCTCGATGTGCCAGCCCGACGGCGCCTCGGCCTGCGGCGGCCTGTTCGACCGCGAGTACTACAGCGACGTGGTCGCCACGCCCTTCCGCGAAGGCACCATCGCCGAAGCCCCGGTCCTGCCCGGCACCGGCCTGTTCATGCCCGCCGGCACCGCCGGCTCGAAGGACAAGGGCCTCTTCCGCCGCAGCGTGCCGGTGTTCAACGCCGACCTCTGTACCGGCTGTATGGAATGTACGCTGGTCTGTCCGGACGCCGCGATCCCCAACAGCGTGCATGAGATCCACGAACTCCTGCTCGCCGGCATCCGCCAGCTCGAAGTCGCCGAAGCTCAGCGCGAAGCCATGCGCGGCCACGTCTATCTGATCGCCGAAGGCGTGCGCGAAGCCTACCGTCAGGGCAAGGAAGCACGGCCCTTCCACCAGCTCGTCGCGGATGCTGCCGGCAAGCTCAACACCCGTCAGGCGACGCTGCTCGCCAACTTCACCAAGCTCGTCGAGCTGCTCGCCCGCTTCCCGGTGGCGCGCACGCGGCCCTTCTTCGACGCCATGGAGAAGACCATCCCGGGCAGCGGCGGCCTCTACAACGTCACCGTCGATCCGTGGAAGTGCACCGGCTGTCTGGAGTGCATCGACGTCTGCGGCCCCGCCGCGCTCAAGGAGCACGAACAGGACGCCGCCCTGCTGTCCGACCTGCAGGAGCGTTTCGACTTCCTCTCCAAGACGCCGAACACGCCCGAGCGCTTCGTCGCCGACGCGCTCGAAGACGGCGGCGAGATCAAGCGCCTCTTGCTCGACCGCGACAATTACTACTCGACCACCGGCGGCCACGGCGGCTGCCGCGGCTGCGGCGAAGTCACCGCGATCCGTCTGGTGATGGCCGCCAACCACGCCATCACCGACAAGCGCCGGCACGCCCACATCGCCGAGCTCGAGCAGCTACTCGCCGCGCTCGAAGCCAAGCAGAAGGCCGTTCCGGCCAAGGACAAGGCGCGCCGCGAACGTCTCGCCGACCTGATCGGCCGGCTCGAGAAGCGCCTCTACCTGTACGAGAGCGGCCCCACGGGCAACGGCCCGGCCGGCGCCGTGATCGCCAACTCGACGGGCTGCAGCAGCGTCTACGCCTCGACCTTCCCGTTCAACGCCTACAACGACCCGTGGGTGAACAGCCTGTTCCAGGACGCCCAGCCGCTCGCCAAGGGCATGTTCGAAGGCATCACCGCGCAGTCCATCGACGACGTCCGCGCCCTGCGCCTCGCCCGCCTCGAACTCGACGACGCCTACGTCCCGGACGTGCATGACGCCGAAATGCGTTACCTCACGTGGAACCACTTCACACCCCAGGAAATGGCGCTCCTGCCCACCGTGCTGACCATCGGCGGCGACGGCGCGACCTACGACATCGGCTTCGGCGCCCTCTCGCGCATCCTGGCCAGCGACACGCCGATCAAGGTGTTGGTGCTCAATACCGGCGCCTACTCGAACACCGGCGGCCAGGCCTCGACGTCGAGCTTCATCGGCCAGGACTCGGACCTCGCCCGTTTCGGCGCCGCGCACAGCGGCAAGCATGAAGCGCGCAAGGAGCTCGGGTTGCTCGCCTCCTTCCACTCCAACGTCTTCGTCTGCTCGACGAGCACGGCGCTGCAAGGGCACTTCCTCAAGAACACGATGGAGTTCCTGACCTACGGCGACTCGCCGGCTGTGCTCGACGTCTACACCCCCTGCCAAGGCGAGCACGGCATCGCCGACGCGGCCTCGGCGCGCCAATCGCGTCTCGCGGTCGAGAGCCGGATGAACCCGGTCTTCGTGCATGACCCGCGCCGCGGCAAGAACCTGCACGACTGGTTCTCGCTCGAAGGCAACCCGGATGTGGACAAGACCTGGACGACGACCACGCTCGAATACGTCGATGACAAGGGGCAACTGCAGCTCAAGGAGATGCCGCTCACCCCGGCCCACTTCGCACTCGGCGAAATCCGCTTCAAGAAGCAATTCTCCAAGCTGTCGGACGAAGCCAACGGCGTCCCGGTCGAAGAGTTCATCGAGCTGCCGGTCGCCCAGCGCCACGGCAAGACGCCCTTCATCTACGCTGCCGACGGCAAGAAGCGCCTCACGCGCATGGCGGTGTCGAGCAGCATGGTCGCCCTGGTCGAAGAGCGTCGCCGCAACTGGCACCTGCTGCAGTATCTGGATGGCCAGCACGTCGCCCGCATGGACAGCGACCACCGCGCCGCCGTCGCCGCGCTGCAAGCGCAAGTGCAGGACACCAGCAAGCAGCGCGACGTCTCGCTCGACGGCATCGCCCGCGCGATGTCCGAGCTGGCCGCATCGAGCAAGGCCCAGGTCGGCAACGGCACGATGATCCCCATCATGCCGGTCGGCGGTGGCGCCACGCAATCGGCCTGCGCTGCGGCGGTCACCGCCACGGCCACCGCGGGTGAAGCGCTGGTGACCTACGACGAGGCCGACCAGGTCAAATGCACCAACTGCAAGACCTGCTACCAGGACCTCTCGGAGCTGTTCGAGAAAACCCGCATCGTGGTCGACGGCGAAAGCCGCGAAGTCGGCCGCCTGATCCCGGGCGCCCTCGAACGCGTCACCCCGACCCCCGAGTTGAAGAGCCGCATCAAGCGCGTTTCGGCCAACTGCGACGCGGAGATCATTCGATGAGCTACGAAGCGACCAACCCGCGGGATGATGACCTCACCCGCTACCTGAACGCGAGCCAGACGCTCGATACCGCACGCTCGCAGGTCGCCGCGCTCGAACAGAGCGCGGCGGTGGAGACCTTCAACAATCAGATGGCGCTGTTGCAGCGCCGGCTGATGCAGGACCCGCAGGCCTTCCGCGACATCTTCATGGCCGACGGCGCCAACGCCATCGTCTGGGAGTTCCAGCAAGACGAGTTGGGGGCCGACTTCGTCAAGACGCTGTGGGCCATCCTGCTGCGCGACGACGACGCCAGCAAGGTGCTGATGCGCTTTGTCTGGAACGTGCCGCTGCGCCTGAAGCGCAAGTTCGTACGTGCGCTCGACCTGCACCTCTCCGACCGCTACCCGATGTTCAAGGGCCTGTCGGAGAACTGGCCGGCGGAGAACTTCATCCCGCCGTACATCCGTTCGCCGGAAGAACGCTCGAACGACTTCGAGCTCGTGAACCAGGGCTACCTCGGCTACATGAACATCGGCTTCACCGCGCGTGAAGTCGACCTCTTCGTCTGGCTCGAAGCGCTGCGCGACAAGCAGTGCGAGGAAAAGCCCTGCGAAGTCGGCCTGCACGTGCCCGGCAAGTTCGAGCCCAAGGGCGGCTGCCCGGTCAAGATCCACATCCCGCAGGTGCTCGAACTCCTGGGCACCGGCCGCTTCCGCGAGGCGATGGAGCTGATCGAGAACTGCAACCCGCTGCCCAACGTCACCGGCCGCGTCTGCCCGCAGGAACTGCAATGCCAGGGCGTCTGCGCGCACACCAAGCAGCCGATCGAGATCGGCCAGCTGGAGTGGTTCCTGCCGCAGCGCGAGAAAGTGGTGAATCCGGAGGGCATCGCCGCCCGCTTCGCCGGTTTCCCTGACCCGTGGGTCAAGGCCGAGAAGCCGCCGGTGGCGGTGGTCGGCTCCGGCCCGGCCGGGCTGATCAACGCCTACCTGCTGGCCGCCGAAGGCTACCCGGTCACCATTTTTGAAGCCTTCCACGCGCTCGGCGGCGTGCTGCGTTACGGCATCCCCGAGTTCCGCCTGCCCAACGAGCTGATCGACGACGTCGTCGGCAAGATCAAGC
>RRZU011173107.1_pt1 | contig 10384 bp, 14 predicted proteins | sample 2165561 | NCBI WGS metagenome assembly RRZU01 (sample SAMN10456909, study PRJNA506462) | wastewater metagenome | isolation source: wastewater sludge | place: USA: Moscow, Idaho | reverse complement strand
GCGGATAACAGAGGTCATATGAGTTTCCCGGTAGACAAGGGAACCGTAACACACAGATTTGGAAGACAGCCACACCCAGTATTTAAAAATATTGTTGAAGAAAATACAGGAATTAAAATTTCCGTAGCTGAGGGCACAAAAGCAAGATGTATTTTCCCAGGAATTGTTTCTACAATACAAGTAATCAATGGAAGTAGAACTGTTTTTGTTAAGCACGGAAATTATTTTACTATTTATTCCAATCTTAGCAGCACTTATGTAAAAGCAAATCAGCAGGTATCTGCCGGAACGCTTATTGGAGAAATTGGCAGTGATTTTGATGGCTCAATAACATTAGACTTCCAAATTTGGAATGGACAAACTCCAGTTGATCCATTAGGCTGGGTTTCGTATTAAAAAATAATTTAACTTTGTAAAAAAATCAAGATGATAATATCTACAGTTATACTTAGCTTATCTTGGCAACATATCCTGATAGTTGCACTGATATTACTTTTATTGTTTGGAGGCAGAAAAATCCCTGAATTGATGAAAGGATTAGGATCTGGTATCAAAGAATTTAAAGATGCCGTGAAGGAGGATGATAAAAAGAACAATGATTCTTCTAACACTACGCCGAACAATCCGTCTTAGAAAACAGATCTTAAATGAGTTTTACCGAAAATGCATGGAAAATCTTCAATCTGTCGGTTGAAGATTACCATATTAAAGATGATGTTAATTCACACGAAAACAATCCATTTCAAACAGGTAGTTTGGAATGGATTTTGTATTCAAAAAACTGGATTGACACAGTTCAGTGGCACTTGGAAGATATTATCCGCGAGGAAAATATTGATCCGACAGAAGCTTTGAAAATCAAACGTAGAATTGATGCTCTAAATCAAAAAAGAACAGATCTGGTAGAACAGATCGATTTCTGGTTTTATGAGAAATACAGAGATATTACTCCCAATTCCGACGCAAGAATTAACTCAGAAACGCCAGCCTGGTCTATAGACAGGTTTTCGATATTATCATTGAAAATCTATCATATGGCAATAGAAGCCGCTAGAAAGGACGCTTCCGAAGAGCATAAGATTAAATGCACGGACAAACTTCTGGTATTACAGGAGCAAAAAAAAGATCTCTCTACAGCAATAGATCAACTTCTTTCGGACATCGAAAACGGTAAGGTTAAAATGAAACTTTATAAGCAGATGAAGATGTATAATGATGAGGCACTAAACCCAATCCTGTATCAAAAACGACAGAAAAAATGAAAAGTTTTTATAAACTTTTATCGATACTAATTATTATTAATATTTCTCAATCGTGTTCTACCAGTTCATCTGCATCAGACGAGCTCCATTCTGACGCATATGTCTATCTCTCTCCAGAATCTGTAGTGTATGCTTCAACAATTTCTAACCTAGTTTCAACTTTCCCAAAATTTCGAAATGATGCTGTAAACAGAGAAGTTGCTGGATTAAAAAAATCACTAACAAATTACCTTCTTGCAGTTAGAAACATGCATCAGTCTGAAAAAACTAAATCTTTAGAATCATTCGAAAAGTATTACAAGAACATTCAAAAATTAAGAAAATTTATCACAAAGGATGATAATGAAGTTCTCAACAGATATATGGTGAAAATCAAAACCAATGTTAGCTTTTTAGAGTCTTCAATGAATAAAAACAAAGAAAGCAACTCCATGTCTTCAAATTAATCTTTTTAGAATGCAATGTTAAAACTACAGGCAGAATCGAATGTACCAACTCAGTTTGGGGAATTCAGAATGATGGCTTTCTCCGAAGACGATAAAAATTGGATGCCGCATATGGCACTGATTGCAAAAGATACAGATCTGGAAAAACCTACCAATGTAAGAATCCACTCAGAGTGTATCACAGGAGAAGTTTTCCATTCAAAAAAATGCGAATGCGGAGAGCAGCTAGACTCTGCCATGAAATATATGCAGGAAAACGGAGGGATAATACTCTATCTCCGTCAGGAAGGCAGAAATATCGGCATTATCAATAAATTAAAGGCATATGCATTACAGGAAAAAGGATTGGACACTGTGCAGGCCAATCTACAGTTAGGTTTACCTGCAGACGACCGTGATTTTTCTGTAGCCATTGATATGTTGGAACAAATTGGCGTTAAATCTGTGAATCTGATGACCAATAATCCGGAAAAAATCAAGTTCATAAAAGATAGTAACATCGGGTATAATTCCAGAATTCCTTTACAGATAAAATCTAATGAAGCCAGTGCTTCTTATCTCAAAACAAAGAGAGATTACTTTGGCCATCTTTTAGATGACGAAAATCAATCATAAATAAAAAAATCCGCCTTTAAAAGACGGATTTTTTATTGATAATATTTTAAATATTATTTTTTCGTATCACCAGCAACCGCTGTAGCAAGATCAGCTCCAGCTTTAAATTTTGCAACTTTCTTAGCAGCAATTTTAATTGGCTTTTTAGTAGCAGGGTTAATACCTTGTCTTGCAGCTCTTTCAGATACCGAAAAAGTACCAAATCCTACTAGAGAAATTTTACCATCTTTTTTCTTTAGAGTTTCCGTTACGTTAGAAACGAATGATTCCAAAGCTTTTTTTGCAGCAGCTTTTGTGATTTCTGCATCCTTTGCAATAGCGTCGATTAATTCAGACTTGTTCATAATATTTATTGATTAAAGTTATGTTGTTATAGCAAATATAAGACAATTTTAATATCGTGCAAATATTTTTGATAAAAACACTAGAGAATATACGAATCAATTTAATATGATGAATATTTTGTAAAACAAGTATTAACGAAAATAGTAGCTTTCTTGCACTTAGTTTTTAAAAATTTCTCACTATTAATCAACATTTGAATAAAATAAGGTTAAAAAAGTCAATATTCATAAATTCATAATTACAAACAAATATTTTAATGCACTTCATAATATTTTTCTTTTACACAAATTCTTTACACCTCCGTATTTTTGCTGTAAATTTGCGGCTATGTTAATTGAAGTTTTTAAATCAAAAATCCACAGGGTTCGTGTTACGGAATCAGATCTTAATTATATAGGCAGCATTACTATTGATGAAGATTTGATAGATGCGGCTGGTCTCATTGTGGGAGAACGGGTTTACATCGTGAATGTCAATAATGGTGAACGTTTTGACACGTACATCATTAAAGGAAAAAGAAAATCCGGCGATATTTGTCTAAATGGTCCCGCTGCAAGAAAAGTTCACAAAGGTGACGTCATTATTATTATTGCTTACGCACAGATGACGCCCGAGGAAGCAAAAACCTTTCAGCCAAAAATCGTTTTTCCGGATGAGAACACCAACCTTTTAACTTAATCAGTTGTTATCTTGGAAGAGAGAAAAACCTCCGCATTGAAAAATGCGATTACCATTTTAGTTTCTATAGCCATCGCAGGCATTTTTCTTTGGCTAGCACTTAGAGGATTAGACCTAGATAAGATAGAACAATCTCTTAAAAAAGCCAATTATATCTGGGTTGGGTTTGCTGCTGTTTTCGGAGTATCGGCTTATATTTTCCGGGCAGTCCGTTGGAATCTCTTGTTAGAACCAATGGGGCATAAAATCTCCAACAGTAACTCACTTTGGTCAATCTCATTCGGATACCTGATGAACCTCACCATTCCAAGAAGCGGAGAACTGGCGCGCTCCACAGCTCTTTATGGTGTAGAGAAAGTTCCTGTTGATAAATCATTCGGGACCATTATTTTGGAAAGAGTGATTGACTTGGTTTGTATGCTTATATTTCTCGGGCTCACCTTAATTTTTAAATTCGAAGCAATATATAGTTTTTATGAAAAATCTGGTGTTAAGTTTAATCCATTTTTTATCATTGGAATTATTGTTGGAATTATATCCTCATTCGTTGTTTTTATTAAATTCAAGGAACGTTTCAGAAAGTTTTCTTTACTCTCAAAAATCATTGACTTTATAGACGGAATAATTGCGGGGCTGACTTCTGTATTCAAACTTCGTCAAAAAATAAAATTCATACTTCTAACAGGCGGCATCTGGATTTGTTACTTTTTTGCGTCGTATCTGGTTTGCTTTTCATTGCCAGAAACTTCGGACTTCACTTTGGCGGATGGCTGTTTTATACTTGTAGTTGGAACACTGGGAATGATTATTCCTGCAAGCGGCGGAATCGGCGCTTTTAACTTGGCAATGAAATTCGGATTTACAGCCTTGTTTATCTCGATGGGAAAAGACGCTGTGGAAGGTGGAGAGCTGGGTCTCGCCTACTCTTTCATCACACTGCCATTGCAAATTATTATTATGCTAGTTATGGGTCTGATCTCTATTCCGATGCTGGCGAAAAACAGAAAGATATAACAGACTTTTCTAACTAATCTTACGGATTCCATTACTTTTTATTCTTACAAAATTGTATTTTTGAAGAATGGAAATCTCTTATCTAATCATCGGTTTTTTTGTAGGCGGTATTTTAGGCGCTGTCATTCTTTATTTTGTCCTGAAATCTTCTTCAGTTTCAAGAAATATATATGATGAGCTTAATAATCAATTTATAAAGATCAATTCCGATCTTCAGAATTCTCAGGTAAAAATTAATGAATTAACCAATTTCTTGCAGGAAGAAAAGAAAGTGAATTTCCAGCAGTCTGAGAACATAAACGAACTTAAAAACAATATTGCGACACTCTCAGCCGAAAATAATTCGCATAATCAAAAAATTACTGAGCTGCAGGAAGTTCATAACACTCAAAATGCTGAAATCAGGAAGCTGATGGACGAAAAGCAAAACCTGATTGCCACAAAATCTCAGTTATCTGCCCAAAACGAAACATTGCAGAAACTTCTGGATTCTCAGAAAGAAGAAATCACGAAAATACAGGAACAGGCGAAAGAACAATTTGAAAATCTAGCCAATAAAATACTGGAAGAAAAAACGGAAAAGTTTACAACGCTCAACCAGAACAATCTGAAAACTATTCTTGAACCATTTCAGGAAAGAATTACTGATCTTAAAAATCGCGTGAATGAAGCATACGAAAAGGAAAATAAAGAAAGATTCTCACTCGCTGAAAAAGTGAAGGAATTGGCAGAACTCAATCAGCAGATTTCTGATGATGCTAAAAAATTAACCCGAGCTTTGAAAGGCGAATCTAAAACACAAGGAAACTGGGGAGAAATGATCTTGGAAAGCATCCTGGAAAAATCTGGATTGGTAAAAGGCAGAGAATATTTCCTGGAACACGAACTTCGGGATGAGGATAATAAAGCTTTGTTTTCTGAGTTTTCTGGGAAGAAAATGCGTCCCGATGCCGTTGTAAAATATCCTGATGAAAGAAATGTCATCATCGATTCCAAAGTTTCTCTTTCTGCTTTTACAGAACTAGTGGATGAGACCGATGCAGAAATAATCAAAATCAAGCAAACACAACATCTCAATTCGATCAAAAATCACATCCAACAATTATCTCAAAAAGCTTATGATGATTATGGAAAATCTCTTGATTTTGTGATGATGTTTATTCCTAGCGAACCAGCTTATATCGCTGCCATGCAAATCGACCAGAACCTCTGGAATTTTGCCTATGAAAGACGAATCCTATTATTAAACCCAAGCAACCTCATCACATCGCTAAAACTAATTGCAGATCTGTGGAAACGCGAGTATCAGAACAGAAATTCTATGGAAATTGCTACTCAAGGTGCAAAATTGTATGACAAATTTGTTGGTTTTGTGGAAAACCTAGATAAAGTTGGAAGAAACATAGATCAGGCAAAGACCTCTTTTACAGATGCTTACAAACAACTCTACACAGGAAACGATAACCTCGTAAGGCAAACCGAAAAGCTGAAAAAGCTGGGCATCAAAAATAAAAAAGAAATCCCGCAGAGTTTGGTGGATAATTCGGAAAATAATCTGGTTGAGGAATAATTTTTGTAACTTTGAGCTGATAACTTTATCATTATGACTACAATCACTATCAATAATCCGAAAAATTTCAGTCTTGAAACCCTGACTAAACTTCTTAATTCTTTAGATATTGAAGTTGTGAAAATTGAGGAAGACATCCCAGCGGAACATCTGGAAAGTATAAATAAAGGAATTACGGAACTTAATCAGGGATTGGGAAAAAGCCGGTCTGAAGTTAGTGCAAAAGCTAGGCAGATATGTTCTTAATTCATTGGATGCCTGAGGCAGAAAATGAATATTATGATAATCTAAATTTCTGGATTAATCATAATAAATCAAATACTTATTCGCTGAAGATTATTTCTGAAGTAGAAAAAATGGAAACCATTCTTTCAGAGAATCCCTTCATTGGCAAGCGAACCAATTATCAATTACTGGTATTGAAAATTGTCATTTTAAGAAGTTTTTATATTTATTATACCGTTTCAGATAATACCGTTAGCATACTCGCTTTCAAAGCTACAAAGGAAGATAATAACAAACATCAACTAGGAATTTAGACGAATCATAGAACGACAGATATTTTATATTCACTAAATTTGTACTGTGAATCCCAATCTTGAACTTCAGCTCAAAACCCTTCCTTCGGAACCTGGTGTTTATCGTTATTATGATAAGAACGATCAGCTTTTATACGTAGGAAAAGCCAAGCATCTCAAAAAAAGAGTGCTGTCCTATTTCAATAAAAACCAGAATGGTTACCGGACACGGATTATGGTTTCCAAGATCCACAGGCTGGAAACTACGGTTGTGAACAGTGAGTATGATGCACTTTTGCTCGAGAACAATCTGATAAAAGCGCACCAGCCGTTTTATAACGTGATGCTGAAGGACGACAAATCCTATCCCTGGATTTGCATCAAGAATGAAGATTTCCCACGAATTTTCCTAACGAGGACCAAGATCAAGGATGGATCAGAATATTATGGTCCTTATGCTAAAGTTCGCCCTGCAAGAATCCTTCTGGATACGATCAAAAGTCTTTACAAAATCAGAACCTGCAACCTAAATCTTGCTCCAGAAAAAATTGCGGAAGGCAAATACCGTGTCTGCCTGGAGTATCACATCAAAAACTGCAACGGGCCGTGTGAAGCACTCGAATCCAAAGAAGATTATGATGAAAAAGTGGAAGCGATACGTGGCATCATAAAAGGTGATTTCCGTTTTGCAAAAAAATATCTGGAAGAAAGAATGTACCGCTTTGCCTCGAATCTGGAGTTCGAAAAAGCGCAGATGATCAAACAAAACATTGAGTCTCTTGACGATTATCAAGCCAAGCATACTGTTGTAAATCCAACCATTGATGATGTGGATGTTTTCGGGATGACAAGTGATGAAACGGCAGCTTACGTCAATTATTTTAAAATAAGGAATGGCTCTATTGTTCAGAGTTTTACCACAGAAATCAAAAAAGTACTGGAAGAAACGGACGAAGATATTCTGGAAGAGGCGCTGGTAGAAATACGGCAAAAATTCGATTCCACATCAAAGGAAATTTTGATTCCTTTTCATCTGGGCATTGAAATTCCCAATGTTAAACTGATTGTTCCAAAAGTAGGTGACAAAAAAAGAATCGTAGAACTTTCTGAAAAAAATGCGAAAGAATACCGTCTTGAAAAATTAAAGCAAGTCCAAATCATAGATCCGGAAAGACATACGAACAGAATAATGTCCGAAATGCAACGTATCCTGAGGATGCCTGTGGAGCCAAGACACATTGAAGGTTTTGATAACTCAAATATCCAGGGAACCAATCCTGTTTCAGCCTGCGTAGTTTTCAAAGATGGAAAACCGAGCAAAGCCGACTATCGTATTTTTCATCCTAAAACTGTGGAAGGTCCAAATGATTTTGCCACAATGGAAGAAGTTATATACAGGCGTTACAGAAGATTGTTAGATGAGGGAGAACCTTTGCCACAACTGATTCTGATTGATGGTGGAAAAGGCCAATTGTCATCAGCTGTCAAAAGTCTGAAACTACTTGGCTTGTATGGGAAAATCACAATTATAGGTATTGCCAAAAGATTGGAAGAAATATATTTTCCGGAAGATTCTATTCCATTATATATTGATAAAAAAGCTGAAACGCTCAAAATTCTTCAAAGGGTGAGAGATGAGGCGCACCGTTTTGGTGTGAAACATCATAGAACCAGACGAAAGAACTCCACGATTAAATCTGAGTTAGAAGAAATTCCCGGGATTGGAGAAAAAACAATTGAACTACTTTTATCTAAATTAAAATCTGTAAAAAGAGTCAAAGAATCCGACCTGGCGACTTTGGAAGAAATCCTGGGAAAAGCAAAAGCTAAAATTGTGTGGGCGTTTTTTAATCCCTAAAAATCTACTTAGATGTAGTTTTAGTTGCAGCTTTTTTATAAACATTTCCATAAAAAGCCATTTGTCTCGCCATACAAGCGTCCTCAACATTTGTAAAAGTTAGTGTATCATTTTTTATCACAAATTTATAGGATCCTTCTTCAGCAGAATCGCAAGGCGAATTTCCCTCGATTTTAAATAGCTTAATTGTTTCCTTATCCGTAAGAGAGTATTTCATTTTTTCCGCAACGTTTCCTGAAAAAACAAGATCAATTGTGTCATTAGAGAATTTAAATGTAATTTCTTCCGGAGATGGAATATTGGCTATTCCGTTCCACTCTGTATTTGCAAGCGGATTGGCAGATTGCTGTGAAAAACAGACTGTACTCATAAAAAGAAAAGCGGTAAGTAGAAAATTTTTGACATTTTTCATCGTAAAAAATATAAATATTTGACATATTAATTTGTATACTAAATAGTTACAAAAAATAAATTTAGTGTTTTTTTTTGAATAAAAATAAAAATTTTTCGTCAATCAATGTTGAATGTTTTTCGGAAATCTTATGCCTAATTCTTATCTTTGCAACCTAATATTTTACAATGAACAAATACCTAAAATTTGTAGCAGCTGCAATCATTATCGCATTAGGCATTTACCTGATGTTCAACCGTAACATTGGCTGGGGCATCGTTTTAGTCGTGCTTTCTGGAATTCCTATTGCTTTATTCTTTAAAAACGAAAATATTCTTTTAGCATTCTGGCAACTGAGAAAACAAAATATGGATAAAGCTGCCAAGTTTTTATCCAATATTACAGATTATAAATCCCAACTTCATAAGAGTCAATATGGCTATTTCCACTATCTCCAAGCCCTGACGACTGCTCAGGATAATCCAGCAAAAACAGAAGGATTGATGAAAAAAGCCTTGGATTACGGTTTGAATATGAAACACGACCGAGCAATGGCAAAACTGAATCTTGCAGCATCTGCATTATCCAAAGGAAGAAAAGCTGAAGCTCAGAAATTACTGGACGAAGCAAAACAACTGGATTCCGCAGGAATGATGACAGATCAAATCAAGATGATGAAAGAGCAGATGAAAATGCCAACAATGCAAAAACATATGCACAATCCGCATATGAGAAACCGAGGAAAATTTTTCTAATTAAGATAAACAAAAGAGCGAAAGTTGATTTCGCTCTTTTTATTTACATTTCTTCATTATTTTCATAACCGTAGAACTTAGGAATCCTCCAATGGTATTTTACGGCTAATGTTCTGATAGCTACAATCAAGATTATTGTAGAAATCTGAACCAATGTATAAGGCCAGCCTGTATATCTCGACATCAGCAGAAAAATTCCGCCGCCTACGATGCATGCTGTTGCGTAGATTTCTTTTCTAAAAATCAAAGGAATTCTGTTCAGTAAAATATCTCGGATAATCCCTCCAAAACAACCGGTTATAGTTCCCAGCGTGAGACATATCAACGGATGTAGGTCTGAGTTGATTCCTTTCTGAATACCGATTATGGTAAACAGCCCCAGCCCGAAACTATCAAAAATAAATAAGGTCACTTTGAAGTTCTTCTCAATAGATTTAAAAACCATTGAAAATACACAAGTAAAGAATATCAGGGAGCAAGTCAGCATATCTGTCATCCAGAAGACAGGAACATCTAATAGCAAATCTCTCACAGTTCCGCCACCAACCGAGGTAACGAATGCGATAATCAAAACACCGAAAGGATCAAGCCGTTTCTGCATTGCCGCAAAACTGCCTGACATTGCAAAGGAAATGGTTCCAAGAATTTCTATAATAAGGTTAAGCTGCTGATGCACGTCGGTTGATGGTTAATGAATTGATAAACAATAAAGGCTAATTGGTGATAATCTATAGATTCAGTTCTACTAAAACGGGACAATGGTCAGAATGTTTTACTTCAGGTAGGATAACTGCTCTGGTCATTTTCTCTCTCAATGGTTCTGAAACAAAATTATAATCCAAACGCCAGCCTTTGTTCCTTGCTCTGGAACCGGCTCTGTAACTCCACCAGGAATATTGATCCGGCTGATCGTTGAAATACCTGAAACTGTC
>RRZU013626483.1_pt1 | contig 10385 bp, 11 predicted proteins | sample 2165561 | NCBI WGS metagenome assembly RRZU01 (sample SAMN10456909, study PRJNA506462) | wastewater metagenome | isolation source: wastewater sludge | place: USA: Moscow, Idaho | reverse complement strand
CGGAGCAATATGGGAAGCATCTGAGGCTGTTGGTTTTGGTGTAAAAGTTTACAAAGAAAGTATTCCAATAGATGAACTGACTATAAAATTATCTAATATTTTAGATATTGACCCATATAGACTTATTTCAAGTGGAAGTATGTTATTAATAGCAAAAGAAAATAATGTAGATACATTAATTGAAGAATATAATAAAAACTCAATTAAATTAACTGTTATTGGTGAGATAATAGAAGCTGATAAATTATTAGTGGAAGGCAATAATATTATCAAGATAGATTCTCCATTAAGTGACGAACTATATAAAGGTTTGAAATATTCTGACTAATTATTACAAAAAGATTAAATATTAGTTACAAAAGTTACAAAAGATTGACAAATAGGCTAAAATAGTGATATAAATAGCTTAAAGATATAAGATATTAAAGGGATATGTTATAATATAAATTAGTTCTTTTTGGGAGGAGTTAAAAAATGAAAAAATATAAGATTATCTTAACTCTGTTGTTAATATTAGTCTTTACCAGTATACCTGTTTTTGCGAAAAATAATATAGTTGTTTATATTGATGGAAATAATACAGAAGTAAGAGAAGTACCAGTTCTTATGAATGGTAAGCCAGTTTATTCTGATATTCCAACTTATATACATAAGGGTTCAACAATGGTACCAATAAGATTTGTTGCAGAACATTATGGTGCAAAAGTTGATTGGGATAATAAGACAAAATCAGCAATAGTAGTTCACAATGGAAATAATATAGTTATGACCATTAATCAAAGTACAGTTGAAGTAAATAATAAATTAAGGACTATAGACAATAATGCTTCACCAAAATTAGTAAATACTGGTGGCAAAAGTTCTAATACAATGGTACCACTTAGATTTATTTCAGAAGTATTAGGATATGAAGTGGGATATGATGAAGAAAAAGGTATACCATTTATAAATTCTGAAGAAATGGAACCAGAGGTAACTGAAGGCATTACGGATATATCTATGATAGGAAATTCAAAGATAAAAGTTATCTCATCTAAAGCTATGGAAATTGATCATAGTAGAAATGGAAATATTATTAATATAAATATAAATAATATTTCATTAGAAAATAAGGAATTATTAAATAAGAGAATAAGCGGAGATCAGATATCAGATTTACGAGTTTCAGAAGATGGAAATAATCTAAGTATAAATGTGATTTTAGACGGTGAGTATGATTATAATATAAGTAAATCATCAGATGGAAAAGAATTTACTATATCACCAATGACTAAATTACAAGATATTAAAAAAGAAACTATAGAAGGAAAAGAATCTGTAGTTATTTATACAGGGATAGCTACTAAAGTTAATAGAAGTTCATTATCTAATCCAAAGAGATTTATATTTGATATTATGGATAGTAGCTTAGGAACTGATTATAAAGAATATAATATATCTTTTGAAGGAATAAAAAATGTAAGAGCGTCACAGTTTTCGCCAGAAGGAATTTATAATGCAAATGATAAAGTTGTTAGAGTTGTATTAGATATGGAAGATAATGCAAATATCAATGTTAAAGAGAATAATGGGAATATAGTTATAACTCCAACAATAGATAATACTATAAATAACAATCAAAACAATACTAACAATAACAGTGATAATCAAGATAAAGGAAAAGAACAAGAAACTAACGGTTTAAGCAAGATTCTTAAATATAGTTTAAATGGAAGAATATCAAATTTAGATATTGAACTAAAGAAAAATACAAGTTATAGCTTTAATTATAATGAAAATCAAAAAACTGTAGAAATACAGATACCAAAAAAAAATCTAGATATACAAGCAGGAGATTTTAAGATTCAAGATGGTATGATTGACAGTATTAAAGTTACAGATTCAAGTGATAGTATAAAGATAACTGTTAATCTATTTAGAAAATTAAATGTAACAGATTTAAATAATGGCAATGGTGAATCTGTTAAGATACAAATGGAAAGAGAAGCAATAGGAAAGCCATCAGATAGAATTATAGTAATAGATGCAGGACATGGTGGATTAGATCCAGGTGCTGTTAGTAATGGAATAAAAGAAAAAGATATCAATCTTCCAGTTTCTAAGAAAGTGGATTCATTATTAAAGCAAAAGGGATATAAAACTTTGATGACAAGAGAAGATGATAGCTATATCTCATTAGGTGGGAGAGCAAATTTAGCAAATGGAGAAGCAGCGGATTTATTTATAAGTATCCATGCCAATTCAGTACCAAACTCTTCAACGGTCAATGGAATAGAAGTGTTATACAGCGGAAATCAAAATTCTAAAGCACTAGCTGGCTTTATACAGGAAGAATTGATTAAATCTACAAACGCAGCGGATAGAGGAACAAAACATAGACCAAATCTCGTTGTATTAAGAGATACAAAAATGACAGATTCACTTGTAGAATTAGGCTTCTTAACAAATAGTGAAGAAGCAGCTAAACTAGATACAGAATCCTATCAAAATATATTAGCCGAAGCAATAGTTAAAGGTATTGAAAAATATTTTACAATATATGATTAAAATTGTGGAGAGAAATCTCCACTTTTTCTTTTTATAATGAAAATAATATAGAAATTTGATAAAATAAATTGGTATGAATAATAGTAATATATAACAAGGAGGACAATATGTTAAGAATAGATGGTAGACAGAATGATGAAAAAAGAGTAGTTAAAGTTACTAAGGATTATTTAAAAAACCCAGATGGTTCAGTATTAATTGAAATGGGTGATACAAAAATAATTTGTTCAGCAATAGTTGAAGAAAAAGTACCCTTCTTCCTAAAAGGTAGTGGTACAGGGTGGATAACAGCAGAATATTCTATGTTACCATCTTCAACAGAAATGAGAAAACAAAGAGAGTCAACAAGAGGAAAAATAGAAGGTAGAACTCAAGAGATACAAAGGTTAATAGGAAGATCATTAAGAGCGGTAGTTGACCTTTCTAAACTAGGAGAGAGAACTGTATGGATTGATTGTGATGTAATACAAGCAGATGGTGGAACAAGAACAGCATCAATTACGGGAGCATTTATAGCATTATCAATGGCATTAGAAAAAGTACATAGCAATGGGCTTATTGAAAAATTTCCAGTAAATAATTTCTTATCTGCAATTTCTGTTGGAGTTGTAGAAGGTAAAGAAATATTAGATCTATGTTATAAAGAGGATTTTGATGCGGATGTTGATATGAATATAATAATGACAGGAAATAATGAAATTGTAGAAATACAAGGTACAGGTGAAAAGACAAGCTTTTCAAGAGATTCATTAAATAAATTATTGGATTTAGGAGAAAAGGGTAATAGTGAATTAGTAGAAATTCAAAAAGAAATTCTTGGAAATATAATTATAAAAATAAATGGGGAAGAATAATGAAAAAACTAATATTATCAACGGATAATGTAAATAAATTAAATGAGATAAAAGGTATATTAAGTGATTTAAATATTGAAGTAGTTACAAAATCAGAATTAGGTTTAGGAAATTTAGAAATAATAGAAGATGAAGATACATTGGAAGGAAATGCCATTAAAAAGGCCGTAGAACTTTCAAAAAATGTAAATGGTATTGTTATGGCAGATGATACAGGATTGTTTGTAGAGGCTTTAAATGGCGCACCTGGAGTCCATTCTGCAAGATATGCGGGTATCGCTCATGATACTGTAGCTAATAATAAAAAACTATTGGAAGAATTAAAAGATATAGAAAATAGAGATAGAAAAGCTTATTTTGAAACCATAATTGCACTAGTGTTGGAAAGTGGAGAAGTAAAAACGATTTCTGGTAGGCTTTATGGAAGAATTGGTTTTGTAGAAAAAGGTGAGCATGGATTTGGCTATGATCCATTATTTATTGTCAATGGTGGAGAAAAAACTCTTGCTGAATATACAAATGATGAGAAGAATAAAATAAGTCATAGGGCAAACGCATTAAATGCCTTAAAGAAAGAACTAAGTGAAATATTAAAGGATTAGATATAATGATAATATATGTATTAAGTGATACCCATGGAAATATAGATTATTTTCTAGAAAAAGTTAATGAAATAGGAAAACCAGATAAATTATTTTTTCTTGGAGATTATGTTGAAGATGGAGAAAAAATTAGAGATACATTAAATATAGAGACTATAATTGTAAAAGGAAATAATGATTATAAAAATAAAATATATAATTATGATGAAATAATAAGTATAAATAATCATAAAATTTTTTTAACTCATGGGCATCGTTATGATGTAAATTTTGATATAAATAATTTATATTATAGGTCTTTGGAGTTAAATGTAGAGCTGTCTTTTTTTGGACATACACATAAAAGAACGAAGATAGTTGAAAATGGAATTACTATGCTAAACCCTGGAAGTCCAAGCTTTCCAAGAGGTGGCAATCTAGAAAAATCCTTTATAAAACTTGAAATAAATGATGATATAAAATATGATTTTATTATTATTTAAAATAATTTTAAAAAAGGTTTGACACAATCAAAAAACGCTGGTATAATTAATAATTGTTGGCTGGTAAATAAATTATTCACTGAGCTAAAGAATATTTAATAATATTTGCGCCTATAGCTCAGCAGGATAGAGCAATGGACTTCTAATCCATGTGTCGGGAGTTCGAATCTTCCTAGGCGCGCCAGTAAAATTATATGGTGGGTATGGCCTAGAGGTTTAGGGCGCCAGATTGTGGCTCTGGAGGTCACGGGTTCGAATCCCGTTATCCACCCCATAAATTTTTCAAGTTTCGATGAGGTCGAAAAGTAATAAAATAAGTAAATATTTAGCATGACCCATTAGCTCAGTCGGCAGAGCACCTGACTTTTAATCAGGGTGTCCCGCGTTCGAGTCGCGGATGGGTCACCACTTGCGGGAATGGCGGAATTGGCAGACGCGCTAGACTTAGGATCTAGTGTCTTACGACGTGGGGGTTCAAGTCCTCTTTCCCGCACCAGATAAAATTGGCTTTTGCCAATTTTTTTTATACTAAAAATCAAGAGGTTAATATGAAAATATTTTTTTTAATAATAGTTTTAATGATATATAGCTTTTTTGAAATAAAGTTTTATAAAATTGAAAATATAAAACTTTGTTCAAAAAAAATAAATAGTGATATAAAAATAGTTCAAATATCTGATTTTCATTCTAGTAAATATGTAGATATTGAAAAGTTAATTTTGGATATAAAAAACTATAAACCAGATTTAATTTTTTTAACAGGTGATATAATAGATAGAAGAACTACTGATTATAATATTGTAAATAAGTTTATAAATAGTTTATCCACATTAGATATCCCAATTTATTTTATATTTGGCAATCATGAGTTAAAAAATAGATATAAAACTAAATTTATTGAAATACTAGAATCATATAATATAAATATACTTGAAAATGAAATAGAATTTATATATAGGTTTAATATAGAAATAGCAGGTATAAAATTTGGTTTGACAAATGAAGAGTATGATAATTTAGTAAATAAATTTAGTAATGATAGATATAATATATTATTATCACATTCACCGAAGTATCCAGTAAATTATCACAGCAATAGAGAAGATTTAATATTATCTGGACATACACATGGAGGTCAAGTTAGATTGCCGTTAATAGGTGCTGTAGTAAGCTCTGGTGAAGGTTTATTTCCAAAATATGACAAAGGTTTATTTGAATTGAAAGATAGTATATTATATATTGATAGTGGCTTAGGGACAACGGCATTGCCAATAAGATTTTTATGTAAATCACAGATATCTTTTATAGAAATTGTAAAAATAAATAATTAGCATCTATAGCTCAACTGGATAGAGTGCCTGACTTCGAATCAGGAAGCTGGGGGTTCGAGTCCTCCTAGATGCGCCATATAAACGACTGTAACTGCAATGATTACAGTCGTTTTACATTATTTGACAATTTTAAAATTTGGTCGAAAAGTGCCAGTGCGAGTGCCAATAAATTTTTTGTATAGATAATAAAATTATTTTCAAACACAACAAGAAATATTTATAATACCTTATAAAATATATTATTGTCACTTAACTGTAATTTATTAAATATATTAATATAATGTAATTAATGTAAAATTAAATATTTACAGGAGGTCTTATTATGGAATTAAATATCATGGGAAATAAAAAAAATATAAAAAAGATTATTATAACTATCATTTTGCTATCGTTAACATTTGTACTATCATCATGTAGTAGAGATAAGAAAGTAAAATTAGAAGAAACTAATCAATTTATTAAAGAAATGAAAGAAGTAAATACCAATATTTCTAATATAAGATTTTACCATCGTAGACCTGGACTTAGATCTGAAATTATATTAGATAAAGATGAACTTTCACAGTTAGAATTAGAAGAAATTGTTAAAGGTTATAAGGAATTGGTAAATACCAACCTTTTAGAAAAAGTAGGCAACAAATATGCTAAAGGAGCAAAACTTACCCGTTGTACAGTAGATATTTTAAATAGTAAAAAAGAAGAACTATATTCTTTAGAAACTTATTATGTAAAAAAACTAAATGTAGATGATAGAATTCCATCTAATATAGATGAATATAAAACTTGGTATATTAATTATGGTTCTAGTGACCGTGAAAAGTTTATATTTAAGGAGAAATATTTAGATTTGAATTAATATAGTTAAAAATTAACATAAAATAGAGGAAATTATTTACATAAAAAATTAAAGGTAATATCAAGAAATTGAAGTACTATGTAAAAACATACATTAAAATATTTAAAGAAGTAAATTTAGAATTTAATATTAATAATAATTTTGAAAATAAAAGGCTACCTATTATAGATAGCCTTTTTATTTAGTTATATTGGATCTTTTATTGTTACATAAGTACAAGATATGGTCAATACATAAATAAATCTTATTATATAAGAAAAATTAATAATATATATAGTTAATAAAATAAATCTTTTACAACTATTGTAAGCGAATTGTAAATTATTATATCAATACCCATCTTATAATTAAAACATATTAATAAAAAAATAAATATTTAGGAGCATATATATGAGTGACAGAAAGATTATATTAGTAATTTTAATAATAATTTCAATTGGATTATTATATTATTTTCCCATACAGAAATACTTAGCAGAGAAAACCTTTAGTGAATATATTGCATTACAGGGAGCTAAGGAAGAAAATATACAATCAAAGAGAGTATTTAAAGATTATAAATAAAGTGATTATTTTATTGAAGTGATTTACAAAGATGATCCAGAGTATATTTATGATTACAAATATTCAATAGATGAGTTTAAAAATCTACTAAATTATAAGGCTATAAGGTGTACTGTTTATACTCAAAATAATACTTCAGTATATATGACTGAAGATGAGAATAAGATAAAATATTTACCACTTGAATAATTCTATAAATAAATAGATGAATATTTAAAATCTCATAGGAGGAATGATTTATGAAGGCATTATTGATATTAGATGCGCAGAAAGGATTTGTTGATAAAATATATAATTAGTCAAAAGAGATAATATTGTTATTAATAGATAGTTTTAAAGAAATTAATGATTTAATTATATCAACGAAACATATTGATGATAATGAAGATAGTATTATTTACAGTGGTGGTAAAAATTCTGAAATATATGAGGAAATAAGAGAAAACTCTGATTATATTTTAGAAAAATTTAAACCGAACGCATTTTTAGATACCGATTTACAGGAAATATTAGAAAATAATAATATAAATAAATTATATATTGTTGGATATAATATTGAATATTGTTGTCTATTTACTTCCATTGCTGCAGTGGATAGAGGATTTGAAGTTTGTTTAATAGAAGATGCGTGTGGAACTGTAAATAATGGTTATACATATGAGATAAATGATTTAGATATTGTTGATTTTATAGGAAGTATTCTTCATTGGTCAGATTCTATGGAAGTGCTTTATTATGATGAAATAGAAATAAATAATAAATTGTAGTATATGTCATAAAAAATTTATAAAACAATGATTTTATCATTACATAATAACAATGGAAAGCAGATTTGATTGTTATAAGATAATAAAAGATTGTATTTAATAAAGATTTCACTAAATTGTAAATGACTTGTAACAAAGAATTTTGGATTTAATATAATATTATAATTGAATATTAATAGGGGTGAATCATGAAAAGAGTTTTAGCAGGATTTTCTATAGTTATCATTATATTAGCAATATTTATAGGTATTATGAACTATAGTAAGGATAGAGAAAAGAATAAGACATTTCATAATATTGATATAACCAGTTTAGAACAAGTAGATGAATTTGAAACTACAGATAGATGGTTTGGTGATGGAATAAAGATTAGAAAATATAAATTAGATAATGAAATATATAAGGAAATCTATAAAAGTATAAAAACTTCAGAATTAAAAATAATTGAAGATAATCAAATCCAATATCAATTATCATATGGTATTACAACTTTGGATGATAAATTAAATAAATGGCTGGATGAGTTAGATAATATTAAAAGTGGTTATTATAGTATGTACGATAGAACGGATCCAAGTAGTAGTTTAACATATCACAATTATGATGAAATAATATTAGATAAGGATAATTTATATCTTTATTTGCTCAATATAGATAATTAACAATAATATTAATTATTTAATGAAAATAAGATATAATATATATAATAAAGTACAAGGAGGTTTTAATATGGTAGAAGAAAATAGATTTGAAGAAACAGAAGAAAACAGATTTAGTGATATAGAAGAAGAGGTAGAGGAACCAAGACATAAAGTAAAAATATCTACAATTATTAATAATCTAGTTGTATTCTTTATAGTAGGATTAATGATGTTTGGGAAAATTGGTATGTATATTGGCCCTTTATTTGGACTATTTATAACTTTTAAAAAGCCAAGGAAGAAAAGATAACCCAATAAAGAAAATATTGAATAAACATTTTTGAACTGTTTTATACAGTTCTTTTTTTATAGAAACTTATATTATTATGTTATTATATATACAGTTATAGATAAATTTACAACATGGAGGGGCATATGAATATAAATTTTAGAAAAATCTTTTGATCCAATTAAATCAACAATCCCATTATTTTGAAACTCATCAAAGTTATATACGATTTTATTATTTCTTATAATACCAATTCAAGGATTGATACCATCATCTATAATCTATTTAACTAGAAATATTGTAAATACAGTAACCAATAGAAATGATATATACAGTCATATAATTTTATTAATAGGACTATGGATATTATTGTATATATTTGATGGGATATTAAATCCTCTTGTTATGATGTTACAAGGGGCTATGACAGATAAATTAGTTGGACAGATGAATCGTGATATAATGAAAAAATCAATAGAAATAAAGGATTTAGAGTTATTTGAAAGTGATAAATTTTACAATGATATGCAGATTATACAAGAAGAATCAACTTGGAGGCCAGTAAATTTACTTGTATTTTCCATAAGTATATTTAAAAATATCATAACTTCAATATCTTTTATTATAATACTGTCACGATTTAATATAATGATAGCATTGCTTATTATAATATCAATAGTTCCACAATCAGTGATGCTTTATAGATTGCAAGAAGAAGCTTTTGAAAATATGGTAACGAAATCACCACTTGCAAGAAAATTAAAATATTATTCAAGTATATTATTATCAAAAAATTATGCAAAAGAGGCAAGGATATTTCAATATGGAGATTATTTTTTAGATAAGTATAATGACACTTTTAATTCAATACATAAGGATTCTATGAAGATACGAAAAAAGCAATTAATACATTCTTCCTTATTATTTATAATAGGAGCACTAGGAAGTGGTGTATCTTTTTATTGGGTTATTGTGAAAACAATTGATGGAGTATTTACTGCTGGAGATATTTTAATGTTTTCATCGACAATTATTATTGCTGCACAGACTATTATTGTGATTGTGAAAGAATCAGCTCTACTATATGATACATTATTATTTATGGATAAATATTTTAATTTCCTAAACCAAGATATAAAAATGATATCAGGAATAAAAAAATTAAAAGAAGAAGGGATAGTTAAGATTGAATTTAAGAATGTAAAATTTACTTATCCTGGCTCAGAGAATCCAGTATTAAATAATATATCTTTTATTATAAATGCCAATGAGAAAATAGCTTTAGTTGGTGAAAATGGTTCGGGTAAATCAACTATTATTAAATTGATAACTAGACTTTATGATATTGATAATGGTGAAATTTTAATAAATGATATAAATATAAGTGAGTATGATATTGATTCTTACAGAGAGGCGATAGGAATTGTTTTCCAAGATTTTTCTAAATATGAT
>RRZU010993230.1_pt1 | contig 10389 bp, 11 predicted proteins | sample 2165561 | NCBI WGS metagenome assembly RRZU01 (sample SAMN10456909, study PRJNA506462) | wastewater metagenome | isolation source: wastewater sludge | place: USA: Moscow, Idaho | reverse complement strand
GGTTGCAAGGGCGGGGTTGGCTGCTATATCCCGTCTTGAGGCCAAGGGGGAAACCCCGGCATCGCGGCATGGCCGCACATCTGGGCGAATGCCCGCGAACATGAGGAAAAGACATGAGCGATATCGCTGATCGCGTGAAGACAATCGTTGTCGAGCATCGCGGCGTTGACGAGGACACAGTGGTCGAAACCGCGTCGCTCATCGACGATCTGGGTGCGGACAGCCTCGACACGGTCGAGCTGGTCATGGCCTTCGAAGAAGAATTCGGCATCGAAATCCCCGACGACGCCGCTGAAACCATCCAGACCTTCGGCGATGCCGTGAACTTCATCAACGGCGCGGTCTGATCCGCCCCTGACGTGAAGTCTGGAATTTCAGGAAAGCGGCGCCCTTGTGGCGCCGTTTTTCTTTGGCACAGGCCCGTGCTGGCCAGATCAGCCGCACGGAGTATCGCGCGTCGATCTTCCGGCGTGGTGGATCCAGGCTTGCGCATCACGGCCATGCGGCGAACGAGGAGCATATGGAACATCCCGATCCCTCAGCGGCGACCAGCGACCGCGCCTATGTCGCGCGGGTCTGGCCTCGCGACGTCGATCCTCAGGCGGGTGCCGGGGCCGAAATGCCCTTGCCCGATCCCGAGGTGGATCTGGGACCGTTCCTGCGCGACATCATCCCCGGAACGCCGCAAACGCCCTGGATGGGGCGAAGCCCCAATCTTGCCGCGCATTTCGCCGGGATCGAGGGCGAGTTTCGCGGATCGCCCCGGATCGCGCATTTGCTGGCCTGCACGATCGTCTGCCTGCGCAGGGACGCCGAAAATCCCGCTGCGCGCCGGATCTTCTGGCGCATCCTGACCGAGATCGGGCCCGACGTTGCGGCGGTGCTGAACTCGCGCTGGCTGACCTCGATCTGCGATACGGTGGTCGACATCGCCGAAAGCGACCTTGATCGCGCGGCGGCGCTGATGGGGACGCTGTTCATCAATACCTTGAAGATCGCCGAAACCGAGCGCCGGCTGTACCTGCCGGACCGGCCTTGGCCGCCACGGACCCGGCTGCGGCCCGGCGGGCAGATCTATGACGGCGTGCGGACGATCTATACGGTGACGACGGGCGATATGACTGGCCTGCTGGACCGGATCGAGCGGGGTTTGCAGATCGACACGCCTCTGCGGCCGATCCTCACCGAACTGATCCACCGCGCGATCGAGGGCGACAATTGCATGAGCCGGATGGTCAGCCTGACCGGGCAACCCAAGCGCCCGCTGGCCCCGGCTGCGGCGCTGGCAGCGCTGCGCGAGATCATGCAGAAGCTGTAGGGGCCAGCCGGGTGGGGAAGGGCGAATGGCCGCAATGCGGGTTGGAATCGCTTGCCGGGGCGGCATAGGTTCCACCATCGACTGCGTGGCACAACTCGGGTTCCGGGCCATCCGCCGCTGGACCAAGCGTTGCAGTGACTGCGGGCATTCCGTGGCTGCACCCAAGGGATAACCCCCCGAGGGGCGAGAGGTCGAGATCAACGGCGCCCGCGCGCAAAGGGGTCTCCCGTGACGCTTGCCTCGATCCTGCTGGTCGTTCTCGCCTCCTTCATCCATGCCAGCTGGAACCTGCTGGCCAAGCGTGCGGCACCTGCGGGGCCGTATTTCGTCTTTGCCTATACGCTGATCGCGGCCATGGTTTACGCGCACTGGGTGGGTTACCTGCTGCTGACCGGCGGGGTCAGTTGGACTTGGGCCGGGGCCGGCTTTGTGCTGCTGAGCGCGGTGATCCATCTGGGCTACAGCCTGTTTCTGCAGCGCGGATATCAGGTGGCGGATCTGTCGGTGGTCTATCCGGTGGCACGGGGCACGGGGCCGATGCTGTCCTCGCTGGCGGCATTTCTGCTGCTGGGCGAATCGCCGACGGCGGCGGGATTGCTGGGGCTGGTGCTGGTGGTCGCGGGGATCCTGATGATCGCCACGCAGGGGCGGCTGGCGACGTTTTCCACGCCGGGCGGTCATGCCGGGCTGCGCTGGGGCACGGCCACGGGCGGGCTGATCGCCAGCTATACGGTCGTCGACGCCTATGCGGTCAAGGCGCTGGGGGTGGCCCCGGTGGTGCTGGACTGGTTCACCAATATCCTGCGCCTGTCGATGCTGCTGCCGCTGATCCTGTCACGCCCGCGCAGGGCGATTGGGGCGATGCACGGTTATTGGGGGCTGGCGCTTGGCGTGGGGGTTCTGTCGCCCCTGTCCTATATCATCGTGCTGTCGGTGCTGACGGCGGGCGCACCGGTCAGCATCGTCGCCCCCATGCGCGAGATGTCGATGATGGTCGGCGCGCTGATGGGCATGATCATCCTGCGCGAGCCGGTAGGCCCGGTCCGGTTGGCCGGTTGCGCGGTGCTGGTGCTGGGGGTGATCCTGCTGGCGGCCTAAAGTTGGATCGCCATGTCCTCCTTCGCGGTGCGGATCACCATCATCGTGTAGAAGCGCGCCACATTGGTGTTGTCGCGGAACAGCCGGTCACACAGGGCGTCAAACTCCTCCATATCGCGCAGGTGCAGCATCAGCACCACGTCGACGGTGCCAGTGACAGCATGGGCGGTGGCGACCGCCGGCTCCGCCGTGGCCAACGACAGGAAGCGGCGCATGTGCTGGTCGCCGTGCAGCTTCAGTTCCACCGTGACCCAGGCTTTCAGGACGCGTCCCGCCTTGGCCGGGTTCAGGATGGCGACGATGCGGTCGATGATGCCGCCGTCGCGCAGGCGGCGGATGCGGCGCAGGCAGCTGGAGGGCGACAGCCCGACCTCGGCCGCCAGATCGGCATTGGTGCGCGCGGCGTCGCGCTGCAACAGGTTCAAAAGCTTGCGGTCGATGCGGTCCATTGGCGGCCTTTAAGGTTTGCAATAATATTGCACGAAGGCACAATCTTTGACCACATCTGCCGCGCGCCTCGGGTTACAGATCGGCGGAAGGAGAAGCCGATCATGTCCCACCCCATCCTCGACAAGACCCGCCTGACGCTGGTGATTTACTGGGAGCTGGCGCGCATCATCATCCCCGTCACCATCGCGACCGAAATCCTGTCGCGGCTGGGTCTAATCAAGGCCGTCGCGCCGTTGCTGGCGCCGGTGATGGCGCTGTTCGGGCTGCCGCCGGAACTCGGCCTGCCGTGGCTGACGGGGATGCTGGTGGGCATCTGGGCGGCGGTGCCGATGGTCTTTGTGCTGCTGCCGCTGGGCGCGTTAAGCACGGCCGACATCACCGTCTTCTCGGCCTTGCTGCTGTTCGCCCACGCCCTGCCGATCGAGCAGAAGATCATCCAGCGCGCGGGGCCGGGGCTGATCATCACCACGCTGCTGCGCGTGGGCGGCGGGATGCTGTATGCCTTCTTGCTGCATCACGTCTTGCAGGCGACCGGCTGGCTGGCGGGACCGATGCAGCCCGCCTGGATCCCGATGGCGGCCGATGGCGGCTGGGTCGGCTTCTTCATCGGGCTGGCCAAGGCCATGGCGATGATGCTGGCCATGCTGCTGGCACTGTCCTTTGGCATGGAGATTTTGCGCGTCACCGGGGTGATGGCCTGGCTGATGCGTCTGCTGGCGCCGGTCTTGCGGCTGGCAGGCATTCGCGGCGAAGCGGCAGAGCTGACCTCGGTCGGGCTGTTCCTGGGCATTTCCTATGGCGGCGGGTTGCTGATCCGCGAGGCACGCTCGGGCCGGGTCTCGCCCCGGCAGGTGTTCATTTCCTGCGTGTTCATGGGATTTGCGCATAGCGTGATCGAGGATACCGCCATCGTCATGTCAGTGGGCGCCAATATCTGGGGTGTGCTGGCGGGCCGGATGGGCTTCGCAATCGCCGCAACCGCGCTGATTGCCCTGATCCTGCGCAGCATTCCCGACGCGCGGTTCCTGCGGTGGGGCTTCCGTCAGGCGGCCGGACCGGCAGAGTGACCCCTCAGGGCGCGGCCAGCAGGACTAGCAACAGCGGGAAGGCCAGTTGGACATGCGATGTCCAGGGCGGGCGCCGCGTGATGCCGAAGACCGTGGCGGCGATATGCAGAACCGCCGTGACCGCCAGCGTATAGGCCAGCATCAGCCAGAATATCTCCAACCCGTGATCGAGGCGGCGATATTCGGGGGCATAGCGGGCCTCGGCCCGCGCGGCCATCAGGGCGATCAGGACCAGCGACAGCACCGGCAACAGCCAGCGCCACCATTCGGTTGCGGGCGCGGGTGGTGCTGTGCCGCGCCTGCGGTCGATCACCATGGCGGTGTAAAAGCTGACCACAGGGGTCAGCAGCGCCAGAATGAACAGTGACAGGCCGGGCAGGGTGGGGCCAAACGGGTTCAGCCGTTCCCAAAGCACGATCAGCCAGCCAAGATATGCGACCAGCAGCAACGCTGTCAGCCCCATCAGGAACAACATCCCGATCATCACCGGGACCGGGTCGAAATACACCCCGCCGCCCGGCCTGCGGGGGATCAGCCGCCGACGCTGCGCGCGCCGCCGGTGCTGCGCGACCCGCTGGTGCTGCGCGCGGTCGAGGACGATCCGAACCCACCCCGCTGCGCCACCTGCGCCGAGGTCATCGGCGCCTTGCCGATGGTCGAAGGCCCCTTGGTGAAGGTCGAGGTGGCGACCTTGCCGGTGCCCCGGTTCGAGGCGAAGGTCTGGTTGCCTGCAGGCGTCGAGAAGCCGCCCTGCGCCGTGCGCACCATGGGTTGCGAGAAGACCCCGCGCCCGCCACCCAGCATCGAGCCGAGCATATAGCCCATGAACAGCGGCATGAAGACAGACCCCATGCCGGTGCCGGGCTGGCTTTGTGCGGCGGGATCGCCGCCGCAATTGCCAGCGCCATGCTCCTGTTCACACAGCTCTTTGGAATCGTAACGCGGCGCGGTTTCCAGATATTCCTGCTGCGCCTGCGCGAATTGGGTCTGGCAATCCTGTTCGGTGAAGAACAACGAGCCGTTCTTCGCCTCGGCGATGCAGCTTTCCAGATCGGGGAAGGCGGCGGCGTCGGTCTTTTCTTCCTCGCAGGCCGCCAGTGTCAGCACGGCGGCGCCCGCCAGAAACAGCGCCACATGGCGCGAGCGTTTGCGTATGGGTGCGGTCATGTTCAGCCCTCGATGTAATGCGGCTTGAAGCGCGACAGGTTGTGGGTGATGCGCGAGGCATCTTCGCGCAGGCCCATGCCCACGCAGGTCTGGCCGACGATCCAGGCCCCGATCACCGGGTAGAAGCCGCCGAAATCGGGCAGCCGCGCCAGCGCCTGAATGATGCGCGGGTGGTCGTCATAGGTGTCGTCGGGCGCACGCTCGGTCTCGCGGCCGCCTTCGTGGATGATAACCCCTGCGCCCTCGCGCGAGAAGATGGGTTTGGACACATAGCCCGCCCGCAGCGCGTCTTCGGCGGCGGCGAAGGCGCGCGCCACATTGGGGGCGGGGCTGCCGCCGCGCAGGGCCTCGGCCACGTCGGCCTCGAAAAAGGCGGGCAGCAGGTTGGGGTGGCCGGGGAACAGCCGCCACAGAAGCGGCATCAGCGCCTTGTTCGACACCACCGCCTTCCACGGCGGTTCAATGAAGCGGGTCCCGGACGCGGCGAGGTTGCGCGCGAAGTCGTCGCGCAGCATGTCCTCCCACGGGTATAGCTTGAACAGGGTGCCGATCACCCGGTCCTCGTCATCGGCGAACTGGCCGTCCTCGGTCAGGCCGATCCCGGCGAGGTCGGTGAAATGGGCGCCCAGCTCGGCCTCGCGGGCGGCCCAGGCCAGGGCCTCGACGGTGGCGTAATCTTCGGGATTGGTCTTGTCGGCGGCGAAATGGACATCAGTGCCGGGGGCGGCGATTTCGCCCCAGCGGGCCACCAGCGCCTCGTGGATGGCGTTGAACTGGTCGGTGTCGGGCGACAGCACGCCCAGACGCTGCTGTTCTTCCAGCCACAGCCATTGGAACGAGGCGGATTCGTACAGCGAGGTCGGCGTATCGGCGTTGTATTCCAGCAGCTTGGCCGGGCCGTGGCCGTCATAGGCCAGGTCCATGCGGCCATACAGCTCCGGCTCGCCGTCCTTCCAGCTGTCGGCGACAAAGTCCCAATGCTCGGGCGGGATGGCCATGCGGGTCATCCATTCGTCGCTGGCAAGCGCGGTGGCCACGGCCTCGCGGACCAGTCCGTGCAGCTCGGTCGAGGGGTCTTCGATTCCTTCCTCGACTTCCTGCAGGGTGAAGCGATAGGCGGAACTTTCGTCCCAATAGGGCTCGCCGCCCATATCGGCGAAGGTAAAGCCCAGCTCGGCCGCGCGGTCGCGCCAGCCGGGGCGCTCGGGAAGGCTGACCTTGTCCATGATCGCTCCGTGTTACCTGTAGTCCACAGATGACGCTACGGGCGGCGGGATGCAAGGCATGGGCAGGCGATTTATCGCCGAATTTGCTGGCGAGGCGAACGGTTTTCGGGCAAGCGATTTGAATGCAAGAAAGGGTTGTATGGCATGGCTAAGTTTACGGTTGATCAGGCTGCGAATTATCTGTCTTCGGGCTATTGGGCTGGAAGAACACCGGTTAATCTGGGCAGTATCATCACGGTCGATTTGTCATCGCTGACCCCTGCGAATGAATACCTTGCCCGTGCGGCGATCAGTGCCTGGGCCGATCTGGGGCTGAATTTCTCGTTCCAATCGGGCGGTGATGCCGACATCCGACTGGAAGACGACCGGAACGGCGCCTACACCGACTGGACGCGTCCACAGGATAGCGGCTGGTGGTTCTCGACCTATTATCCGAGGGTCAATGTCGGTCCCGACTATACCCGTGCCTACGGCTCGGAATATGGCGGCAATCTGTCGCAGACCTGGCTGCATGAAATCGGCCATGCGCTTGGCCTGGGCCATGCGGGCCGGTACAATTTCACCGGGACTTACGGCCTCGACAATCATTATGATAATGACAGCCTGCAGATGTCGGTGATGTCCTATTTCTCGCAGGACGACAATTACAACATCAACGCGTCTTTCGCTTATGTGCTGACCCCGATGCCGGCCGATATTGCCGCCATTGAAAACCTGTATAATCTCACGCCGACGGCGGGCGTCGGGAACACGACCTATTTCTGGGATACCAATGCCAGCGGAGCGCACGGCCGGATCGGGCGCATGATCTCGAATGGCACGTTGGCGGACACGCCGTTCACGCTGACCATCATGGATATCGACGGTATCGACACGCTGAACTTCCGGGGCGAGACCGATGCGGTCAATATCGACCTGACGCCCGGCTCGATCAATTCGGCATTCGGCCTGCGCGGCAATGTGCTGATCGAGCGCAAGACCGTGATCGAGAATGTCGACGGCTCTGCCGGGAATGATGTGATCAAGGGGCAGGACGCGGCCAACCAGCTGATCGGCCGGGGCGGCAGTGACCGGCTGGAAGGTCATGCCGGCAATGACGACCTTGTCGGCAATGGCGGTGACGACATGCTGATCGGCGGGGTGGGCGAGGACCGGCTGACCGGCGGCGGCGGCAAGGACGTGCTGGACGGCGGCGCGGGCAACGATACCGCGGTCTATGTCGGCACCACCGGCGTGACGGTCGATCTGGCCAAGGCGGCGCGCAACACCGGGGACGCCGCTGGCGACAAGCTGATCAGCATCGAGAACGTGATCGGCAGCGCCGGCAATGACACATTGCGGGGCACGGCCTATGACAACCGTCTGGTTGGCGGTGTCGGCAATGACCTGCTGGAGGGCGACTGGGGCGTTGACGTTCTGGAAGGCGGCGCGGGCAATGACGTGCTGCGCGGCGGGGCGGGCAGCGACCGGCTGTTCGGCGGCGACGGCGCCGACCGGATCGTGGTCGATTTCGGCCAGGACCGCGTGCATGGCGGCGGCGGCGAGGATGATTTCCTGTTTTACGGTGGCCAGATGACCATCGTGGATTTCACCGACGACGTGGATGACATTGTGATCTATCGCGATGCTATCGGCGATGCCGATCTGACCAGGGCCGAGATCTTCGACAGCGCCAAAATCGTCGGCGATGATATGTTGCTGTATCTGACCCCCGGGCGGCTGATCCGGCTGGAAGGTGTCATCGACGTCACGATGCTGATCGACAATCTGTATCTGGCCTGATCGCCCGCAAGGGCCTAGCCGTTCTGCGCGGCGGCGTCGCGCAGAACCCGCTTGACCAAGCTATCGGCCAGATCGGTGGCCGAAACCGGGGTCAGAAGTTCCAGCCGTCCCGAGGAGCGCAGCTGCGCAATCCCCTGAATGGCGGCGAACAGGGCTGTGGTCTCGCTTTTGGCGGTCTCGGGCGACATGGCGGGGGCAAGCGCGCGCAGCTCGTCCGCGACGCGTGCCAGCAGGTCGGCAATGGCGTTCAGATACCATTCGGGGAACAGCTCGGACCGGCGGGGGCCTTCAAACAGGGCGCGGAAGACCATCGGTTCTGCCTCGACCAGGTCGAGATAGCGCGCGCACAGCGCCCGCAATCGGGTGGCGGGATCATTGCCGGGCAGGTCCGCGAACAGCTGCGCGATGCGGGCGAAATTGTCCCGGTTCACCTGCCACAGAACGTCCGGCAGGCTGTCGAACAGGTTGTAGATCGTGCCCGGCGTATAACCCACCGCCTGCGCCAGCCGGCGCGCGGTCAGCGCTTCGGGGCCATCCTGAATGATGATCTCGCGCGCGGCCTCCAGCGTGGCTTGACGCAGCTCGTCGCGCGAACGGCGCACCCGGACGACCTTGGCGCCGGACTTGCTGGAGTCGCGTGATTTGGCGAGTTGCTGGGTCCGGGTCATGTCTGGAATGTTGCGGGCGTGAATTTCTTAACGCAACTTTACGCTGCATTGGCGTCGCGTCAACGGCCCGTAACGGGATCACGTCAAATACCGAACCTGTTCGGGCAAAAACGCGCAAATTCGGTCTTTGGGGCGAATTTTCGCTGCTGCGTGGCGGATCAGGGCTTTTGCTTTTGTCGGTGGCGCGGCTGCTGTAGGCTCATGCAACTGAACAATTGGGGCGTCCGCGCGTTGCATGGGGCTGCGCGGGTCCGTGCGCCCGCCGAACAGGCCGCCGTTTCGGGACCCTGCGTGAAATGCCCAATGTTGAAGGATGGTGCCCGTGCTGCGGACCCTGATCGCCCTGACCTTGCTGGCCTTACCGGCCCATGCCGCCGACCCTGCCGACACCGGGGCACCGGCGCCCGCCAGCGCCGCGCAACCCGCCACGGTCGAGGCCGCGCGCATCACCCCGGTGGAGCTGCGGGTCTCCGCCTCGGGCTCGCTGGTGGCGCGGCAACCGGCGCTTGTCTATCCGCAGCTGTCGGGGGCCGAGGTGACCGAATTGCTGGCCGAGCCGGGCGATCACGTCACTCGCGGGCAGGTTCTGGCACGGCTGTCGCAATCGGCGGTGAAGGCCCAGCTGGCCCAGGCCGAGGCAGAATTGCAGCGCAGCAAGGCCGCCGTCCGTCAGGCCCGCAACCAGATCGACAGCGCCGAGGCCACCTTCGCGCAAGCGCTGGCAGCGTTGAAGCGCACCCGGCAATTGCAAGAAGGCGGCTCGGCCACGCGGGCGGCGCTGGATGATGTCGTCGCCGCCGAAGCCGCCGCCCGCGCACAGGCGGCCTCGGCCCGCGACGGGCTGGCCGTGGCCGAAGCCGCGCGTGCCCAGGCCGAGGCGGCGGTGGATCTGGCGCAGCTGAACCTCGGCTGGACCGAGGTGACCGCGCCCGTCGACGGCGTGGTCAGCGCCCGCGACGTGCAGCTGGGCGCGATGGGCAGCGGCACCGGGGATGCGATGTTCACCATCGTCGGCGATGGCAGCATCGAATGGCAGGCCGAGGTGGTCGAAACCGCCTTGCAACAGCTGAAGCTGGATGATCCCGCCATTGCCAGCGTCGCCGGGCTGGGCGAGGTCCGGGGCCATGTCCGCCGGTTGCCCGCCGCCGTCGATGCCGCGACCCGGCTGGGCGATCTGCGCGTCACGTTGGAGCAGACGGCCGGGCTGCGGCCAGGGCTGTTCGCCAGCGGCTGGATCATCGTCGACCGCCATGACGGGCTGACCGTGCCGCTGACGGCGGTGCTGGACGATATCGGCGGGCAGGTGGTGCAGGTGGTCGCGGATGGCATGGTCGAAACCCGCGCCGTACAAGCGGGCGCCATCTGGCAAGGCCGACGCGAGATCCTCTCGGGCCTGCAACCGGGCGAGCAGGTCATCACCCGCGCCGGCGCTTTCTTCCGCGACGGCGACCGCGTAGTCCCGGTGACCGAGGATGCCAGCGCCGCGCCAACGCCCCCGCAAGACGGCGCGCAGGCCGAGGCGCAGCCATGAACCGGTCAACCTGGTCTATCCGCCACCCGGGCCCGCCCATCGCGCTGTTGCTGGTGCTGCTGCTGGCCGGATTCTACAGTTT
>RRZU011573449.1_pt1 | contig 10390 bp, 15 predicted proteins | sample 2165561 | NCBI WGS metagenome assembly RRZU01 (sample SAMN10456909, study PRJNA506462) | wastewater metagenome | isolation source: wastewater sludge | place: USA: Moscow, Idaho | reverse complement strand
TTGACGGCATAGAGCAGCCGGTAGCTGGCGACGCGGGAATCGGCCGTGGTGGCGATCCAGTCGGTGTCGAATCCCTGCAACTGGTAGGCGTAGCGCAGGCGGCCGGAATCGCTGTAGTCGAGTGCCGCGAAGACCAGGCTGAAGCCGCGCTGCGGCGGCACCAGTTCAAACCCTTCCTGGATGTGGCCGACCGGCTGGCGCTGGCCGTCGATGGCGAACTCGGAAACCACCAGTGGCGGCGCGTAGTCCGAGGCATCGAAGCCCTCCGGTCTGACCACCAGGATTCCCCTGCTGCCACCGAACAGCAGTCGGCCATCCGTCGTCCTGGTGTGGGCAAGGAACCAGCCGGTACCCAGATCCGCACCATCGGCGGCGGTCAACTCGTCCAGCCGGTCCGTCGCGGGGTCATAGACGTACATCTGCGTCCAGATGCGACCGCGCCCATCCTCCAGCAGATTGCCGCCAAAGGGACGCGTGACGATTCCATGGCGTTCGCTGATGCGCTCGAAGGCCGCATGTTGGCCATCCCAATGGCGCATGTGATGCAGTCCGGTGACCGCGGTGTCTACCCACAGGGTCTGCTGACGGTCGAAGAGCAGTCCGATGACGCTGGGGTTGCCGAGGCCGGCGTCCGCGTCGCAGGCGACGCTTCGCAGTTCGTGTTCGCCTGCGGCGATGCGAAAAAGCCCCTTGCCGCTGCCCACCCACACGCTGCCGTCACTTGCCTCGGCAAGAGCGTTGATGTCGGCACGCAGCGACTGCCCTGCGTGTTGAGCGACGCGAACGATTGCCGCCGTGCCGGGCTGCAGGCGGAACACGCCATCCTGCGTGCCTACCCACAGGGAACCGTCGGTGCTCGCCAGCAACTGACGCGTCAGCCCTCCGGCATGCGGCAGGACTCGCAATTGCCGGTGGTCCCGGGTGAACTGATAGAGCGCGGAGTCGGTGCCGAGCCAGAGCGTACCGTCGCGAGCCTGCGCCATCGCCTCGATGCGTGCGGGCGGCAGCGGCTGTCCGGACGCCTCAGGCGTCGCCCGGGCGGGTGCCGGAGTGCAAGGCGCCGACGACGCGTAGCTGCCTGTCCAGCACGGCGACACCACCCTTGTGGGAGGCGGCCCAGATGTTCCCGTCCGATGCCTCGAACAAGGCCTGCACGATGCGGCCGGCCAGGCTGGCACCGCCATTTGCCGCAGCGTTCGAGAAGACCGGTTCGAAGTGATCGCTGCCGGGCTGGAGACGGCTCAAGCCGGCCCAGGTACCCACCCAAAGTGCGCCTTGGCGGTCGAGCAGCAGCGCCTGGACGCGATCGTCGGGCAGGCTGCCGGCTGTCTGTGAATTCCGGTGCCGGGAAAAGCTGCCGCTGCGCGGGTCGAAGCGCTCCAGCCCGCCGCCCTCGCTACCGATCCAGATGCCGCGCAGCATCCTCGACCAGGGCGCGGATGGTCGGCAGCACGCCGGCCTTTCCGTCATCGTCGCCGCGATGGAAACTGACGCGTTCGCTTACCGGATCATAGACCGCCAGGTCATCCCACTCGGTGCCTATCCACAGGCGGCCATCGCGCCCCGCCAGCAGCACCCGAATCCAGCCGAGGTTGCGTTTGCCGGGGTGTGGGCTATCGCGTTCCTGGGCGCGAAAGCGGTAGCCGTCAAAGCGCACCAGGCCGTCGCCCGTGGCTATCCACATGAACCCGGCGCGGTCCTGCGCCACCGTCGGCACCACGTAGCGCGGAATGATGCCGACACCGACCGACTCGAAACGTGGCTCGACCAGAGGATTCCCGGCGTCGGGAAACGCCGGGGTAGCAGCGTGGACCGAACTGGCGGCAATGAGGGCGATGAGGGCAAGCGGCTGCTGTTTCATCGCACTACCGTCTTGATGAAGATCCATTTTCTCCATGCATGTATGATGCGTAGCAGTCACGCCTTGCGAAGCGGGGCGCAGTCGTCATCTCCCGGCCGAAGCAAACCCGCTTATCCCTCCAGCGAATTCCACCAGCCATGAAGCCATGACTTCCCTCATCCCGATTGCAATCCCGCAGGAACTGATCACGGCGTTGCATGAAGCGAAGCATGTCCTGGTTTTTACAGGAGCCGGGGTTTCTGCAGAGAGCGGCATTTCCACCTTCAGGGATCCGCTCACTGGCTTGTGGGAGCGTTTCGATCCCGAAGACCTCGCCACCGCCAATGGATTTCGTCAAGACAAGGCGTTGGTCTGGGGTTGGTACGAATGGCGGCGAATGAAGGTATTGAAGGCGCGGCCCAACCCCGCCCACCGGGCGATTGCCGAACTGGCGCAACATGTGCCCAGGCTTACCGTCGTCACGCAAAACGTGGACGACTTGCACGAACGCGCCGGCAGTACCGATGTGCTCCATCTCCACGGCAGCCTGCATTCCCCGCGTTGTTTTGCTTGTGCCCGTCCTTTCAGTTTTCCGCCTGGCATCCCCGATGAGCCAGAAGGTGGGCGTCGGCTGTGCCCACCTCAATGCAGCCACTGCGGCGGTGATATCAGACCCGGGGTCGTCTGGTTTGGTGAAAACCTGCCCGAAGATACGCTGAAACAGGCGTTCACCGCTGCAAGAGAGTGCGATCTGCTATTCGCCATCGGCACGTCCGGCATTGTCCAACCCGCAGCACGCATTCCCTCTCTGGCCAAGAAGGCTGGCGCGAAGCTGGTCCAGGTCAACCCGCAGGGAACACCGTTGGATTACGAGTGCACCTGGTCGCTACGGGGAGGTGCCGGGAAGATCATGCCCAGCCTGGTGCAGATGGCATTCCTGTGGTCATGACATGATCTGGTCACGCAAACCCCTGCTGCATACACGTCGGGCTCGCCGAGACATGCCGATCCCGGAAGATTTCCGGGTAACGCCGGCAAAGAAGATCGTCAAGTGCCTTTTGCATGGCTATGCAAACTTCAGTTCCCGTAATGCTCCGACATGGGCCGACAACAAAGTCTTCAGGAACTTCTCGCTGCATGTGCCCTCCTGGGTTCTTTTCATCAAATCGTCAACGATGTCTCTGACTTTCGGACTGAGTGGGGGCAACTCCCTGACAAGATCATCGAGCGTCTCTCTGGCGAATCGCTCAAGTCGACGGGTCATTTCTCTGGCCGTCTTTTGCGCGACTTCAGTTGGAAAAACGAGGCTTCCGATAAGGAGCTGCCTGTGATGCAAAGCGAAGAAGACAGTCTGATCCGTCAGATCGTCGAGGTGATCGTTCGCGAGGCTGACCCGGACGCGGTGATCCTGTTCGGTTCGCGTGCGCGCGGTGAGGCGCGGCCGGAGTCCGACGTCGACCTCCTGATCATCGAGCGAGCACCTTTCGGCCCGCAGCACAGTCGCCGCCAGGAGACGGCGCGGCTGTACCTTGCCCTGCGCAAACTGGCCGTGTCCAAGGATCTGCTGCTCTACAGCCGCGACGAATTCGAGCGCTTCAAGGACTCCTCGCACCATGTCATTGGCCGCGCCAGACGGGAAGGCCAGGTCTTGCATGCGAGAGCTTGACCAGACTCGGGCCTTGCTGGTCATGGCCCGCAAGGACTTCGATGCGCTGCGTGGCATGATCGACAATCCGCTGTTTGCCGATGAAATCTTCGGCTTTCATGCCCAGCAGGCCATCGAAAAAGCCCTCAAGGCCTGGCTTGCTACTGCTGGCCATCGGCGCCTTCGCGCTCGGCACCTACCACCGGGTTTTCGAGGCCGAGCTGATCCAGCGTTCGAGCGACCCGAACACGGCCGACCCCGTCGTCGGCTCGCTGCTCGTCGTCCTTGTCTTCGAGGCGGCGCGGCGCATCCTCGGCTGGGCGCTGCCGGTCATCTGCGGTCTGTTATGGTCGGTCTCATCCTCACCGGCGTGCTGATCCGCGGCACCGCGCTCGCCGCACGCCTGTCATCATTCAGAGGGGGCGCTTGACCGTTAGAGCACCGCGGATCTGTCCTTTCACGTAACCGGTTGCGCGGTCGTTCGGGTAGTGGTCGGCCAGCTTCTGCCGCAGGTCGGCATCGAGTCCTTCAACGGGACCGTGGCAGCCGAGGCAGACCTCGCTGACCGGCAGCGCCTTCATGTAGCGCAGCACCGGCCGACCGTCGACGGTGACGATCTCGCTCTTCTCGATCGTCTCGGGCTTTTCGCCGCTCGCTGCGCGGCGGTCGAAGTCGGCGAGCTGTGCGGCTTCCCAGGCATCCGGCGTACCGCGCTCCGCGTTGCGGGTTTTCAGGCTGACGCGCCGGATGTCCCAGCCGGTTTCGGCGCGCTTCTTCCCGATCAGCTGTGGTGCCAGGTCCTTGCAGACGGGAATCGCGCCGGCAACTCCCTCATTTGCCACCGCTTCCTGCATCGTGGCGATGACCTTGGGGATGACGGGCAGGACGGTGCTCCTGGTTTCGGCGCTCAGCGCAGCCAGATCCTGGGCGCAGACGGGCAGAGTGCAGACGAGCAAGGCGATGCTGACGGGTAATTTCATAGTGATGATCCTCGGTTTGTTCAGGCGACAGTGACGGGCGTTTCGCTGACCGAGAAGGCAATGTCTGCACCCGTCTGGACGATCTTCTTGACGGCACACTCGTTGATCGCCTGGAGAACGCGTTCCCTCTGTTCAGTGGAGAAGCTTTCGGGAAAACTGACTTCGGTGCGGAAGCGGGACAGCGTCAGCGGACCGCCGTGGCCGGCGAACGGCCTGCAGCCGATCCTGATTCCGGCTGCAGACACGCCCATCGCCTTGCACTCCTTCTTCGCATAGACAGCCGCGCAGCTCGCCAGCACAGCGTAGAAAGCCTCCAGCGGGTTCATCAGCGAACCATCGACGGCGTAGCTCACCTGATGCTTGCCGCCGCTGACGGTAATCCGCTTCGAATCATCGACATTGACCGAATACATGCAACTCTCCTGATAAAGATGGACCGCGGATCACTTGCCCGGGTCTGACTGTGCCTGGCGCGCGCGCGACAGGCGCTCGAAGGCGGTGAAGATGGCCATGCCCGCGAGCATGGCGAGGACGAAGACGAAGCCCTTGGCGGCACCGGTACCGAGCAGGACGAGAGCCGGCCCGGGGCAGATTCCCGCCAGCCCCCAGCCGATGCCGAACAGCGCGCTGCCGATCAGCAGTCGGCGGTCGATCTGCCGGGCAGTCGGCATCTGCAGCGGCTTGCCGCGCAGCGAGGTCTGCCGCCGCCCGGCAACGCGGAACGCAAGCAGGCCGACGGCAATCGCCCCGGCCATGACCAGCGCCAGAGAGGGATCCCAGTCGCCGGCGAGATCGAGAAAAGCGAGCACCTTGGCCGGGTTGCTCATGCCGGAAACGATCAGGCCGCAGCCGAAGAGGAGACCGATCAGCAGTGAAATCAGCACGCTCACGCGAGGCTCCTAGGCAAAAAGGTGGCGACCGGCGAAGGCGGTCGCGAAACCGGCGGTCATGAAGACGATGGTGGCGACCAGCGAGCGCGGCGACAGGCGCGACAGCCCGCAGACGCCGTGGCCGCTGGTGCAGCCCGAACCGAGCCGGCTGCCGAAGCCGACTAGCAGTCCGGCGACCACGAGCGTTGCCCAACCGGCATCGATGCGGCTCTGCGGCAATTCGGCAAGCGCTCGGTAAAGCAGCGGCGCTGCCACCAGCCCGAGCGCAAACGCCATCCGCCAGGCGACGTCGCCCTTCCGGAGCGGTTGCAGCAAGCCGCCGACGATACCGCTGATGCCGGCGATGCGTCCTTCGAGAAGAATCAGCAGCGCCGCCGCGAGGCCGATCAGCAGGCCACCGGCAAAGGCGCTGGCGGGTGTGAAATGCAGCCAGTCGATGGTGATCATGAGTTCTCGTTCCGTGCTTGCGGGCAGTACAGTTCATAGAGCGTGCCGAGCAGGGCGAGCACCCGTGCGTCGGCGACCGAGTAGTAGATCTTCTTGCCGTCACGCCGCGTGTTGACCAGCCCTTCGCTGCGCAGAACGCCGAGTTGCTGCGACAACGTCGGCTGGTGGAGATCGAGCAGTTCCTCGAGCTCGCCGACGCACTTCTCGCCCTGGCTGAGCTGGCACATCAGCAGCAGGCGGTTGGCGTTGGCCAGCACGCCGAGGACGGCCGTCGCCCGGCCAGCCGCGGCGCGCATCGATTCGATATCAAGAGTTGTGTTGGGCATGGCTCGATCTAGTCATCAATTTATACTTGACAATATTATGTTTTAAAGTATTATGTATGTCAACATATTGTGTGACTGGCCGATACCGGGCTGCCGCCACAGCGGTCGCTCATCAGCAACTCGCGGTGCGGGGCTTTCGTCGCGCCGTGTAAATGCACGGCGGCCAGTCGCTTACCAGGGATACCGCCATGCACATTGAAGGTTTCTTCGATCCGTCGACCAGCAGCAACAGCTACCTCGTTTTCGATGCCGACCGAACGCGCTGCGTCGTCGTCGACAGCGTGCTTGATTACGATCCGCGCGCGGGAAGGATCGGAACCGACCATGCCGACCGTTTGATCGGCCGCGTCGCCGAAACCGGCGCCCGCGTCGAGTGGATTCTCGAGACGCACGTCCACGCCGATCACCTTTCCGCCGCCGCCTACCTCAAGGAGAAGCTTGGCGGCCGGACAGCCATCGGCAAGCAGGTGACCGTCGTGCAGAGCGTGTTCGGCAAGCTGTTCAACGCCGGACCGGGTTTCGCCACCGACGGCAGCCAGTTCGACCATCTCCTTGCCGACGGCGAGACGATCACCGTCGGCAGCCTGAGCATCACGGTCATGCACACACCCGGCCACACCCCAGCCTGCGTCAGTTACCTGTTCGCCGACGCTGACGAGCAGGCGGTATTCGTCGGCGACACCCTGTTCATGCCCGATACCGGCACCGCCCGCTGTGACTTTCCCGGTGGCGATGCGCACACCCTCTATCGTTCGCTGCGCCGCCTACTTGCGCTGCCGGCGGCGACCAGACTCTATCTCTGCCACGACTACCCGCCGAGCGAGCGGCCGAACTCCTTCGTCAGCACCGTCGGCGAGCAGCGCCGCGGCAATATTCACGTGCACGACGGCGTCAGCGAGGAGGAATTCGTCGCCCTGCGGAACCGCCGCGATGCGACGCTGGCGGTGCCGGTCCTGCTGCTTCCCGCCGTGCAGGTGAACATGCGCTGCGGCATGCTGCCCGAACCCGAGGGGAACGGGACGCGCTATCTGAAGATCCCGCTCAACACGATCTGAGCCGACGATGCCGATACTGAGCGACCCCTCCGTCATGGCCCCGCTGCTCGGTGCCGCTGTCGGGCTGATCCTCGCCCTGACCGGCGCCGGCGGTGGCATCATTGGCGTACCGCTGCTGGTCTTCGGGCTCGGGCTACCCATTCAGCAGGCCGGACCGATCGGCCTGCTGGCTGTCGGCCTGGCCGCCGGACTTGGCTCCCTGCTCGGCCTGCGCCAGGGAATCCTGCGCTACCGCGCCGCGGCGTTGATCGGCGTCTGTGGACTGCTCACCGTGCCCGCAGGAGTCTTCCTCGCACAGCGCATCCCGAATCAGCCGTTGACGCTGGCGTTTGCACTGCTGCTCGCCTGGACGGGCTGGCAAGCCCTGCGGCGCGTGCGCTTACAGCCGGACAGTGGCGAGTCGGCCACCAACCCCCGACCCTGCCGGCTGAACCCGGATGTCGGACGATTCGACTGGAATTTGCCTTGCGCCTGCGCGCTTGGCGGAACCGGTCTACTGAGTGGTCTCCTCAGCGGTCTGCTGGGCGTCGGAGGCGGCTTCGTCATCGTCCCCGCGCTCACCCGCTACACCGATCTGCCGGCCGAGAGCGTCATCGCCACCTCTCTCGGCGTCATGACGCTGGTTTCGGTCGGTGGCATCGCGGCGGCCGCGGCGGAAGGCAGCATCGTCTGGCCCATCGCCCTGCCTTTCGGCGGTGGCGCGATCGCTGGCCTGCTGCTCGGCCGTGCTCTTGCCGCGCGCTTCGCCGGCAGACGCCTGCAGCAGAGCTTTGCCGTCCTCTGCTTGATCGTCGCGGCCTTGCTGATCGGACGCGTGGCGAGCGCCGTCGTCTGATCGCCGAGTGAGTCGCATACGCGACTTTCACATTAACCCGCCACAGACTCTAAGGCTCTGCTGTCGCGGCCGGAATGAAGGCGAAGGCGTGCGTGTCCAGGTGCTCAAGCATCACCCGGCGCTCGCGTGGGTTGTCCAGTCGGCCTCAGCTCATCGACCAGAATCATCGGGACGGTCCTGGTTGCGCTGGAAAGACAACCGGGTTCGGCGAGGGAAACGGTCCGGAGATCTGTGGGGGAACCAATGGGTTCGCTATCGGCAAGGGGGTGTTTGCCCCCTGCCCCGGCCCGGTTCTGACGCCTGTCGCGATGGGCATCACGACGAACCGCCATTGCGAATAGCGTGACTTCTCTTCGAAGGCCTGATTCGCAGTTTCGAACCCGGCGATCTTGATCGGGTGGTCGTCGGAGAGGCTGTGGATCCCCATGATCCCGCCACCTGGCGCCGGCACCAGACCCCAGTCGTTCTTGCCGGTGATCGGGTCGGGATAGAGCTGCCGCAGGTGTCGGCGAACGCCGGGATAACGCGGATCCTTGAGCAGGTCGGCGAGCGATCCGGGGTAGCGGCGGTCACCAGCGGGACTGCTGTTGAGGTAGCTGCTGATCGCCCGGCGATAGGCGTCGCCGACCTCGAGCAGGCGCTGCTCGGCTTCTCGCCGCTGGACCAGACTCCCCAGGGTCAGCGTCGCACTCGTCGCCAGCGCCAGGACGGCGACCAGGATCATCAGCCCCAGGTAAGTGAAGCCGGTCTGCAGACGGCGTTCGGAAAGGCAGTGAGCGGGCGGCATCGCTAGAGATCGGCGAAAGGCTTGCCGTCGAGGGTGCTGCCGGGCGCGCCGCTCTTGAGGTCGTAGACCTTGCCCTTGGCGTCGGGCGAATTGTTGGTATTGGTGGGCGCAATGATCGTCCAGGTGCTGCTACTCGCGGTGATCGGGTCGTAAGGCAGCGAGCGCAGGTATTTTTCGCTGACCAGCTCGTCGAGACTCTCGGGATAACGCCCCTTGTCGCCGTAGAACTTGTCTATCGTCTCGCGGACGAGATGCAGATTCTCGCTGAGCACCGCTTCCTTGGCGACGTCGACGCTGTGGATGTACTTCGGTACGGCCAGGGTGAGCAGCAGCGCGATGATCGACAGCACGACGAGCAGTTCGATCAGCGTGAAACCCTGCCGGTGCCGGCCGACGCAGGACACGCCTGCCAAACGGCCGCGCTGCCTGGGCGGATTCCCGATCCCTACCATTTGCGGTAGGGAATGCCGTTGAGGCCGATGCCGCTCGATTTCGAGTACACGTCGTACACGTCCTCGCCTTCCTTGGGGTCATCAGGCTCGCTGGCGTAGGCGCGTTTGGCCCAGGTCTCGGCCGCCGGCAGCGCGCTGTCCGGATGCAGCGGATCGCGCGGGATCCGTCGCAGGAAGTAGATCTTGCGATGCTTGGGGTCACGCAGATCCTCTTCGCCATCGACGAGGATCTGCAGGTTTTTCGGATAGCCGGTGTCGTTGAGTGATTTCCGGATGCGCCCTTCGTCGCTGGCTTTCTTGTAGAGGTCGATGCCCGCGCGCAGCTCGCGCAGCGCCAGTCGGAGGTCCTGCTCGCGGCTGCGCTGCAACGAGGTCTGCGCCACCGGGACGACGATCGTGGCGAGGACGGCGACCAGCGCGAGGGTGATCAAGAGTTCGATCAGCGAAAAGCCGCGCGCTTGATGTGCGCTTTCCCTTTCCGGAGCTCGCGAGGGCCTCCGGAGGCGCAATGGAAAGGCAGGTGCGGGCGGCATCGCTCAGGGTGTGATCGTCAAGGCGTGCGCTCCGGGCAGAGTGGGATTGATCGTCAATCCCCCCGATGCCACCGGAGCAATGGTGATCAATTCGACGCGCGCGGTGCCGGCTGCCAGGGCCCGGAAATTGATGGTGGCGAGGGTGTCCGGGGCCGTGGCGCCACCGTCACCGGATCGCGTCGCGGTCATCAACACCTGTCCGCCAGGGTCAATGCGATAGGTGAAGCTGGTCTGCGCGCCACCCTGCTTGAGGAAACCGCCCTCGCTGACATTGGCGACCTGCAGCAGGCGTGGGTCGAAGCCGATCGCCAGAGGCACGCTGACCACCGGCCGATCGGTCTGCATCACCAGTTGCAGCGCGAAAGTGTCGCCGACCCGGATTTGTGCCGGCCCCTGCCAGAGCAGCAGAGCCGATCCAGCCGCCTGCAAGGCTGGCTGGACAGCGGACGGCGACAGTGATTCCGGCTGCAGCGTGCTGCCCTCTGCCGACGGCGCAAGGGGATTGATCTGTGGAAATGCCGCTGCGCTGGTCTGCGCGGTCGCCGCCTGCGCGTTGGGCCCGGAGCCGGACTGTGCCTGCGGGAAAAACGGATTGACCTG
>RRZU010823721.1_pt1 | contig 10391 bp, 12 predicted proteins | sample 2165561 | NCBI WGS metagenome assembly RRZU01 (sample SAMN10456909, study PRJNA506462) | wastewater metagenome | isolation source: wastewater sludge | place: USA: Moscow, Idaho | reverse complement strand
ATATGAAAAACTATATATTTCACTATAATAATTTCAGACCTCAATGGAACAGAAAAAAAATGACTCCTGTTCAATACAGAAATCATTTAATTAATTTATAAAGCTTTTTTTATTCACTCCACTAAATGGGGAGCAGTTCATAAAATCAGATTTTTTATTTGCATAATAATTATTATGTATTATAATTTTAGAAATTTATATCATAATATATAAAATATGAGATTATATTTAAAAATTATTTGTATTGTTATTTTTTTAACTATACAAACAGTAAATGCTACTGTTATATTAGAATGATCTTGATCAGTTGATTCATTATGAAATAAGGTTTCTATTAATACTATTAATAACTTATCTTATTCAAATAGAACTTATTCTATACCATCAATTACAGCATCAATGAAGGCTATTTATATAAAAGCAAAATGAATAGTAGCTAATTGAGCATCAACTATTATAAATTCATTTAAAAACTCATACAAAAATCAAGATTGAACTTATAAAAGTGGTTTTATAAGGTCTGATTTTTATTGAAATTTTTATGTACATAATTGATCTCCTGTAAAAATGGTAGATTCAAACTCACAATGTGATAATTCTTGATGAACTAAATATAATTTTTCTTGAACACTTTATAATGAAATTTGAGAATTTGATTTAGATAACACATCGTATTTTTGTTGAAAAACATCAAAGTTTTATATGAAATTAATATGAAAAAATACAAAGAATGTTAATTTTGCAATAATTGAATTATCAGGAAATAATTTAAATAATAATTCAGAAAATAATTTACTTATAAATTCAAGAACAATTGATATTAGTTGAAAAATTGTTAATACTCAAAAAGATATTGATGATATAGAAATTTCAAAAGATGATTTATCTAAAAAGTGATATATTGTTTCAAATTGAGTAAAAATTGAATTACTAGAACTTAAGAAAACAATTGATAAAAATATATTTAATTTTACAAAAAATTTAACTAAATTTTCCTCTTTGGATAAAATTGAAAAATTAGATCAAGATATTTGAAACTGATATTATTATTTGAATTGAGAAAAAATTTATTATTTTAAAAAAGATAATTGAGATATATTAAAATTATGAAATGGCTCAAATATATTAAATGTTAATTGAAAAAATATTTTAATATTAGAATGATGAAATTTATATATAAAATCTGATATTAAATATTCAAATGATAATAAAGATTTACTATCAATTGTTGTAAAAAAAGTAAATTGAAAATGATGAAATATTTATATTGATCCATATGTTACTAATATTGATGCTATATTGTTTGCTGATTGATCTGTAATGTCATACTATGATGATAAAATCATTTCAGCAAAAACAAATCCTGAAAATCTCTTCAGACAGTTACTTATTTATTGATCAATTTATTCAAAAAATACTGTTTGAATAAATAATAATTCTATTCCTGTATGAGCTGATTGATATTCAACATCTAATAAGATCAATGATGATATGAAATATAATCTATCTTATTTAAGAAATTTTAGAATTTGAAAAGTAAGTCAAATAGACGATAAATCATGATGTAGTTTTACTCATTTACAAAATAATTTAATAGTTTCTGTTACACCTGATTCTGATGCAAATGATTCTATTACTCTAGAAAAATCTGCATTTGCATGAAAAAGTGAATGTTATCATTTACAACCATCTGATAAATGATTAAGATTAACAAAAAAATTAGCTCCTCTTGTAATTGAATATAATCCACAAATTTTAATTAATCCACCATCATTTATAATAAAATAAAAAATCAAAGTTAACTTTGATTTTTTATTTTATTATTTTTTATTAAGTCATCACATTTTTTAATGTAATCTTTAAAAATATTAATTCTAAAACTTTCAATATTTTTTTTTCATCATCAAATTAGATAAACATTCGATTTACAATCATAATTAGAAAAATATTTTTTATCTTTAATTTTTAAAAAACTATCTTCCAAATTATTAATATATGTTTCTAAATTATTTTGTGATATTTGAGTTAATTCTTTTTTCATTTCCTCTGAAATAAAATCATTTTTAGAATTTTTTGTTAACATTACTAATAGTATTCAAAAGAATACTATTAGTAATGTTATGAGTATAAATTTTTTATTATATTTTCACATTTTATTTTCATAAAATAATTAAATTTATTTACATTTTCAATCACATTGAATAGTTTTATATTGAGTTGTAACACATAATCAAGATGCTTTCCGTGTTTCAGATCAATTTGTGTGATCCCGAACAAAAGATTCTAATCTTCCTCATCAACAATTATTTATTAGTAAATTTTGTGCACAACTTCTATCCCGATATCAACATCATGATGACATCCAACTTTCATTTGTTGGAGTTTTAAATTCTATACTACAACTACTTCACATACTACTACTACAACAACTTTGTGTATTACAACTTCTTGATGATGATGGTGGATTTGAACAACCTCCTGTACAACTTTGACTAGTTGTTGGTTTTGAATCCAAACATTCCCGTTGAGATAAAATATTTCATTTATAATTTATACAATTTACAGTTCTTGTTTCTGTTCATGTTTTTGTACTGCATGAGTATGTAGCATATTGAGTTCATCATCCACAAGATTTACTACATCATCACCGTCCTGTTAAACTCCGTGTTCATATTCCACTACAAGTATTCCATCATCCTGAACTCCATGTGTTTTTAGAACATCAACTTCAATTATTTGTATAACCTGTATTACATGAATAATTATAAGTAGTACTAGTCGTTATTTTTGTTCCATCGTCACATTTTAAATTGTTTACTGGGGTTTTAGTTCATCAAGTTATATTTTGTACTGTTCAATATTCTATCCAAGTTTGCATATGAATATATTCTCAACAACTTTTTTTACACTGTTTATTGTATTTTGTATATCAGTCATTACAAGTCCAATTACAATCCTCATTAAGTCAACCCGTACTTGTCATGTCCCATTTTGAGTTTATATCTTTATCTGGAGTACAATTATATCTATCTGTATAATATTCTGGACTAAAATAAGCCATTCAAACCTCTATACAGTTTCAATCTTTTAAATAATATCATTTTCAACATCATTTATCTATAATTTCAGAATTAATTAATTCAATATTTCAATTATTACATTTTTTTGTTTCTTTTGTTATGTTTTTTTCACCTATTATTTCATCTATCCATTGTTGATTATGAATATAATCTCAACAACTTTTCATACAAACTCAATTTAAAATTGTGTATCATGTATCACAAATCCATGAACAATCGTTATTTTCTCATCAATTTATATAATGTGAATTGCTTATTTTATTTGTACATAAATGTTTTTCATTATCTCATTCAGGACTATAATATCATATTTCAACATTAATACATTTTCAATTTTTTAAATAATATCATTTTCAACATAAAAATGTATTTACTGTATCTGAATTTAAATATGTTGATAAATAATTTTGAGTTGATTTTTTTGTTGCAATTAAATAAGATCAACTACTAAAAGTAAGATTATTTTCATTAAAAAGTAAAATATCTTTTGTAAAAGATTTTTCTCAATAAGCTATTTGATTTTCTATTTCAGGATAATTAGTGATACTAATATATCAATTATTTACTTTTTCTTTTGTTACTGTATTGTCTAATAACTTGTTTCATGATATCGAATTATTAACAAAAGCTGAATTTTTAAAAGTATAGTCTTCATTAAATAATTCATAGATATACTGACTATTAGTAATATTTACTGTAAGATAAGCTATAATTATACTTATAGTTATATAATGTTTGATCTTTAACATGTTTATAATATTAAACAATAATATAATATATAATTATATAAAAATGAAAAATTTTATTAATTACTTTTTTTGATTTTTACTTTGATTTTTTTCAATAGTATTTTTCTCATTTTGAAATAATAAATATATGTCTGATTTATTTGAAGATATTTGATGATCTTTATATGTTAAAAATACTTCATTTTATAATAATTCTTTAAGTTGAGGATTTATAAAAAATAACTCTATAAATCAAAGTTTATTAAAAAATTGATATTTAGATCAAGAATCAACTCAGTTAGTTAAATGATTAAAAAAATTTAATTGACCTGTTCTTTTGTGATCTTGGCCAACTATTAATATTGAAAATCCTTGAGAAGATGTTTGTAAAAAAATTGTAAATCATAAGTATATTTTTGATAAAATTAGTATGTCTTTAGATAAAAATATAACAGATACTGATTATTTTAATTCTTTATGTGATTAATTATGTTTAAAAAAATAATTATTTGATTTATCGTATGATGTTTTTTTTCTTTTGCATTAATTAATGCAGCTAATAAATATATAGGTGATATTCTTTTTACTAAAGATGATGAATTATTTATTTGAAACAGTGCTTTTAGTCCTAATTCAATTAGTTGATCTATATTTCAACTTGATCAAGCTTGAAAAAATCCAATTTCACAAAATCAAGTTTTAAATTGATATATTGATTTACTATCTGATCAAACTATTGAAAGCACTATTTCATTTACAGGTTTGATTAATAAAAATTTTACTGGATCTCTTAGTGATAATTCATGATTAAGTAAAAAAAATGTTGATGAGTTAATTGAATTAAATTTTAAATGTACAACTCCACAAATAGAAACTATAAACCCAGTTTTTTCTTGATGAAAAAATTTTGTTTTATCAGAAACTTTGCATAGAAAAGTAAAATCAGATACAAGAACATTTTTAATTGAATGATGAAAGCAAATTAGAAAGCTTGATACTTATTGTTTTAAATGAGAATATATTAATAATAATGAAACTATTAATTCTACAATTTGTGATGCTTGATATAGACTAAAATCCAATTCTTGTATTAAAAATACATGGATTTTAAATAATTTCCGGTGAAACTGTTCAGCTAATTGTAACTTATTAAGTGCTAATTGTTGAGCTTGTTGTTGAACACAAAAAAAATGTACATATAAATATAAATCATGAGAATGATTGCAATATAGGGCTTATTCTTGTAAAGATTATAGCTGAAATATTGTAGCTGATTGTATTGATTGAAAACCAGGGGATATATCAAGATCTTGTTTAAATGTTTGTGAAGATTTATATTGAACAATGCCTTGTTCTTGATGAACATGTTCGGGATGATTATGAACTTTTACTTGATCTTATAATTCAAATTGAGCTAATCCTCCAGTACCGACAATAATTATAAATAAATAAATTAACAAAAACTATTAAAAAATATTTTAATAGTTTTTGTTTTTCTCTTGCAAATAAAACAAACTAGTATATAATAATTTTGTTTTATTTATTAACTATTAAATTATGTGATTTGTTATATTTATTGCTTTTATTGTAGTATTTATTTTAATTGCTTGAATTAGAATTGTTACACCAAATACAGTTAAGGCTGTTGAATTTTTATGAAGATTTACAAGAGTTTTAAAACCAGGTTTTAATATTATTATTCCAGTTTTAGAACAAACAAGACACCAAGATTTATTTAGAAAAAATATTTCTATTGATGTTGATGGTATTACTTCAGATAATGTTACTGCATATATTTGACTAAATGTAGTTTATTATGTTAAAGATGATGGAAACTATACTACTGAAGGTGCTATTTATAAATCACTTTATTCAATAAATGATCCAAGAACTTTAATGGCTTCAACTATTGATGAACAATTAAGAGCTATGATGTCTGAATTTAATCATAAAGAAATTTTTGGTAAAAGAGAAGAAATAGGTCAAACTATTGAACAACAATTAAGATGAAAATTATCTGAATTTGGGTATGTCCTAGATTCTATACAAGTTAGAAATATTAAATTAGATGCACTTGTTATGGCTGCTATGAATAGAGTTGTTGAATCTGAAAAATTAAAAGAAGCTGCAATTAATGAATGAGATGCTAAAAAAATTCTTCAAATTAAAAATGCTGAAGCTGATAAAGAAGCTAAAATTTTACTTGGACAATGAATGGCTGGACAAAGAATGGAAATTGCTAAATGATTTAGAGAATCAGTTGAAATGATTATGTCTAGTGATACTTCTTTAACTTGAGAAAAAATCTTAAAATTCTTACTTGATTCTTCAAGAATTGAAACTCTTTGAAATATATGATCTACTGATAAAACTAAATTAATTTACTTAAATGAAGATTTAGAATGAAGAACTTCTAATAAAACAGGTAAATTAATTGCTGGAAGTGATTTAATAGGTTAATTAAAGTATAAATGATTTTTTACATAGTTATAATTTTGTTATTAATATTTGATTTATGAACTAAATATCTTTCAAAAATTTATTTAGTTCCTAGATTTGATATATTCTGAGATTTTGTTTATTTACAATATGTTTTAAATAAATGAATTGCTTTTTGAATTCCTTTAGAGTGAATTATTTTAAAAATAATCACTCTTTTAATCACTATTTGATTTATTATTTATTATTTCAAATATGAAGAAAATAAATCTAAAAATCAAATTAAATTTGCTTATATGTTAATTTTTGCTTGAGCAATAGGGAATTGATATGAAAGAGTTTTTAACTGAGTGGTAATTGATTTTATTTGAATTAAAGGTTTTAGTATATTTAATTTAGCTGATGCATATCTAACTATTTGAGCTATTTTATATATTTTATTTTATATGTTAAATAAAAAAAATGCAATATCAAGATAAAACACAAGTTTTTTGACCTAGAGAAATTACTTTTAAAGATATTTTATTAAACTCTGCAGGAGTTTTTATTTCTTGAACTATTTGAAGTTTTTTGATGTTTTTTTTAGTAGTCTTATTTTCTCAAATTATCAATTTACAAGCTCCATTTAAAGAAAACTGATTAAATGAAATTAGTCCTATTTTTCCTTTTGTATTTTCTTTTATTGTATTTTTTAGTTTGATAATAGTTTCAAATTTATCTTATTTATTTTTATGTTTATATGATCCATTAAAATATAAAAAAACTATTGTACATTTTGGGCAAACTGCCTTATTAAATGTGATAATCTATATTTTTATTTTACCACTTTATGTATTTGCTTGAAGAGATAATCCTCAATTTCTTATAAATATATTTATCTGACATTCAATTGTAAATCTTTTCTGAATATGAATTTTAATTGAAATTTTAAATAATTATAGATATGTATTAGTTTGATTTTTCTCAGGATTTGTATCACTTTTTTTAACAACTTTTGTGGTTTATATAATATTTTCATCTTTTTGAGATGCTTATGCAAAATTTTTATCACTTTTGTTTTTATTACCACTAATTAATATTTTAACTTTCTTTTTTAAAAATTTATTTGAATTTGTGTATTATAAATATTATCTTTTGACTTGATATGACCAACTTTGAGATATTTTTAGACAAATTGAAATAGAAGAGGAAGAAGAGAGAAAAAATGCAGAACTACAAACTTCACAATTTTAATTTTTTATTATAAAAACTTATGCTAGAAATAGTTAAACAAATATTAAAATTTTATTTAGAAAATAATAAAATTCCAACAATTTGAGATTTAAATATTCCTGATGATATAAAAGCTCTTCAAGATAAAAAATGAAGTGTTTTTGTTACTTTATATAAATGATGAGAAATTTGTTGAAGTAAATGAAATGTTATGCCAATTGAATCAAATTTTATAGATGAATTAGTAAAATCTACAGTTGAATCTATTACGGATAATAGATATCCTGAATTAATAATTTCTGATATTGATAATTTAAAAATCAGAATAGATTTAATAAAAAATAAAAAATTATTTGATTCACAATTATCTAAAATATCATCTTTTAAGCCTCAAAAAACTTGAATTATTGCAATTAAAAACAATTATGAAAAATTAGCTGTAATTTTACCAAATATATCTATTTCAATTAAAGATTGAAAAGATTTATACAATGTTTTAAATTATAAATTAGATGAGGAATTTAAAGAGGAAAATTATATTATCTATGAATTTGAAACTACTACTTTTACTGATTTTTAATTATTAAATAAATAAAATGACTATTTTCGAACTTACTTTATTTTGAATAAAAATTTCACCTAGTTATTACTGACTTATGTATCTAATAAGTTTTGTAATTGGGTATTTTATCATAAAAAAGAAATCAATTTTAGATAATAAATCTTTAGATGATTTAGTTTTTTATTTATTTTTATGAGTGTTATTTTGAGGTAGAATTTGATACATATTATTTTATAATTTATCATTTTATATACAAAATCCTGTAGAAATAATTCAAATTTGGAATTGATGAATGAGTTTTCACTGATGACTTATTTGATTTATTTTAGCAACTTTGTTATTTTGTAGAAAATACAAAATTCAGTTTTGGAATATAATGGATAATCTAGCTATTGTTGCTCCAATTTGATTATTTTTTTGAAGAATAGGGAATTATCTAAATCAAGAATTACTTTGAAATTTATGATATAATTGATTTTTAGCAATAAAAATTTGAAATAAATCTTATTTTCCATCAACTTTACTTGAAGCTTTTTTAGAGTGATTTATATTATTTTTTATATTATTTTTACTGTCAAAAAAACAAGATTTTAAATGACAATTATCATCAGTTTTTCTTATAATGTACTGAATTTTTAGAGGTTTTGTAGAGTTTTTCTATAGACAACCTGACTCACAATTATGATATATTTTTTGAGATGTTACTATGTGAGCATTATTATCAATTCCTATGATTATTGCTTGATTATTTATTTTTATTACTTTTATATTAGATGAAAAAAAGCTTAAATAATTTTTTGATTATTTTTAGTATTTTATCGACTACGATATCATTTTTTTATAAAGATATATTAGTTTTTTGAATGCATTGAGATTTTTTACATACACATTATTATTTAGTTTTACTTCAATTTTTGCTTTATAATTTTCTACATTGATGATTATTTCATTTATTTATGAATATGGCTTTTTTGTGGTATTTTTGAACTATTATTGAAAATATGTTGGGATTTAATAAATACTTATGATTTTTTGTATTTTCTACAATATTTAATTGAATTGCACTTTTATTATTCTCAAGTTGAGTAACTGTTTGAATTAGTTGATTTCTTTTAGGATTATTATCATTTTTTACTATCTATTTATATCATCAAAATAATGATGAGTATAAGTGATGAATTACAGCAATTATCATAAATATAGTTGTATGATTTACACCGGGAATTAGTTTAGTTTGACATCTATTTTGAGCTATATCTTGAGTTTTATTTTTTTATTTTAACAAGTATTTATGATGAAAGTCTGTATAATTTGAGCTTCACAAAACAAAGCTAGATTTTGATATGAAATTTTTAAATCAGAACTTGCAAAATGACATACAGTTTATCCTGTGACTCCTACTTACAGGGAAATTGATGGAGTAAGCTGTTTTGAAAATATCTGAGAAATTCCAGATGTAAAATCTATAAAACTTGTAATATTTGTAGTAAATCCTAGTTTGTCAAATTTTGCGTTAACTGAGTATCATGATTTGCTAATTTGAAAGAAATTATGGTTTCAACCTGGAAGTTATAATATGGAAACTGTGGAGTATTGTTATAAGCATAATTTTGATTTTGAACATAAGAATTGTATTTTGAAAGTTAAAGAGGTGAAAGTGGATTAAAATCTACTTTTTTTGTAATTTCCTTGCAAATAATAAAAACTAAGTTACAATATAACATATTATAAATATAAAATATTTTTTTACTAACTTATATGAATCAACAACAAATACAAAAATTAAAAAATAAAAAACAAGCCTTTACTTTAGTAGAGCTAATAATAGTAATAACAATACTATCTATTTTATGAACAATATCATTTTTATCTTTCCAAGGATATACAAAAAATGCAAGAGATGCAAATAGAATATCAACACTAAAAAATATAGAAAAATGACTAGATTTGTATGTAATAAAAACATGAGTTTATCCAAAACCAGACTCGTGAGTTAGTTGACAAATAAATTGAACTAAACTACTTGAATCTTGAATAGTATGAGAAAAAACAGCACAAATTCTAAATCTAAAATGAGATATAACAGATCCAAAAACAAAAGAACCATACTATTATTGATTAACATCAAATTGAAAATATTATCAAATTGCATGACAAAAAGAGGGAACCCTAGCATATTCAGTAATTCCAGAAACATATGCAAATGATATTAACAATAATAATGCAATAGTACTATGAAATTATAATTGATTGTATTATGATTGAAAAAAAATATATAATATACCAAGCTTAATAATAAATTGAAGTTGAGAAACAATACAATTAGAAGATACACAAACACAATATGTATTAAATAACCAAAAAAGTAGT
>RRZU010090393.1_pt1 | contig 10391 bp, 11 predicted proteins | sample 2165561 | NCBI WGS metagenome assembly RRZU01 (sample SAMN10456909, study PRJNA506462) | wastewater metagenome | isolation source: wastewater sludge | place: USA: Moscow, Idaho | reverse complement strand
GGTCATCGGCTGGTTCTCGAAGAGCATGGAGCTCGGGATCAGCGGCATGGGCTTTGGCTGGATGGCGTCGACAGCGCTGCTGGTGCTGGTCTACTTCTACGCCCACTACTTCTTCGCCAGCACCACGGCACACGTCACCGCGATGTTTGCCGCCTTCTTCGCCGCCGGCGTGGCGCTCGGCGCGCCGCCCCTGCTGCTCGGGCTGCTGCTCTCCTTCTCGTCCTCGCTCAACATGTCGCTGACCCACTACGCGACGGGCACTGCGCCGATCATCTTCGGCTCGGGCTACACGACGCTCAACGAGTGGTGGTTCGCCGGCTTCGTGATGAGCGTGATCAACATCCTGATCATGGTCGCCGTCGGCGCCGTCTGGTGGCAGGTGCTGGGTTACCTTTGATTGGGGGCCAAGGCACTCGCCCGCGGGGGCGGGGGAGTGCCTGTAAAATGCGCGGATCGCATTGGTACGTCGCCATCGGTCAGTCGGCAGGCTGGCGTGTCATCCCATTCGCGCATTTACGGAGGCCACCGGTTTCGACATGAAGCATCCCATCGACGGACTCGAGGCATTCATTCAGATCGCGGAGCTGGGCAGCTTCAACAAAGCCGCAGAAAAACTGCATGTGACCCAGACCGCGCTGACCCGGCGTATCCAGCGACTTGAAGCCTATCTTGGCCTGAAGCTCCTCGACCGTACGACGCGCGTCGTGGTGTTATCCACGGTGGGGCGGGGGTTCTTGCCGGAAGCCAAGCGCTTGGTCGATGAATTGGGACGTTCGATCGAACGCTTGCGCAGCCAGTCGCGGGAGGCCTCCGGTGACATCACCATGGCTTCGATTCCGTCGCTGATGTTCGGGCAGCTGCCGGCTGTGCTCGGCGAGTATGCGCAGCACTTTCCGTCCAATCGGGTGCGCATCCTTGATCGCTCGAGCGCCCAGGTCATGGAATCCGTGCAGCGCCGTCAGGCGGAGTTCGGCCTGCACGTCATGGCCATGGGGCAGCCGGACCTCCAGACCGAGTTGCTGCGTCGCGAGCCCTTGGTCGCCTATTGTCGAAAAACGCATCCCTTGGCAAAACGCAGCTCGGTCTGCTGGTCCGAACTCTCGGCGACCGGATTGATCACCCTGGGCGGTGGCAGCGGCAACCGCCTGCTGATGGAAGCGCAGTTGCTCAACGTCGGCATCGACATCCGGACCAAATTCGTCGTTGAGTATTTCTCGACGGCCATCGGGTTGGCGCAGGCCGGATTGGGCGTCGCGATTCTTGTCGCGACCGATGGCGCCCAATTGCATCCAGAAATGGTCCAGGTGCCGCTCGTCGAACCGGTGATCGATCGGCCGCTTTTCCTTGTCCGGCGGCGCGCGGAGTCGCTAACGCCCGCCGCACAGCAACTCTTCGATCTGATTCAGACCCGTTACGCCCAACGCCTGCCTGTGACGCAGTGAACACCGGGTTCGGACGAGCCTTGATTCGCTTGCCTTGAACCCGTGTTTGTCTTGTCAGTATTAATGCTAAAAAAGCATTAATTGCTGAAATCATTCCATTTAACAAAGTAATTCGGCGCGCGCATCATCGTCCTCTAAACCCCCTGAGCCGCCTGTGGCTGCGAAGGACCTTAACGAGGGAGGATGAAAATGAGCACCAAGGAAGCGCTGACGCGCGGACGGCGAGTTTTGGTCACGCATGTCCGTTTGGCCGAGGAAGCGGTGGCACTGCTGCACGACAACGATGTCGATGTGCTCTACACCGCGCCTTACACCCCTGAAGAAGAACTGGTCGCGAAAGTTGCCGAATGGCAGGTCGATGCGATGATCGTTCGCCAGTGCCGGCTGACGGCCCCGGTGATTGCAGCATCGAAGAAATTGCGGGTGATCGCCAAGCATGGCGTCGGAGTCGACAACATCGACATCAAGGCGGCATTCGAACTGGGCATTCCCGTGGTGCGCGGGGTTGGATCGAATTCGCGAGCGGTCGCCGAGATGGCGATTACCCTGGCCGTGGCATTGTTCAAGGAGCTGCCGAAGCTCGATGCTTCGATGAAGCGCGGCGAGTGGATCAAGCCTAATTTCATCGGCCGGGACATTCAAGGCAGTGTGTTTGGTCTGGTTGGTTTTGGATCGATCGGACAGGAGGCGGCAAAACTCGCTGCGGCGCTCGGGTTCCGGATCATCGCCCACGATCCGCACGGTCAGGCGGCGATTGATGCCTACGATCCTGCCATCTCCCGGTCGCTCGATGATCTTCTGGCTGAGGCCGACATCGTCAGTCTGCACTGTCCGCTGACCCAGGAAACCCGCGAGATGATCAGTGCCCCTCAACTGCAACGCATGAAGCCGGGGAGCATTCTGGTGAATACCGCGCGCGGCGGCTTGATCAATGAGGCCGATCTCTGCGCGGCCTTGCATTTCGGGCATCTCGGCGGCGCGGGGCTCGACAGCTTTGCGCAGGAGCCTCCGCAAGCGGATAACCCGTTGTGGCAGGCCCCCAACCTGATGGCTTCGCCGCATGTGGCCGGGGTTTCGCACGGGGCGACGCGGACGATGGCGCTCATGGCGGCGCAACAGGTGATCGACATCCTCAACGGTGGAGCGCCGATTGCCCGCAATCGGGTCAGCATCGCCGAAAGCGCCGCGGGTTGATCTCCTTTGGCATGGGCCGCCGGCGCCATGCCATGTTTTCAATCGAGCACTTTTGATTCGCTCAGGAGAGGGTAATGAAAAAAATATTGGGAATTTTGGCGGGTGTCGCGCTGGTCGTCGCGAGTGTCGGAGTCGGTGCTCAGGAGAAATACCCGAATCAACCGGTTCGCTTGATCGTTCCGTTCCCCCCCGGCGGTGGAACCGACCTCGTTTCGCGCGTCATCGCCACGGAACTCAGCAAATCGACGGGCTGGGCCGTTGCGCCGGACAACAAGCCCGGCAGCGGGGGGAGCCTGGGCTTGGGCCTGGGGGGGAAGGCAAAACCGGATGGTTATACTCTCGTCATGGCGCAGAATGCCAATCTGGTGGTCAATCCCTTGCTTGGGGTTGGGAATTACGATCCGATCAAGGATTTTTCGCCGGTCTTGCTGGTGGCTTCGGCGCCGCAGGTTCTGATCGTCGCCAAAGACTCGAAATTCAAGACGATCCAGGAGCTGATCGAGGCGGCGAAGAGCAAACCCGGATCGGTGAAGTTCGCCTCCCCAGGGGTCGGGACGAGCGCCCATCTGGCCGGTGAGCTGATGCAACAGTTGTCCGGCGCCAAGTTCCTGCACGTTCCCTACAAGGGCACCGGGCAGGCCTTGCCCGATCTGTTCGGTGGGCGCGTCGATTTCTTCATCGCTTCGGCGCCTTCGTTGATGACGCACATCAAGGAGGGGACCGGTCGCGCATTGGCCGTGTTCGATAAAAAACGCAGTGCCGATCTGCCGGACATCCCGACGCTCGTCGAAGTCGGGTACCCGAACAGCGAGGCCGTGACGTGGTGGGGCGTGGTGGCTCCGGCCGGGACACCAAAAGCCGTGGTCGAGCGCCTGAACAAGGAGATCAATGCCATTCTCAAACTGCCCGAGACCATCAGCCAGCTCAAGAACGGCGGTGCTGATGCGCACGGCAGCAGCGTTGAGGCGTTCTCTGCCCTGATCAAGTCCGACGTGCCGAAATGGCAGTCGGTGATCGAAAAAGCCAACCTCAAGCCGCGCGGCTGAGTCCGGCCAGACCCACGGGAGAAGGCATGTCTTCAAAAGTGCTACAAAACAGGGACGTTCTGGCGGGCCTCGTTTTCATGGTGTTCGGCGTGTTGGCGTTCGTCATTTCGCGCAACTACGCGTCGGGAAGCCTGCTCGATATGGGGCCGGGGTATTTCCCGCGAATCCTGAGCGTGCTGCTCAGCCTGCTTGGCGCGTTGATCCTGTTGCGCGGGGTTAAATCGAAACTGCGCGAGGGGGTGTCCTGGGCTTTTCTTCCTCTCGGAATCCTGTCGCTGTCGATGGTGCTGTTCGGTTTCCTCGTTGAGCGGGTCGGGCTGGTGCCGTCCCTGGCGGTGCTCGTCCTGGTTTCGGCTGCGGCAGGCTGCGAATTCAAGTTCCGCGAGGTGGTGCTTCTGGCTGCGGTGGTCTGTCTGTTCGCGGTCGTCGTCTTCGTCTGGGGGCTGAAAATGCGCTTCCCCCTCTTTGTTTGGGGGTTCTGAAGCATGGACGTACTGAACAATCTTTACATGGGTTTCGGTGTCGCGATGACCCTGACCAACCTCGGCTATTGTTTCATCGGGGTGCTGCTCGGGACACTGATCGGGGTGCTCCCCGGGGTCGGTCCGCTGGTGACGATCTCGATGCTGTTGCCGCTGACCTTCGGCATGCAACCCGTTTCGGCCTTGATCATGCTGGCCGGGATTTATTACGGGGCGCAGTACGGCGGTTCGACGGCGGCGATCCTGGTCAACCTTCCCGGCGAGGCTTCCTCGGCGGTGACCAGCCTGGATGGCTATCAGATGGCGCGCCGCGGCAAGGCGGGGTACGCCCTGGCGACGGCTGCGTTGGCCTCGGTGATCGCCGGATTCATCGGTACGCTGGCGATTGCGACCCTCGGCGGGCCGCTCTCGAGCTGGGCCATCAAATTCGGTGCCGAGGATTATTTCGCGCTGATGCTGATGGGCCTCGTGTCGGCGACGGTCCTGTCGAACGGTGACCTGGCCAAGTCGCTGGGCATGGTGGTCTTCGGGTTGCTGCTGGGCCTGATCGGCACGGATGTGAATTCTGGCGCCGAGCGGTTTACGTTCGGAATCCCTGAACTTGCCGACGGGATCGGTTTCTCGATCCTCGCCGTGGGCCTTTTTGCGGTTCCCGAAGTGGTCTCGAACCTCGCCCAGAAGGAGCAGCGGGAAGTATTCACCTCGAAAATCTCGGGAATGATGATGAGCTGGCCCGAGTTCAAAGCCATCCTGCTGCCCTCGCTGCGCGGTACCACCGTCGGTGGGCTGTTCGGCATGCTGCCGGGTGTGGGGCCGACGGTGTCCTCGTTCGCCGCCTACATGGTGGAGAAGAAGGTCGCCAAGGACCCCACGCGGTTCGGAGAAGGGGCGGTGGAAGGGGTGGCCGGGCCGGAGGCGGCGAACAATGCGGCTGCCCAGACCACGTTCATCCCGACGCTGACTCTGGGCATTCCGGGCAGTGCCACCATGGCCTTGATCTTCGGCGCCCTGATCATGCACGGCATCCAGCCCGGCCCGACGGTGATGACCCGGAATCCCGAGCTGTTCTGGGGCGTCGTGGCCAGCATGTTCGTCGGCAACGTCATGCTCGTCGCGCTCAACCTGCCGCTGGTGGGCGTCTGGATGAGGCTTTTGGCGGTGCCGTACCGCTGGCTGTTTCCCTGCATCATCATGTTCTGTGCCTTCGGGAATTACACGGTCAATAGCAATGTGATGGATGTCTATGTTTGTGCCGCCATTGGCGTGCTCGGCTATGTCCTGGCCAAGCTCGATTGCCCGCCTGCGCCGATGGTGCTCGGCTATGTGCTCGGCCCGATGATGGAGGAATACATGCGGCGGGCGCTCCTGCTTTCGGGCGGGGATGCCATGGTTTTCTTCCGTAGCCCGCTGAGCCTGTTCTTTATTGCGTCCGCTGTTTTGTTGCTGATCAGCATGGACATGCCAGCCGTGCGACGGAAAAAAAGCATTGCCTACGAGGAAGACTCCGACGGGAATGCGCAAGCAAAAGCCTGATTTGATTTTTCAATGTCTGTTCCAAGAAAGGAAAACACATGCTTGGATTTCGTATCCTCCCTCGAACCCGGCAGGTCGATGCCGAAACTGTGGCGCGTTTCCGTGCCTTGCCGGTCGCCAACATCAGCGATTGCATGAATCGGATGACGGCCGGCGGCGCCAGTTTGCGCCCGATGCACCGGGAGGGCGTGCTGGCCGGCCCGGCGCTGACCGTCAAGACGCGTCCTGGCGATAACCTGATGATCCATAAAGCGCTCGATCTGGCTGCACCGGGCGACGTGATCGTGGTCGACGGCGGTGGCGATCTGACCAATTCGCTGATGGGCGAACTGATGGTGGCGCATGCCAAAGTGCGCGGGGTGGCGGGGATCGTTCTTTATGGCGCGGTGCGCGACATCGCGGCGATCCGCGCCAGCGACTGGCCGGTGTATGCCACGGGCGTCAGCCATCGCGGGCCGTACAAGGATGGTCCGGGCGAAATCAACGTACCGATCGCCATCGAAGGCATGGTCATCGAGCCCGGCGATCTGATCATCGGGGACGAGGATGGCGTGCTCTGCGTACCTTTTGCGCAAACGCAGACTGTCTATGAGGCAACGGTGAAAAAACATGCCGCCGAAGAGAAGAAGATGCAGGCGATTCTCGAAGGTCGAGATGACCGGAGTTGGGTCGATGCGAGCTTGAACCGCTTGGGCTGCGTCACAGTGGTTTGAGTAGACGTTATTGCTGCGGGCTTCTGTCTGCGGAGGCGGGGTGGGTCCGCCGCAGACCGTGGCCTTTCCGCAGTGTTGTCGTCTTTTCTGGGGCGTGCCGTTTGCGTTCAGGTTCGAGGGCCAGCAGGAATGGGAACGGGCGTCGGGGATGGGTACGGATAACCACAATGGCGGAATGGAGAATGGCGCGGTATATCGTTTCCATACCTTGTTCTGCATGCCGCTGACGCGACGATGAACCTCAAACAACTCCGTTATTTTTGTGCGATTGTCGATGCGGGAAGTGCGGCTTCGGCGGCGGAACGGCTTTTTGTTGCTTCCTCGGCGATCAGCATGCAGTTAACGCAGCTTGAGGCGCATGTCGGGGGCGAATTGTTCGATCGTTCGAGGCGCCCAATGGAACTGACTCCGCTCGGACAGTTCTTGTATCCGCGCGCCAAAGAGATGCTTCACCAGATGAGCCGCCTGGATGAAGATGCACAAGGGCTTGCAGGGGGGCGGCGCGGGTGGCTCGGCATTGGTTTCGTTCGGTCCACGCTATTTTCCATCCTGCCCCGGACCGTGCAGCGCTTTCGCGCCCTTTACCCCGAGGTGCAGCTCGATCTGGTGGAAATGCTGACCGAGTATCAGCCCGTTCAGCTACGTTCAGGACAGATTCATATCGGCTTGTCTCGCTTCGTCGGAACCTTCGATCGGTCAGCTGACCTGACCTTCACCCACGTGCTTGATGATCCGTTGGTGGTGGCTTTGCCCAAAGGGCATCCGTTGGCGAGAAAAAATGTCCTGTCGATGCAAGACCTCGACAATCAGTCCATGATTCTCTATCCCAAGGACGTGCGCGGAGTCTTCGGGCAGCAACTGAAAACTCTGTTGGCGAGTGCGAATGTGCGTTTCACTGCGGCTTACGATGCGATCGAAATCCATACTGCGCTTGCGCTGGTTGGCGCGGGAATGGGATTGACCTTGGTCGGACGGTCGGTGACCCAGAATAACCGCAGCGATATCGTTTTCCGATCCGTCGTCGATCTGCATCAGGACACCACGCTCATGGCCATTACGCGACAGGGCGAAATCAACCCTTTGGCCGAGACTTTCATCGACATCCTGTTGTCCGACGGGGTGACGCTGCCCGACAGCGAGTCGGTTCTGCCTGGTGGGCGGGCCTAATTCCGCGCCTCGTTGGGCGCGATCCGAAGTCCTCTACCGCGGTGCCTCCGCCCCAAGCGCACATACCCCGCCAGCAAAGCCGCGACTACCGCCAGCACCGTGGCGATGACGCCGCGATGGACCGTGGCCTGGCGGTAGATTCCCCCTTCGCCCGCGGCAGGGAGCGGCAACGGGTCGTAGGGCAGGCCGTGGCGGAGGGCGAGGGCTTTGATGTCGAGCAGATGGATGGCCGGCACGCCGCGCGCGAGGAAGGCGCCGATGAGGCCGCCGAGGCGTTGGTCTTCGCCACTTTCGGCTTTCGCCGTGGGCCGGATCAGCCCCGGCACGGCGGCGCTGGTGTGCGCCGTGGCGCCGGTGGCGGCGAGGTTGCCGCCCACATTGACGAAGCACGCCGGGCGCCCGCCCGCGAGGTAGAGCGCGAGCCGGGCGTCGACGTTGCGTTTTAGATCAGCCTCCTCGATCATCGGCCGCCCGCTGGCGACGAGGCGCGCGCGCAGGGCGGCGCGGGTGTCGGGGTCCATGTCCTTGCCCACATCGTCGGCGCCGCCGAGCGAGGCGGCCACCGCGACGCGGCGCAGGAGGCCCGTGGCGAGAAGGCGGTCTTCCATGTCCAGCCAGGGGTAGGCCGGGTCGTTGGCGCCCCACATCGAGGCGCCGAGCGAGGCGATGCTCACCGTCTCCAACCCCAGGGTGTCGGCCGCCGCGAGCACGGCGACATTGAGCGCCGGGAAGGACGCCGAGAGGTTCAGCGCCACGCGCTCGCCCGGCTTGGCGCCGCACGCCTTGAGCAGCGCGACGGCGAGGGCGGCGAAGTTGGGATTGGTGGTGGTGCGCTTGGCTTCGAGCACGCCGAGGGTGGTGGTCATGCCGCTCCAGCGCGGGCCGATGAGGCCGGTGGCGTTGGGGTCGTCGGCGCGGTCGAGGACGATGCCGCGCGCGGCCTTGTCGGCGCGAATGGCGGCCTGCGCGGCCTCGGCGTGGCGCGCGGCGGCGAGCATTTCGGCGTGCCAGGGCGAGGGGCGGTACTCGGTGTAGGCGTCGCGCAGGCCGTAGGCGGTGGCGGCGACGACGAGCGCGGCAATCAGCAGCCAGTCGCGGTGTTCCCAGCGCGGGCGCTGCATCTTAAAGCCCGCCGAGGCGGGTGAAGGAAAGCGCGAGAAGGCGCAGACAGATCGCGACGAGCAGCATCGCACTCAGCGTCTTGACCGCGCCCTGGCGGTCGATCTCATGCGCCAGGATGCCGGGCACGAGGTAGCCGATGACCACCGCCGCGCTGATCGGCAGTTCGGCTTCGGCGCTCACCAGCCCGAACAGCCAGCGCAGCAGGAAGCTCACCACGATGAACACCGCGAAACGCCGCCGTCCGAAGAGAATGACGTGCTCTGAAAGCAGGCGCACCGCGCCCCAGGTGAGCAGGCTCAGGACGATGGTGGCGAATACCCGCCACGGGTCGTCGAGCAGCAGGGCGATGTAGCCCGGGACGATGACGCCGCCGGGCGAGATCTGCGTCAGTTCGAGAAAGACGATGCTGGCGAGGACGCCGAAAATGATCAGTTCATCGGACATCGGGCGTTGAGTGTGGCGAAGAAGATGGGTGCTCCTGCCCGCTGCCGACGATGTTGCCGACGGCGAAGACCGTGGCGGCGACGGTCTCTCCAGGGCGGGCGAGCAGGGCGGGCAGGTCGGAAAAATGCTTGAGTTCGAGCAGGCGCTCGGCGGCGAGGCCGCGCTGGCGCAGGCGCCGGGCGACGAGGCCGCGGGCGTGGCCGCAGAGGACGAAAGCGTCGAAGCGCGCGGCGTGGGCGAGGGCGAAGTCGACGAATTGCAGGGTGCGCGCCGGGCGGTCGTAGCGGTTGTTGATCAGCAGCAGGCGCTGGTTTTTTCCCGGCGCGGTGGGGAACAAACCTTCCGCTTCGGCGTGCGCTAGGAGCTGCGCCGCCGACGCCGGGTCGTTGGCGGCCAGCGCGTTGAGCACGGTGAGCGTGCCGCCGCAGGGTGTTGGCTGCGTCTGCACGGCGAACACGCCGGGGTCGCGCCGGTAGTGGCGCATGCCGGCGAGCGCCACGGGGCGCGGCACGCCGAGGTGTTCGCAGACGGCGAGGGCGAGGCCGACGTTCTCGGCAAAGTCGGGCGGATCGTCGTGGCAAGGCGCGGCGAGGGCGCAGGTGCTGCCTTTGCCTGCCGCGCGGGCGGCGAAGACGTCGGCGTAGGCGGCGTCGGCGGTGAAGGCCGCGCCGTTCGTGGGCAGGGTGAGCGCGAGCGCGGCGGCGACGTCGTCGAGGTCGGCGCCCATCTCCTCGGGGTGATCGGGGCGGACGTTGGTGATCACCGCCACGTCGGCGCGCAGCATGCGTTCTTCGCTCGCCTCCTGATATTCGGGCAGCACGGCCATGCATTCGACGACCAGCACCTCGGCGCCTTGTTGCGCCGCGCGCCGCAGCGTCGCGAGCTGCTCGCGGATGCTGGCTTGGCCGCGCCGAGGTACGGGCCGTTCGTGCCCGTCGACGTCGATGAAGCGCGGCCGGGTGCCGGTGGTCTTGGTCAGCACACGCCGCCCGCCGGCGCGCAGACCGGCGTCGATCAGGCGGCTGACCGACGATTTGCCGCGAATGCCATTCACATGGACGACGTGAGCGAGGGCGGCGCGGTGGCGGCGGGCGCGGCGCTGCTCGACGACGAGCCACCCGAGGTAAGCGAGGCAGGCGCCGACCGTGGCGCCCGTCAGCAGGCTCATTGCGGCGCTCCGTCGATGGCTTCGAGCAGGCGCAGGATGACCGCGCGGTGGTAGGCGATGCGCGCCTTGAGCGGCGCGTC
>RRZU012547798.1_pt1 | contig 10393 bp, 10 predicted proteins | sample 2165561 | NCBI WGS metagenome assembly RRZU01 (sample SAMN10456909, study PRJNA506462) | wastewater metagenome | isolation source: wastewater sludge | place: USA: Moscow, Idaho | reverse complement strand
TTCCCGTTAACGACTACGTCCGTAATTCCGGAAATCGCTACCGCCTGATTGGTGCCGTTCGGATTGAGCATAACGCTCGAAATCACGTGAACGACAGTATCCTTCTGCATATCTGTCTGAAAGACGAGGTCCATAAAAAACTCGAAGAATTCCCACAGCACGCCTATGGTCATTGAAAAACAGAATGCGACGAGCGCCAGATACAGCGGCGAGAGCTCGAAGGTCAGATTCTCATCATCATTGAGCAGCATCGCCATTGAAAAGCCGATCGCCGCACATAAAAAGCCGTTTATCGTATGTAGAATCGTATCCCACATCGGAATAATCAGGTAAAACTCGTTTATTTCTCCGAGAATTTCTGCGGAATAGATAAAAATCAGGATAATGTTCTGCAGAGCTGCCGGCAGCGAAATATGGAAGCTGACGCTCATAATGCTTGGCACCAGGAACAGAAGCAGCGTAAGCACGCACATAAAAACCGATTCGTAATTGCCCAGATAGGCCTGTCTGATCAGAGTCAGGAAGACGAAAAATCTCAGGACTCCATAGAGAATAAACGAGCTGCGATGCTCTCTCATTTCATTCTCAACAGCTTCTTTATACGCCTTCCAGCTGAATTTTGTTTTCATAGGCACCGTCTTTGTTTATGACTCTTCTCAGCCATGATCACCTTCTTATTCTGTTTCCGCTGCAGAGGATTCCCCGGACGGTTCGAAATCCGAACCTAACAGGCCGTCCTGCTTAAGCATCATATTCATCGCGGTAATTTCCGCTGACAGGTCGATGTTTTCGCTGCTGTAGGTCTTGTCATACAGACTTGCAAGCGCCTTTCTGACTTCAACGAAAGCATTTTCGATCTGCAGCAGGTTTTTCTGTGTCTGATCAGTCTGGATCGCATTGTCCGCCGTATCCAGATAGATACTCAGCAGATTGCTGATGGTCGTCATCAGCTGCTTTCCGACAGCCGTTTCCCCGCTCTTCTTGACAGTTTCAATAATAAAATCACGTGAATCACGTAGATTAGAGGAAAATTCCGGATTTTCCTTGACCCGCGGCAGACTGAGTGTCTGATCGATAAGCGCGATCACCTGTTCGCTCAGTGAAAGCTTTACGGGCTGCGGCTGCGGTACAGGTCTGGCAGGCTGCGCCGGTTTCGGCGCCGTCTTTTTTACTTTCTTTGAAAAGCCTTCCAGCAGCATGACGCCGGAAAAAACAAAGCCGCATGCCACACAGAAGCTGTCGATTGACGAACCGGTATCGAAGCTTCCCAGATAGCCGATCACGCCGATAGCGATCAGGATCCATCCCCAGACCCTGCTGCCTTTTTTACCGCGCTGTGCCGCTTTCTTATAGGTCCGGAAAGTCCACCAGCCCATCAGGCCGATCAGAACGATCATAACAGCCGCGCTCCCAAAGCTTTCTGTACCAGAGATAATATCTTTAATTTCACTCCCGACCATTGCGGAAGTGATTATTGCCAGGATTGTTGCCCAGAACATTATTCACCTTCAGGATCCGGCAGTTTTTCCGGTGCCATCCGATTTAACGGCGCGCCGGAGCTACGGATCCGATTCTTTCTGAATCTATTATACTGTATAGAAAATACGATTAGTAGAAATCCGGCTGTATGAAAAAACGGGAACCCGGCAGAGCTCCCGTTCCTGCTTCAGCACGAACTGCTGAAACTGCATTTTTTTACATACGATTTTTATAAATCGTCTCAATCTCTTCTTCGGTAAGCGGAACGTAGTTGTTCTTGAGCAGCCGCTGCTGGTTGGCCACGGTACTGGCCGCAAAATCCTCCGGATCTTCAGGAACTGCCCCGTAGGCGCCCATCGGCTTGAGCTCGAGTATTTCAGAGAGAAGCCCTTCGAGTGCCGCGAAACCGTCGGATTCCTCTTCGGAAGCGAACTCATACTTGACGAGCGTATCAAGGATAAGTTTTTCCAGTTCCGCGATTGTGCCCCCCGGTTTCTTCATCCGGTATTCTTTGAGAACCTCGGTCAGAAACTGATAGTTGCTTTCGCCGTGCGGCACGTGATATTTAGCCCCGAACGCATAGCTGATCGCGTGGACAGCCGCACATCCCGCGTTGCCGAAGGCGATTCCAGCTCCGGCCGCGGCCTTCAGATATTCTTCATCGTCTTCCGAACGAACCTGTCTGCCGTCCTTCGCGATCCTCGAATATCCGCGCAGGATCTTGTCGACTGCGGCTTCCGAAAACAGCTCTGTAAATTCCGTCACGTTCGGACTCAGATAGGATTCGATGGCATGGATGAGCGCGTCGATCGAGCTTGTCGCAAAGACGTTCCACGGCAGACTCTTCATAAATTCAGGAACCAGCACCGCGTGATCCGCGTACATTGCCGGCGAGACGAGCCCCATTTTGGTTCCTTTCCGGGTACGGTTTACGATCGCGATGTTCGTCACCTCGCTGCCTGTTCCGCAGGTTGTCGGCAGAATCACAAGTTTTCTCGAACGCGTGAGCTGATCTCTGTCATAAAGCGAATCGACATCGGTCGCTTCGTCCAGCGAAAGGATCTTCGCGATATCGATGACGGTACCGCCTCCGACAGCGATAACACGGTTAAAATCGAGCTTTGAAGCCTGCTCAAGGATCTCATCGACCATGATGTCGGACGGTTCGCCGCCACCGAACTTTTCCTGGAAGATAAAGCTGCTCCCGGTATCTGCATCCTTCATGAGCGGATCGTACAGATATTCGTTTGTCAAAATAAGATCCGCCGGTCCGAGCTCAAACTCGTCTGCGAATTCTTTGAACGTCCTGAAGCTGTCGATCTGAGGAACGACCAGTAATTCTTTCATATGAAGCCTCCCTGCAGCGTTTCGCTGCTTTTATTTCATATTTCTATTCCTCTTCTATCCTTCTCTTTCATTGTAGCCATTTAATTCTCATTCGGGCAAGAATTAGACTCTGAATTGATTTTAGTGCGTTTTCTTCTTAAACTGAATATAGATGAATTGCGAGGCAGTCAGATGACAGAAAAACCTAAAGACTTAAAACAACGGACAGAAACGGCTGCAGCAGGCGCCGAACACGGCGATTTTTCCACTGGCAGCGTATATTCTCAGATCCTCTCTCTGGCAGGACCTATTATTATCGCGCAGCTTGTCCAGCTGCTGTACAACATCGTGGACCGGATCTATATCGGTCATCTGCCGGGAGCATCGTCTCTGGCCCTGACCGGACTTGGGCTCACCTTTCCCGTTATCACGATTATCCTCGCCTTCACAAACCTTTTCGGAACGGGCGGCACCCCGCTGTTCTCGATTGCGAGAGGAAGCGGCGACAAGGAACGTGCAGAGCTGATTCAGGGAAATTCCTTCGCGCTGCTCTGCGTCACATCGATAATCCTGATGATTTCCTGCTATGCGTTCCTGAAGCCGATGCTGTACATGTTCGGTGCAAGTGACGCAAGCTTTCCGTACGCAAGGGACTATCTGACCATTTACCTGATCGGGACGCCGCTGGTGATGATCGCAACCGGTATGAACGGCTTTATCAATGCGCAGGGATTTCCGTGGATCGGCATGGTAACGGTCCTGGCAGGCGCGGTGACGAATATCATCCTGGATCCCGTCTTTATTTTTGTTTTCGGAATGGGCGTCGCAGGAGCGGCGACGGCTTCTGTGATTTCGCAGCTTCTGTCCGCCCTGTGGGCGCTCCGCTTTTTCCGGGGCCCGAAAACAACGTATAAAATTACGAAAGAGAGCATGCAGCTCGACAGGCAGTTAGACGCTCAGATCGCGCAGCTCGGCACGGCCGGATTTATCATGCAGGCGACCAACGGTGCGGTCCAGATCGCCTGCAACGCGACGCTGCTCAGCGCAGGCGGCGATATCTACGTCGGAATCATGACTGTGCTGACCTCACTGCGGGATCTGTCGTCTCTGCCGATGCAGGGGCTCGGAAGCGCGGCACAGCCTGTCATCGGTTATAACTACGGAGCCGGCAAGTACGACAGGATCACCAGATCGATCGTATTTATGACCGTCATCAACGTGATTTTCGGACTCATCGTGTGGCTCGTCCTGTTCCTGTTCCCGAAACAGATGATGCAGATCTTCAATTCGGATCCCGAGCTTCTCGCGAAGGGAACGCCGGCGCTACATCTGTACTTCTTCGGCTTTTTCATGATGGCGTTTCAGGCCTCCGGCCAGTCCATTTTTGTCGGACTCGGACTGTCGAAACAGGCGGTCTTCTTCTCGCTGTTCAGGAAGATCATCATTGTGGTACCGCTCACGCTGATCCTGCCCCATGTGATGAACCTGGGGGTAAACGGCGTCTTCATCGCAGAGCCCATCTCGAATCTGGTCGGAGGACTTGCGTGCTATCTGACGATGGCGGTGACGGTCAGAAAGCTGCTGAAAGAACCGGATGATAATTGAACACCCGATGAAATGCGACATTTTAAGATAGTTCATGTCATAAACGAACGGGTAAACACAGCAGTAATCAGTATAAGAATCGAGTTTATAAGGAATCGAGGAATCTGAATGTCTGGACGGGAAGGTTCTATCATTTATCGGAGTGATGGACGCATGCCAGAAGGCTTTCTTCCCTGTTGAGGACGAGAAGCTGTAACCCGGGGCCACCGCTGAAAATAAAAAAGCCTCTATCCGGACGGACAAAGGCTGTGCGTATTTTAAACAAATGGTGGATCATAAGGGGCTCGAACCCATGACCTTCTGGTTGTGACCCAGACGCTCTCCCAGCTGAGCTAATGATCCATAGCAGTTTTATTATAACAGGTTTTTATCATCTGTCTACTCCAGACGATCTGTTTTTATGGTTTAAATCAAAAGCACGGTTAATATTAATCGCCGGACGGTATAGGTAAAATCAATATTAAGTTATATAATTAAATAATAAATTTCATTTCAGAGGGAAAAAATGTTCTATAGATCTCAAGTGGTCTCCAAAATGCCGAAGGTTCCGTCTTCCTTTATACGAGCGATAGACAGCAGTATCTATATCGTTGAACGTTTTTTAAAGCAGCGTTTCGGGATTGATTACAGTTTTCAGAATAATATCTATATTTTGGATAAAGATACGGAAGCAATTGAAGAGAACGCCGCGATACGTCGGAATTTTGACGGGCTTATCGAATCCATCGATAAGCTGTCCCGAAAAACCGACAGCAGCGAAATTCTCGATCTGTTTACAAAGCTCAAGGCGATCCTTAATTATTTTTACGGACTGCCCGGAGATTCCAGTTCTGTGTACAATTATCTGATTCAGAATATGATCAGAGAAAAAAGCATAACCTGCGAATCGGTCATTCATGAAATCAGCAAAAGACTTTCTCCCGACGAACAGGCCGTCAAAGACGAGCTTGACAGACTTTCCGACGAAATAAGCAGGCTGCAGTATGAGACGATTCCGCTCGGAAAATACTTCCCGGATACGGGAGACATCGCACTGTATTACGAAGCGATCGAACAGGCGGCGCAAGAAAACGATCTGAGCATCGATGAGCTTGGCATAAACGTTCTGTCCCACGAAATTTTTCATGCTGCCCACTTCAGCTGGATGGAAGAATCGGGTGTTCTGGAGAATCCCGACCAGAATATGATCGACCGCAACGCGGCCCTGGAATCTCTCGCTCAGTACTGCTGCATCCGCTTTGCCGCGGAAAAACAGCACGGCGAAGAGTTGTACGACTGGACCGTCAAGACTGCCGTGCTGCACCCGTTCCCGAACTGGGGATATGCCGGCGGTTCCATCCTGAACAGGGCATATGAGAAACGCTCCTCTAAATATGGAATCAACGTGACTGATTTTGATTTTAACGCAGCCTATGCCGTATCGATGATCAGCAGCACGAGAACCCGAATTCTGTTAAGCAATATGAATAAAAAGATGTAACGCGTTTTTTACAGGCTCCGGTAAAAAGAGCGGCTGTTGAAAACCGCAAAAATAAAGGCCTTTCCAGACGGACTAGAAAGGCCTTTTTTGTTTGCTGAAATTCAGAGATCGTGTCTTACAGGCTTCAGTCGGTCAAAGGTATAAAAATGCTCGTAGCCCATGGCTTTAAGCCGTTCCTTCACCTCCGGAATATGATCCGCGAGATGCTCGGTCTCATGAGAATCAGAACCGATGGTCAGAATCTCTCCGCCCAGTTCTCTGTACCGTTTCAGGATTGCCGCTGACGGCGTCAGATCCTTCAGACCGTACTTAAAGCTCGACGTGTTCACTTCGATTCCCTTTCCGTCCGTAATCGCCTGCGTGAGAATCTTATCGACGACAGGCATGATCTTCTCGTCCGGATAATCACCCGCCGGATCGTAGCGCTTGATCATATCGAGATGTCCGAGGATCGAATAGTCCCCGAATTTCCTCATCACATCGTAGATCGCCTGATAGTAAGCCTGCTGATACTCGTCCTGGGTCCTTCCTTTTTGAAATTCACCGGTCCAGAATTCCTGATTATCTACCTGGTGAACACTCAGGATAATAAAATCAAACGGGTACTTCTTCACATCTTCAATATAACGCGGCACCGTTCCCGCCTGAACGCCGAATTCGATCCCCTGGCGGATCTCGATCCTTCCGTCATATTCTTTGCGAAGCTGTGCAATTTCCGCAAAATACTTCTCATAATCGCAGTTCTCCACATCCTTCACTTCGTAGTCAACGTGTTCGGTAAAGGTCATTTCGTCGAGTCCGATTTCGACTGCGCGCTCCACCATGTCTCTCATCGGGCATTCGGAATCGTCACTGTAATATGTATGGATATGATTGTCTGCGTTCATAGGTACCTCCGGAAATTAGAAACATGACCATTATACCCGATTGGCAGGAAAGTCGCAGAATGCTGTCTGCTATCGGAATTATGATAATAACAATGTGGAGTGACAAAATCTGTCTACCCATCTGTTTTACAATATGCTCATGTTAAAAATTCCGATGAAGGGAGAAACGAATGACATAGCGTCTTCAAACTGAGAAAGTTCCGGAAGCATCAGAATGCTGTGATCAACATACAGACAACATCCTGATACGGTGCGAATTTCTAAAGGGAGGAAGATACAAATGAAATATCTGAACAATCAGTATTTTAATCTGCCCGGGCTTATGACGACAGTCCAGAACATCCTTGACGAATCAGCCGTCGATCCGGTCGAGTTTCTGCCGAAGCTCAGCCTGGCCTGGGACGGGCTTATGGTGCTTCTGATGCTGCCCTGGATCAGAGGGATGGTCGTGATTATGATTAACGGCGGAAAACCTTCGGCGCTGCTGATTTTTCTCGGAATAATGGAACTGTACTTCCTGTTCAAGCTTAAGCACAAGGTGATCGGCGGCATCCTCGTTAAAAAAGCGCTTCGGCTGCTCGAGGAGGTTCGCGTGGAATACAAAAAGCTGACCCGGGACGAAAAGGACCAATACGTGTTTATGAGCGATGCGACGCTGTTAGTCGGAGGCAGCGTCGGCATCTGGATCGCCACGGTGCGCTGACCGGTCAATCGTAATTCGCAGCCATCCGGCGTATCGTCTCTGCGATCTCTTTCCGGTATGACTGCGGACTGAGAACTGTCAGGAATTCTTTCTGGGACAGGAGCCAGCGTCTGACTCCTTCCCCGAAAACCTCGGCTTTGACTATGGTCTTTCCGTTTCTGCTGCCGGTTACAACGGCAGTAGGCAGCCGGTCCAGAACGGCTTCGAGGCTGTCGCCGCTGAACTCGAAGGTGATGGTCGTAAGCGGTCCCGTATACATAAACTGAATCCGCTTGCGGAATTCACCTTCCTGAAATCGGTCTTTGTACTCAATATGAAAGGTCTCGCCTGTCGGCTGATAATCCTCGAACCGGTCTATCCGGTAAACCAGCGTCTGATGTTCCTGATCCTCTGCCCTGTATGCGATCAGGTAGAAATAGTACTCGCTGAAAATAAGCCCCAGAGGTTCGATGATATACGAACGCTTCCTGCCGTCCTGACGTACGTAATCGATACTGACCGTCTGATGTTCCTGTATGCTCTTCGCGACTTTCCAGATAAAATCGATGATCTGTTTCCCGTGACGCGGTTCGACATAATGAAACTGTTCATTCAGAATAAGACTATCGATTCTCGCCCGGTCCTGCGCGCCGTCAAGCAGCGTGTTCAGAAGTCTGTCCATTTCGTCCTTCGAGAAAGCCCGGGATTCCAGCAGAACCTTGCTGATCGCGTAAATATCATAATCGGTAAAGGCGCCTTCGCCGGTTCGGTGCAGTTTGTAGGCTTTGAGAGACTGAACGTATTCGACCCTCTGATCGCCGCCTTTCATAAAGAAATAGTCGTTCAGATCCGCAATATCCCGCTGTACAGTCCGGTTGTCCACCTGATACAGCTCCGCGAGCTGCCGCTTGGACAGCTGCTCCCCGCGGATGAAACGATCGTTCATATCTAAGAGACGATAGGATTTCGTATAGTTATTCGTGTATGTCATTTGTTCTTTTCGATTCGGCATAGTTTATCTAAGTTTATCGCACTGTTCTGACTAATACTATTTCAATCTGTCAGCCGTTTTATACAACTTTAAATATCAAAGGAGAATTATGGATTTATTCAACATTCTGGACTCAATGAGTTCGCTCATCAATGAAGAGCAGACTTCGAAAGGAGCCTCCCCTGTCACAGGACTGAAAACCGACGGAACGACTGTAATCGGCGGTAAAACGATTCTGCAGTGGGATCAGGAATGGCAGTATATCGGTAGACTTAAAGATGCCTGCCTGACTCCCTATAACCACTGCGTAGGGCTCTACCGCCATGTGATAAACGGCAGAACCAGATATATCGGACGGGCAATCGAACTCAATAACGGAGGCTTCAAGAAACGTCTCAGCGATTACAGGAGGTCGAGCAGCAGCGCGAGGACCCACTCGTCAGGTCAGCTGATTTACGAGCACCTTGACGAAATCGAAACTTATATCCTTGTGGTCGGTCGTACCCGGGAGGCGGTTGAAACCACTGAAAAGCTGGAAACAGCGTTTATTGACTACTACAAAAACCGGGAAGATCTGTGGAATATCCAGGGGAACTGATCATCCGCCGGCATCTGGTCCGGATATCAAATGTCTAAAATATGAGCATCCGGTCCCCGAACACTTCATCATAAAAGTCTGAATCAGGAAAAAGCAAAGCTTTAACAAGGAGAATCAAATGGACAATATGACCTCAGAACAGGAAGCCCGCTGTCATGCTATCATTCATATTGCAAGTGCCGGCACCGCCGGAGTAGGCACGTTACTCGCACAGATCCCGCTCAGTGATAACGCGATTATCCCTCCGATCCAGCTGACGATGACCATCAGTCTCGGTCAGGTCTTCGGGATCGAAATGGACAGAGCAAGCGCGAAAGCTGTGATCGCATCCGCAGCCGGAGCAAAAATCGGCAGGGCGACCTCTCAGTACATTCTCGGCTGGATCCCCGGCTTCGGAAATGTGATCAACGCATCGACAGCCGCTGCGGTAACCGAAGGACTGGGCTGGACCATCGCTGCCGATTTCGCAAGAAAAAGCAGCTGATGCAGTAAAACAATTGAAGCCGGAGAAGAACAATGTGAATCTTCTCCGGCTTTTCAATTTTCTTACATTACTATCGAATCAATGACCTAAACCGTCTCAGTAAACTTCAACTCGTAGCTCTTCTTATTTTTGGGTACTAATTCTTATATCTTAAGAACGATATTCCAAGGAGCATGCCCATGAAAAAGATCTCTATTATCCTGTCTGTACTTTTCCTGACTGTCCTTATGCTGGCCGGCTGCGGCTCTTCCAGCTCTTCGAAGACCATCAGTCTGGATTCGGAGGAAGTCACCTATCCTCTTTTCAATATCATCATGGATAAGGCGGAGGTAAAAGACGGTTCCATCACCGTCGATTTCTCCTGGCAGAACGTCGCCTACGAAGGAGCTGAAAAGTTCTCGGACGTGGTCTCTAAAGTCACCGCGACTCAGGACGGAGAAGAACTGACGGAAACAGACGATCAGTACGCGAACGCAGACAGTGAAGTCAACACATCCACCGAAGTCGGAAACAATGAAAGCATCTCGCTTACGTATACGCTCAAGAACGACAGCTCTCCCGTTACGATTACATTCGTTCCGGCGAATACGAGCGACCAGAGTCTGACCGTGACCATCACCATTAATTGAATCAGCTGAAATGAAAATTGAAACTGCTCTGTATCAGTTATTTCGATAACTGAACAGAACAGTTTATTTTTATTGTATTTTAGATCATTGTAATCGAGTGACTAGATAGCGTACAATTAAGTTCGCAATTTCCAAGATGAAATAAATACCAAAGTCATCAAAGCTCTTGTACAATGAATCGTAGGTGCTGAGAAAAACGAACATTAAGAAAAACGCAACAGCTATCCTTTCG
>RRZU011300111.1_pt1 | contig 10393 bp, 11 predicted proteins | sample 2165561 | NCBI WGS metagenome assembly RRZU01 (sample SAMN10456909, study PRJNA506462) | wastewater metagenome | isolation source: wastewater sludge | place: USA: Moscow, Idaho | reverse complement strand
CTGTTTTGTAAGAGCCGATTGAGTAATCTCTCCTAGTAATCTATTCAATTCACCAAATCTCATTGTTTTTTCATGAAGTGACCATAAAATCATAATTTTCCATTCTCCAGAGAAAATCTTTTGAATTCTCTTTATCCCACAAGATGAATTTTTTTTTATTTTTTTGTCTATTGGGGTCTATCCAGGATTTCCTGGCAATACCCATCTATGACTTTTTCCATAAGTTCCATAACACTTGAATAAATATTTGAAACCTTTCTAATATCTGTTAGTGTATCAGAAGATTTTTCCTCAGAAATATAAGATAAAATGCCTGTTTTATTTATTATAATTTCTTTAATATATGATAAATTTAATACATTTTTGTCTACATTATTAGGATGGTATAAATAAATACCTTCTTTATTAAGAATATACGCATTTCCAGAATCCGCTAGTTTTATTTCTTTAACAATATCTATAATTTTTGTTATCATAAACTCTTTAGAAGCTGATCCTTCTTTATTTAAAGTATAAAACTCATTAATTATTTTTTTATCTACTATGTCTAAAGCTCCTTGTAGATAATTATTAATCGTTGAATCTACTGAAGTTTCAACTAAACTATATATTTGTTCAGAATAGTTTTTAAGTTCATTATTGCTTTTATTTGTTACTATTTCTTTAGATATCTTAGCTACAAAAATTATAAATATTAAAAACATTATTGATGTTAATCCAAAAATTAGTTTTGTTACCTTTTTCTTTAAAGTTCCCTTTCTTTTGCTTTTAATGCTTTCTTTTTTATAATTTTTTTTTAAATCTAAAAACATTTTATAATTCATTCTCACTTTTTTCATAATGTCTCCCTCGAAAATAACGCAATTTATAAAACTTCTCTACAATTCGCTTCCAAGATTAGAAGAGCCGTCATAATGACGGCACTTTTATAACTTGGAGGGGGTGAAATACATATTTCTAAAATAGTCGGTATTTAGTTATAACCAAATACCGACTTGTCACATCATAAGATATAGGGAAACAATGATATGACTTTATATCAATTAGTCACTTAGGGGTGGTGACAATATTGAAACCTATTTTAATTCATCTATTAAAGCTAGTATTTGATTATTTAATTCTTCCATAGCTTTTTTATGTCCATCTTCAACTATTGGTAATAAAGGTAATCTTGGACTTCCTGTTTCTATTCCTCTTAAGCTTAAAATATATTTACAAGCCCCATATAATGAAGGTGTTCCTAATAAACCTTTTATAAATTCATTTACTTTATCTTGTAATTCTCTAGCTTTATCAAATTCTCCAGCATTTACATAATCATTAAGTTTCATAAATAATTCAGGCATTACTCCGTAAGTACCTCCAATTCCACTGTCAGCACCTATTGCTCTTCCTGCTATGAATTGTTCATCTGGACCATTGAATACTAAGAAGTCTTTTCCACCAATTGCTTTAAATTGTTGAAGTTCAAAAGTACTTTCTGAAGAACATTTTAATCCTATTACTTTATCTTGTTTAGCCATTTCAGCAAACAATGACATAGGTAAATTGAATCCTGTAGTTTGAGGAATATGATAAATTATAAACGGCAATGATGTACTATCTATCATAGCTTGCCAGTGTGCTTTAACTGAAGCTGGCGATAATCTGTAATAAACTGCTGGTATTGAAGATATAGCATCTACTCCACAGCTTTCTGCATGTTTTGAAAGTCTAACACTTTCTGGAGTTGAATTCGCTCCAACATGAACAATTATTGTCATTTCTCCTTTTACTTCTTCCATTACTGCTTCTACTACTTGTTTTCTTTCTGCTTCACTTTGAAGAACTCCTTCTCCTGAACTTCCTCCTACATAAAGACCTTTAACTTTTTTATCTGCATAATATCTTGCTAATTTTTTTACTCTAGCACTATCAACATTTCCTTCTTCATCATAAACTGAATACATCGCTACAAAAACACCTTTAAATTTTTCTAAATTTACGTTCATTTTTTCTCTCCTTATTATTAGTTTAAAATTTATTTTAATCTCACTTTTCCTTAATCTGTTACTTACTAATTATTTTGTTTATTTAAAAAATTATATAAAGCTCCCAATAATCCTGCTTGATTTTCTTGTTGTGCAAGTTCTATTCTAGTTTTTCTAAAACTATCACTAATCAAACCATCATTAACTTCTTTTCTTATTCTTTCCTCTAAGTATTCTTTTTGAGCTGTAATTCCTCCACCTATAACTATTACTTCTGGATTCAATAAATAAATAATATTTCTTAAACCTATAGATAAGTTTTTTATTAGGTCATCTATAGCATTTACACAGATACTATCTCCATTTTTAGCCAGTTCAAATATTTCTCTACCTGTAAGTTGGCACTCTATTCCTTCTAGCTCTTTTTTTTCTGATTTTACTCTATCAACTAAGTATTTTGTAGATGCTATGTTTTGTATATAAGAACCATTAACATTCATATAACCAATTTCTCCTGCTGTAAAACTAAAACCATTAAAAAGTTTTCCCTCAAGTATTATAGAACCACCTATGCCCGTTCCAATAGTTAGACAAACCATATTCTTTGAGTTTCTTCCTGCACCTTTCCAATACTCACCAAGTCCTGCACAATTAACATCATTTTCTACTTGGCAAGGTAATTTGAAGTCATTCTCTATCTCTTTTTTTAATTCTGTTCCTGTATAATGAGGTATTGTGGGTCCAGAGTATACAACTTTTCCTTCATTTGGATCTACAACTCCTGCTGTAGAAATTGATACTCCATCAATTTTGTAGATACTCCCATATTCTTCTTGTATATTTTGTATAATTTTTTTAACATCTGCCAATATGTAATTTTCATCTTTTACAATTCTCGTTGGGACAGAACCACTAATTAATGTAGTCCCCACTTCATCTAAAAGTCCATATTTTATAGATGTTCCACCTATATCCAAACATATATAGTACATGATAAATCCTCCTATATAGTATCTACATCTACTTTAAATACTACCTTTTTTACAAATTTCGATTCTTTAACATTTAAACTTGTCATATGAGCATCTTCTGGATAAAATACCAAGACATCATCTTTTTTAAATACAAGCTTCATTAATTCTTTTCCCTTATAAGAGCAAAAGTCATCTTCTTCTTTATAAGCAATCTTTTCTAAGTCATATATATTATTATATCCAATAGCTTCTTCACCTTCTAACATTATTTGAACATCAATATACTTGATGTGACTTTCCCAAAATCCGTCTTCTTCTGATTTTGTATTGTAACTCATAACATTCATTTTTATTCCTGTATCAGGTATAAAATATGAACCATTACTAAGCTCTACTATTTTGTTATTTTTAGCAAATTCTATACAAGTTTCTATTTTTTCTGACAAAGATTTATTTTGAATATCATCATACAAATTAGTAAAAATCATAATTCGCTTCCTCTTTTCTTACACAAATTCTTTTTAGTTGCTCTTGACGGTAATTACCGCCAAGAGCTTATTTTTATTTAGTTTAATGCTAGTGAGTTTGCTTGTTCTCTTTCGATTATTTTGTTTCCTTGTTCTACGTAAGAATCAAGTGCTGCTTTTGGTGTTTTTTGCCCTGTATAAACTGCTTGTAATTCAGGGAATAATATGTTTCTTAATTCAGTATATCCAGGTGTGTTGTTTGAGAAGTTAAATATATATTTTGCATTTTCTTGGTATGCTTTTAAATATGGAAGGTCTGCAGCTACTGCCGATGCAACAGATTCTCTTACTGGTATACCATTTTTAGATGCTTTTACAAGTTCTGGGTTTGAACTAAAGAATTGTACGAACTTTTTAGCCGCTGCCATTTTTGCTTCATTTCCTGTATTAAACACTGAAGCTCCTGTTACATAAGTAAATGATAATGGGTCTTTTTCTCCTGGGATATTTGCTAAACGAATATCAAATTTCCCGATTTTTCCACTGGCCATATCATTTTTAACGTTGTTAAATAAGATACTGTTTGTAAAACATATTGCTAGTTTTTGGTTTTGGAATAATCCTAAAACATCATTTGATGTTAAACTTTCTGCTCCAGGTGTAGTTAATCCTTGTTTTCTTAATTCATCAATAAAAGTTAATCCTTTTACAGCTGCTTCATCATTAGCAACTAATTTCCCGTCTGGTCCAAAGAATTGTGATCCAAACATTCTTAAGTATGCTAAGTTCCAAGTATCTGCTTGGTTATTTTTTGCATATAGTCCCATAGGTGCTACTTCTGGTAATTTTGCTTTAATTGTTTCAAGAATTAATTTATAATCTTCTAAAGTCCAAGTTGCTATATCAAATTCTCCACCAATGTATTTTTCTAAACCTGCTGCTTTTAATAAATCTGCATTATAAGCTAAAGTTCCAGGGTTGTTAGAGAACGGGTAGAAATATGTTTTTCCTGCAATTTGTACGTTATCCCAAATTGATTGTGGAATATCTTTTTTAGCTGCATCATCAATAATATCATCAATTGGTGCTAATACTCCCATATGTGCATATTGAGTCATTGCAAAAGCTGATTCAAAGAATGCATCTGGTAATGTTTTTGTTTGTATTGCAACACTTAGTTTATCTGCTCTTTGATCTCCTGGTATTACTTGAACATTAACTGATATATTAGGGTTTTCTTTAGTAAACTCTTCAGCAGCTTTCTTTAAGAAACTGTCATAATCTGCTCCTGCTTCATTTGCATCATAAACACCTTTCCATTGTGGTGTTAACCAAATATCAATACTTACTTTTTCTTCTGCTTTAGCAGCTTCTTTCTTTTCTCCACAGCTAACAGCAAACATTAAAACAAATAGTGACAGTAAAAAGAATGATACTTTTTTAAACATGATATTTCCTCCTTTATTTTTTATAACAAAACTGAAAATTATTAAATTTTATTCTTTAACGGCTCCTGCAGTTATACCTTTAGTAAAGTATTTTTGGAATACTATAAATATAATTATCATTGGTAACGCTGCTACTGCAGCTCCTGCTACTTTCAATCCAAAATTAGGATTTAAATCTTGCATAAGTCCTGCTACTCCTACTGTTAATGTACTCATTTCTTTATTTCCAGCCATAAGTAATTGCCATAAGTAGTCATTCCAAATTGTTACAAAGTTTAAGATAAATAATGCTCCTATACCAGGTTTTGCTATTGGTAACATTAATTTTGTAAATATTGTTAATTCAGAGGCTCCATCAATTTTAGCAGATTCTCTTATTGAATCTGGTATTTTATCAAAGAACCCTTTAAGCATAAACACTCCAAAACATGCTGCTAAGTTTGGAACTATTAAAGCTTGATACGTATTCATCCAATCTAGCGATACGACTATTTTAAATAAAGGAATAATAAATGTTTCTTTTGGTATCATCAATGAACCAATGAACATAAAGAATATGAATTTACTACCTTTAAATTTAAGTTTTGAAAAAGCATAAGCTGCTAAAGCAGATAATATAACTGTTAATGCCGTAGTTGCTATTGAAACAAAGAAACTGTTAAACAACCATCTAAATGCAGGTTGATTTTGGAATAATTCCTGATAATTACCCCAATAAACATATTTCGGAATCCAATCTGGTGGCATTTTATATATATCTGGAGAGTGCTTAACTGAGTTTAGTACTAACCATACTAAAGGTAACAGCGCTCCAACTGCAAAGATGAAAACTACTATGTTTGCAATAAAATCAAATTTTCCCATTCTTCTTATTTTATTTTTTAGATTCATACCCATTTAAGACACCTCCTATTCTTTGTCACCAAACATTTTAAATTGTGGTATTGCTAATAAAACTGCAAATATGAACATCAATACTCCAACTGCTGATGCAATTCCTAAATTGTTATAAACAAATGCATTTTGATATAAGTAGTACATCATAGTTACTGAAGCATTATTTGGCCCTCCACCAGTTAATAATTGAATAACAACAAATATTTTTAAAACTGCGATTATATTAATTATTGTTAAGTATAAAGTTGTAGGTTTAACTAAAGGAATCAGTATTTTAGTTATTCTTTGCCATCTTGAAGCTCCATCTATTTCAGCTGCTTCAAAATAATCTTGTGGTATACCTATCATTGCAGCTATGTATAGAATTATTGATTGCCCTACGTTTCCAACAAAAGTTACAAATATTATTGCAAACATTACTAATTTAGGATTTCCTAAGATATTTACATTCTCTATTCCACCTTGACCCAATAAGTAAGTAATTAATCCATTTGCTGGATTTAGCAAGAAATTCCAAACCATACTCATTACAACCATAGATACCATTACTGGCAAGTAGTAACTACCTCTTATAAATGATATATATTTTTCATTTTTATCATAAACTGTGGCAGCTACAAATAATCCAAACACAATTGTAAGAAACACAATTCCTATTACAAACACGATTGTATTAACCATTGACTTCATAAATACTGGATCACTAAATAGCACTTTATAGTTTTGTAAACCTACAAATATTTCACCAGAATATGTAAACCTGAATAAACTCATCCTAAACCCTTCGAATATAGGGTACAACACAAACACTATAAAAAGTAGTAATTGTGGTGCAATAAACATATATCCTGAGTAAGGATTCTCAATTCCTCTATAACGCCTTCTTTCCCCAACCCTCATCAAATTCATATTATTTTACCTCTTTTCTATTTATTACTTAGAATATAAGTGTCCCTGCATATATTCTATCAGTTCTTACACCTGGTTTAATTTCTCCATTTATTGAATATATTTTGTTACCTTTTAAAACTAATCCTTCTCCACATGGAGCATCAAATGGAACTTGTCCTACTGATTTCCAGCTATTTGTTTTTTCATTATATATTAATACTTCTTTATTCCAGTTAAAGTCTTTTGGATCCATTGTTCCGAAATAGTTTGCTCTAAAGCTTACTAATTCATCATTTTTTAATATAGCCATATTTGATACAGCCCAGTCATATACTTCTTTATTAAATCCACCAATAACCATCATCTCATCATTATTTAATTTAACTGAATTTGCTCCTAATAATGATATTGCTTTTCCATTTACTACAATGTCTGCTGCTTGAGACCATTTCTTAGTTTTAAAATCATATTTGAATCCATTTGTATAAGCTATGTTGTTTCCTCCACCAAATACTACTAGTGAATCATTTAATAGTTTTCCTACAGGTTGAGTTCTATCTTGTTCTCCTGGGATAGATTCTAGCTCAGTAGTTACACCTGTTTTAAGATCAAATTCATAGAATTTTCCACTTGGTACTCCATTTTGTCTTCCAGATCCAACATAGATTTTTCCATCTTTTTCTACAGCAAAACCTCTATCAAATGTAAATGGTAATTTCCCTACTGTTTTTACATCTAATTTTCCATTTTTTACTGAAACAAATAAAATTTCTTTTCCTAATTCTCCATCAGGACTTCCTCCAACATAATAAACTCCATCTTTAGTATTTATTGATACTCCGCTTTCAAGTCTACGGTCTAAAGTAATTTGATCTACTACATTAAGCTCAGAACCATTTTCTTCTAAAAGATACAAGTCTTTATGAAGTACTTTTGTTCCACCTTGAGATAAAGGTTTTATCGGGAAGTTTCCTCCTCCACCAAATACTATATATTTGTCAATATTTCCTGATAATCCTGCTGCTACTCCAACATTTTTCTCATATCCATTTTGAGCTGGGATTTTCCCTGCAAATTCCCACATGATTTTTTTAAGATTTTGTGCTGCTAAAAGATTTGTTGCTGCTAATAATACTAGTGTTACTGTTAAAAGAAATTTTTTCATTTTTCGCCCACCTTTTTTATTTTTTTACTTTCACAACATACAATTTCATTTCTTTTTTAGCCTTTCATTGCATTTATAAATCTTTTTGTAATTTCTAACGGTCTTGTAATTGCACCTCCTACTACTACCGCATAAGCTCCTATTTCTAGCATTTTTCGTGCTTGTTCTGGTGTGTGGATTTTTCCCTCAGCTATCACAGGTATTGAAATTGATTTTGCAAGGGTACTAACTAATTCAAAATCAGGTCCTTCTTCTTGTCTACTATACTCTGTATAACCGCTCAAAGTCGTTCCTACAAAATCAACTCCTGCTTTCCAAGCATTAATTCCCTCTTCTACAGTTGAAATATCTGCCATCAATACTACTTCTGGATATTTATTTTTTATGTCTCTTATAAATTCATTTATTGTTCTACCATCTACTCTATCTCTCAATGTACAATCCAAAGCTATAATGTCAGTATTTACTTCCACTAACTTATCAATTTCTTCCATAGTTACAGTTATATGCTGAGGAAAATCTTGATATTGCTTTTTTATAAGTCCTATAACAGGTAGACTTACAGCTTTTTTAATCTCTTCTACATCTCTTTGACTATTTGCTCTAATAGCTGCTGCTCCTGCTTCCATAGCGGCTTTGGCCATTAGTGGCATTATTGTTTCATCTTCAATATACAATGGTTCTCCTGGTAAAGCTTGGCAAGAAACTATCAACTTGCCTTTAATCTTCTCACACAATTCTCTTACATTTAACATATCTCTCACCCTTACCTTATATTTATAAAAATACTAGTATTTCTTCTTCTTGAACTAAGTATACTCCATTATAAAAAAGTTGTAAAGCACTTTTTAAAATATTTTTTCATTTTTAAAAGTTAAATATGAAGCAATACTCCGTTTTTAAAATTTAGTTTCCTTATATAGATAATTCTTGTAAAATCAATCATTTTATTATTAGCATTCGTTCCTATAGATGTGTGATTTTATACTTTTTTTCTATTTTTTAATACATTTAAATCAAAACCAGGTCATTTTTTGTTAAAAATGGAGTGTTTTTTTGAAAAAATTTTCAACACTCCATTTTTAAATGGTTGACAAATAAAATAAATGGACTATTATATAAGAAGCAATGTTATTTTTTATGTCGTAAATCAAGGAGTTTTTTATGAAATATATAACAATAATTAAATCTTTCTACCCTTCTCTTAGTAAACAAGAAAAAAAGGTTGCTGACTATATTTTAGAAAAAAAAGGCCAAATTAGTTATCAATCATTAAACGAGATATCAAAGCAAATTAATGTAGGAGAAGCTACTATAGTAAGATTTGTAAAAAAAATAGGTTTTGTTGGATTTCAAGATTTTAAACTGCAGATAGCAAAAGAAGATTTTCCCATTATGGAAGTAGGATACGAAAACTATATCGATAACATTCAGTCAAATATCACTGACACTATCATCAATACAAAAGCTCTTGTGAATAAAGAACAATTAGATAAATCTATTTCTTTAATAGCTAAATCATCAAGATTATTCTTATATGGTGTTGGAGCTTCTGGTTTAGTTGCTATGGAGCTTGAAAATAAACTTTTGAGATTTGGAAAAGCAGCTAAAGCATATACTGATAGCCATTTCCAAATAATGAATGCTTCTATTGCCAACAATAAAGATGTAGTAATAGCAGTTAGTCTATCAGGAACAACTACAGATGTTATTGAATCTCTTACCCTTGCAAAAAATAATGGAGCCAAAATAATCGTAATTACCAATCATATTTTATCTCCTATGGCAAAACTAGCTGATAGTGTTTTACTAACTGCTGGTAGAGAAACTCTATTAGATGGTGGCTCATTGATAGCTAAAATGTCTCAGTTATATGTTATAGATATCTTGTGTACTGGTTATGCTTTAAAATACAAAGATGAAGCTTTAAAAATGAAACATAATACTGCAAAATCTGTATCTAACAAAAATATAGAAAACAAAAACTAAAGAGGCCTATAAGGCCTCTTTGGGTTAGGGTTGTATCTATAGATTAATCGAGGATCTACCAAAATTTAGTTTTTTCCCAGCTATAAAAATACTATTTATTGAATAGTCTTCATTTAGTATTAATATATCTGCATCATATCCTTCTTTAATTTGTCCTTTAGACAAAAGGTTAAATTCTTTAGCTGCATTAGTTGAACAAAGTTTTACAGCTTCATTTATTGATAAATCTAATACTTCAATAGCATTTTTAAAAGCTACATCCATAGTTAAAGTGCTTCCAGCAAGACTTCCAGATTCCACTCTAGCTTCTCCATCTTTTACTATAACTCCTAAGCCTCCTAAAGAATAACGACCATTAGGCATTCCTCCTGCCATAATACAATCGCTTATAAGTATAACTTTATCTATTCCTTTACATTTCAAAAGTATTTTAGCACTATCGGCCTCGCGTCCATAGCCATCAACTTAAGGAATTAATAAAATCAGCTTTTTTTGTTTTGTAAATTATGGTAAAATATAGTTTACTAATCAAAAGGAGCTTTTTTTAATGGAATCAAAATACTTGAATTTTTTACTTGATGAAAATGAAATT